>Ga0172381_10003330_pt1 | contig 17075 bp, 15 predicted proteins | sample Leawel6488metaG_FD_119754 | JGI IMG/M metagenome (GOLD analysis project Ga0172381, IMG submission 119754) | Leachate microbial communities from a municipal landfill in Southern Ontario, Canada - Leachate well 64-88 metaG | ecosystem: Engineered > Solid waste > Landfill > Unclassified | place... | reverse complement strand
ATCCGGTAAAATTAAAAAATGAAATTGACAAAAAAATCAAGAAAATCAAATCAATGCAAAAGTAAGAAAATAAATGTCCCAACGAGCGGGCTCATAGTCAGGTTTTTAAATGTCTAAATGCGGTATTAGTATTGCGGGAGTCGTTGCGGCGAATATTCATGGCGATGAAATTTTTTGAAAAAATTAAAGAGTTTGTTGCGGATTTGCGGCGGGTTTTCCGCCGTCCCGTTGCCGAGCGTCCCGCTGCCGAAATTGCCTTGCCTTCCGGCAGCGGGGAACAACGGGAGTCGCCTTCGCAAAATGCTTCCACCTTCGCTGAAGCTTCGGCGGACAAGTTGGCGAACCAAAGCGCGGGACCAAAGGGACAAGGGGACATGCTGCCAAAGGCGGGCAATATCGGCAGCGGGGCGATCGGCGCCGGGACGGCGTGCCCCTATTGCCAATCCAAGGACTTCGTCAAGCGCGGGGTGCGCAAAAAGAAAAAGGAAACCGTGCAGTTGTTTCTTTGCCGAAGTTGCCGCCGCACATTCACGCAATTTCCGGCCAAGGGGAAAAGCTATTCTTTGCCGGCGATCATTGACGCGGTCAGTTATTACAACATCGGGTTTTCATTCGGCCAGGTGAGCAAGGTTTTGAAAGAAAAAAGCGGGGTGGAAATCCAGCCGTCCACGGTTTACGACTGGTACGAACAGTACAAGCCGATGTGCGCCTACGCGCGAATGCGGCCGTTTGCGGTTAAAGAATATTCGCCGTATGAGGTGATTGAGACCGCCACCTTGGCGCACCGGCAATTGTACCGTTTTCGTTTTCATCGCGCCAAGGCAAAACTGATTATCAAGGAAACCTACCGGCATTTTCATTTAAAGCCGATGGCGGAATTTTTGGAATTGGTGCCGGCCGAATGTCCGCATCAGTATTTTTCCGAAGGGTTGCGCGCATCGGAAGCGCCGTTATTTTTTTCCAAGAAAGATATGATTGTGCGCAGCAAGGAAAATTACGCCACCAAAATGGCCGCGTTTGTCCTGCCTTCATCGCCGGACAACAAACAGCGCCACGAAACATTGCAAAAGTTTATGATCGCCAACGATTCGGTGACGGTGGCCACGGAAGTGCCGATCTATTTGAAGCGCGAGGACTTGGCGCATATGCAAACGCAGTTGGGATTTGAGATTTACCGTCCCGCTGCCGAAGTTGCCCGCTCTTGCAGCATGTCCCAAGGTCTCGCGGCGCCGAAGAAACGAGAATATGTGCAAATAACCGACGAAAACGAATTGCCCAAGCTTATCACTGGCCACATTGATTTTGTGCAAATCCGTAATGGTTCCATCCATATATTGGACTACAAGCCCAATGCCGAAAAAGAACGGCCCATTGAACAATTGACTTTGTACGCGCTGGCATTGTCGCGTTTGACCGGCTTGCGCCTGTTTGAATTCAAATGCGCCTGGTTTGACGAAAAACACTATTTTGAATTTTTTCCGCTGCACGTGGTCTATAAGAAAAAGAAAGGAAATCGGAAAAAGATAAACACTAAAGAAGGAGTTTATACGATAAACGAGAAGATGGAGAAAGTGGAAGAACTGAAAACGATTGAAGTCTGAACCCGAATTGTAGGGGCGGGCCTTGTGTCCGCCCGTATTGAATTTACGCATCGTATTTATGTCTGTATTGTAGGGGCGATTACATGGAATCGCCCCTACGAATTAAAATACAAAATTCGGGAACGGGCGGACACGAGGCCCGCCCCTACAAAATACAAATACAAAAAAATTATGCCCAATTTTTTCCCCAAGAGGCCGGTTAAGAGTTTTTTGGATTTGGAAGTGTATCAAAAAACGCTGGAATGCGCGGTTTTTGTGGCCAAATATATCGTTCGTCCCAGTGCCGACATTGAACCCGCTCTTTTGGGACGGTCTCAAAGCGACATGTTGCAAGAGTCGGCAATGTCGGCAACGGAACGGATTTACCACCAAATGCTGCCCTGCGCTCTCGGCCTCCCGCACCTTATCGCCGAAGCGCATTCGGTGCGGTTTGGCAGCCAGAAAGATTGTTTGATTTTGCTGGAGCGGGCGATGCTTCATTGCAACAAAATGGTGGTTTATTTGGAAGAGACCCGCGATATTTGCGACACCGGCGTTGAATTTGAAAAATTTGCCGAATTGATCAAAAAATACCTGTTCATCCGCCAGAAAACCCTCAACCTTCAACGCTCCTGGAAAAAGTATATGGGCCAAAATTGATATGGTATAATATGTTAATGGGTAATAACGCGAAAAACAATTGCGAAAAGATAATTTACGCGTTTATAGACGCGGCCAACCTTTGGCAGGCGCAAAAGGCCAAGGGCAGGTTTTTCAATTACCAGTATTTGGCAACTTATATTAAGAATAAATTCAGCGGTGATTCGGTAAAAACTTTTTATTATACCGCTTATCCGGCGGACGGCACGAGAAGTTACAGTATTGACGGGAAACATAAGTTTTTTACTTTTCTGAAAAGGGGATTGGGTTTCACGGTGGTTAAGAAAGAATTAAAGAGAATCCGCGTCGTCAGCGGAACAGATGAGTCAATAATAGAAAAAGGCAATATGGATGTTGAGATTACCATTGACGCCTTGCATCATATCAAAGAATATGGGATTGCGGCGCTTTTCACGGGAGATGCCGATTTTCTCGCTTTGGTGAATTATTTGAGAAAATATGGAAAAAAAGTTTTTGTTTTTTCCTCAAAAAATAATATTTCGCAAGAATTAAGGACTGGCGCGGACGGTTATTTTGATGTTCTTGGTTTGAATAGCGATATGTGGGGCCGTCAATTGAAACATCGGCCCAAATGAAAAACAACCCTCCTCGCGGAGGGTTGTTCTTGGATGTAATACCCTTTCAGTTGCAATAACCGAAAGACAAATTAAGTATAAAAGAATTGCATTAAATGTCAAGAATAAATATTGTATAATACTTGTTGTTTTGGTATTTTTAAAATTAGGTTATAATTGGGGTATGGAGGAAAATGCTAAACAAAATTATATTTCGTTGCTTGAGGCGGCCAGGTTGTGTTCGTATTCCGAGCCGTATCTGCGGTTGCGCGCGCGGCAGGGAAAATTAAAATCAATCAAACTGGGGAAAAAATGGATGACCACGGCGGCGTGGATTGACGATTATGATTTGCGCGTTCAAAGGTGGCGAGAGTCATCCGAGGCGAAGAAATCCGCGGCAATGTCGGCGGTATTGGTGTCGGCGCCCGCGGTTTTGGCAAAAGTGGTTTGCCGTCCCGGTGCCGACATTGAACCCGCCCTTTTGGGACGGTCCCAAGGGGACGCGGTGCCGATGGAACGAGGGGACATGCTGCTAAAAGCGGGCAACTGTCGCCTACACAATGCTTCGGCGAACCAAGTCGGCAGCGGGACGGCGAAACGGCGTTTGGCGACTGGTTTAACCGGACAAATGTTTCCAATTCCGGAACAGAAACCGGTTAATGATACTTTGGGTTACGGCTGGTTTGGCGCGCTATTGTCGGGCGCGGCGATTGCGTTGCTGCTTTTTATGGTTGCGGATTCCGATGGCGTTTTAAAAATAATGAATGCCGGTTACGGCGCCGCGGGGCAGGCCAGCATTGTCCGGACGATACCCGCGAATGATGCCATCGCGGAGACAAAATTGGTTTCCGAAGCGAAACCGGTCATTGAAGACGGCGCGTTGAAGGAATTGGTGCGGCGAATCGCGCGGGTTTTTAGCGATTTTTGATTAATTTGTTTTGGATTATGGTGCAATTCGCTTTTCGGGCAAAATCAATTGACGGCAAGGAGGAAAAGGGCGTTCGCGAAGCGGAAAGCGAAAGCCAATTGGCGCGCGCTCTCCATCAGGAAGGTTTTGTTTTGGTGAAAGCGGCTGCCGTCAACACCGCCAAAAACAAAGCTGCCTTTTTTTTATCATTGGGCGGCGGCGTCGGCTTGAAAGATAAAATATTTTTTTGCAAGAATTTGCAAGTGATGGTGTCGGCCGGACTTTCTTTGCCCCGCGCGATCGGGATTTTGGCGGATCAATCAACCAATCGGGCTTTTGCTCGGGCGCTCAATTCCGCGCGGGATGGTTTGACCAAGGGCGATTCATTTTCGGTTTCGCTGGATAAATATCCCGGAATTTTTTCGGACTTTTTGCGCAGTATGATAAAAGTGGGCGAGGAAACCGGGACATTGGAAAACGTTTTGGGGATCGCGGTGTCGCAAATGGAAAAGGACTACGCGCTCAAAGCCAAAGTGAAGGGGGCGCTGGTGTATCCGGCGGTGATTTTGACGGCAATGGTCGGAATCGGAATTTTGATGCTGGTTACGGTGGTGCCGCAGTTGGCGGCAACTTTTGCGGATTTGAAAGTTGAATTGCCGATAACCACGCGGTTTATTATCGGCCTGGGCGGATTTATGGAGCGCTATTGGTGGATAGTGGTTGGCATTATTGTTGCCGCGGCGGTAATTGTCGCCCGATTGATAAAAACCAAACCGGGCAAGAAGGTATATGACGATGTTGCGCTGAAACTGCCGGCGGTATCAAGCATTGTGCGCAATGTCAATTCGGCCTATACGCTGCGCAATTTAAGCGCGTTGATCGGTGCGGGCGTTTCTTTGCCCCGCGCTTTGGTGATCACTTCGGGCACGGTGGGCAATTGCAATTACACCCAAGCTCTTTTGGATATTGAAGCCCGGGTCAAGAAAGGGGAAAAATTTTCCGATGCGATCAAGGATTATGGCCGTCTTTATCCGGCCACGGCGTTGCAAATGATTGCGGTGGGCGAGGAAACCGGCGAAACCAGCAACATCTTGTTGAAGCTGGCCGAGTTTTATGAAAACGAAGTGGATGAAGAAACAAAAAATTTCGCGTCAATCATTGAACCGATGCTGATGCTTGTCATCGGCGCGGTGGTCGGTTTTTTCGCGGTGTCAATGGTTCAGCCGATGTATTCAATGTTGGGCTCGGTCTAAAAAATTTAAAATTGAAAAACCAAAATTTAAAATTGAAAAATCAAAACAATCGGGATGCGGCTGCCGCCCGCGGCGGATTCACCCTGATTGAGGTTTTGGTGGGGACGGCGCTTTTTACGATCGTTTTCGTGGGGATTTTCGGCGCTTACCGGCTGGGATTGAAAGTGGTGGGGCTGAGCAAGAATCGGATTTCCGCGACTTCAATCGCTACTGCCCGGATTGAAATGATTCGCAATCTTGCCTATGAATCAGTGGGTGTCAAGGACGCCCAGTTGCCGTTTGCCGCGGGAGCGTTGGATCAGATTTCTTCGCAGGCGATTGATAATACCGAGTTTGCGGTCTTGACGCAAGTGCGCTTTGCGTCCGATGTCGCCGATGGAATTGGCGCTTCCGATTCCTGCAATCTTGATTTTAAAAAAGCCGATGTTACGGTTTCGTGGCAAGGCAATTATCCGGGCAGGGTTACTTTGTCAACCAATATATCTCCCAAAAACAAGGCGCAAGAAGCGCAATCGTGCCTTAGCCAGCCGGGCGGAGTTTTGACGGTGACGGTTTTTGACGAGGGCGGAATTTTGGTACCGTCGCCCAACATATCGGTTTATAATCCGGCGACCAACAGTTTGGCCGCCACGGCAACTCCGGTTTCCGGCAAATATTCTTTTCCTTTGGCGTCGGGCAATTACCGGGTGGAAGTTTCAAAAACCGCTTACAGCCGCGTCCGGACATATAGCGCCGGCGGCGACGATGGCGTTGCGGTTCCCGACAGTCCCAATCCGACGGTTTTGGAAGGCGGCGAAGCGCCATTGAGCATTTCAATAGATAAAGCGGCGGCGATTGCCGTTGATAGTATTGCTCCCGACGGCCAAAATAATTTCGCGGACAGTTTTGACGGGGCGGCGTTGATATCGGCGTCGGATAATATCCAGCTTTCTTCCGGCGATATTTTGCTTTCCGGCCCCGATTATCCCGCGGACGGATATGTGATTTCAAATGCAATCAATCCCGCCGATTTGGTGGTCTGGGATGAACTGAGGTTTAGCGACACCCGGCCGGCCGGAACCGGAGTTTTTTACCAGGTTTTGCATTATGACGGCGCTGCCTGGGTTTTAATTCCCGATTCGGATTTGGCCGGTAATAGCGCGGGATTTGGCAATTCTCCGATAAATTTGGCGGGACTGGATAAGGGCGATTATCCGCAAATTAAAATCAAAGGCAATTTGACGAGCGGCGATCCCGGTTTGACTTCGCGGATACATAATTGGCAGGTGGTTTGGACAACGGCAACCGGGCCGGCGGTTTCCGGCGCGGCGTTTCATATAAGGGGGGCAAAAACTATCGGGGAAGACGCCTTGGGGCAGAAAATTTACAAGTATTCGCAGGATCAGATTCTTGATGGCGCCGGTCATTTGGATATTGCCGAAGTTGATGCCGATGCTTACATTTTTTCGGTTGATCCGGACCGCGGGCTGAGCTTGATCGCGACCGATCCGGCGCCACAGCCAATTAGCGCGGCCGCCGGAGGCGCCGTTGCGGTGAAATTATTTTTGCGGGCGCAAAACGCGCTTTTAACAACGGTTCAAAACGCCGCAACTCTTGATCCGGTGTTTTCCGCGGCGGTGAGGTTGTCCAATTCCGGTATTGGTTACGACAAAACCCAATATACCGATCAAAACGGCCAGACATATTTCGCGCCGCTGGACAACGGAACTTACAATATTTCCGTTAGCGCGACGGGATATACTGGCGCTTCAAGCACGGTTTCGGTATCGGGCGCAAGCGATTTGATGGTTAATATAGATCAAAATGAGTAACATAATTTCCAATTTCCAATTTCCAATTTCCAACGGGAAAAGCGGATTTACAATTATTGAAACGCTCGTAGCGATCGCGGTTTTTGGGTTAATGATGTCTGTAGTCGCCGCGGCGATTGTGATGATTTATCGGACGCAGGGATATGCCATGGAGCAATCAACGGCGGTTAACGAAGCGCGCCGCGGCGTGGACATAATGGCCAAAGAAGTGCGGCAGGCTCGCTATGGAGAGAATGGCGCTTATCCGATTGAGAAGGGTGCGGGTAAAGAATTTATTTTTTACAGCGATGTTGACAATGACGGGCAAACCGAACGAGTGCGTTATTATTTGGCGACCGTGAATTCCGGCGCTCAAACCAAGGAATGCCATTCTCATTCGCAATCCGGATGGCCTTATTGGCAGTCCGCCGCGTGCAGCGTTGATTTCAGCAATTTTTTATCCGGCGTTTTGAAATCGGCGCAAGTGAGAGTGTCCACTGAAGGATATTACGGCACGCCGAGTCGCTATGCCGCGTTTCGCGCCGGCGGCGCGGAATTGATGAGCAATATGTGCCAGAATGGTTGTTCCGAATGTATTGGGGCTTGGCAGGGAACGCAGACTTTTGACGTTACCGCGGCGGCGGCGGATAACTCAATCCAACTCGGTATAACCGGCAACGATAAATTAAAAGCAAGTTGCGACTGGGTAGATCCCGATCATTCAATCAAGGCGCGGTTTGAATTTTCTTTTACCGAGGAAATTCCCAATGTCGGCAACGAATTGCGCCGAGGCGTGACCGATCCTTCGGGAAACCCGGTATCTTATCCGACAGATCAAGAACGGTCGGAAGTTATAACTTCTTATGTGCGCAATCAATTGCCGGTGGATGATATTTTCAGTTATTACGACAAGAACAATAATTTGATTACCAGCGATCCGTCGTCAATACTTCACAATACTAAAATGGTGCGGCTTTATATGATTGTGAATGTCAACCTCAACCGCGCTCCGGACGATTACAAGCTGGAACAATATGTGCAGATCAGAAATCTTAAAGAAGAATGAAAAAAATTAAAAATGTAAATATCAAAATGGAAAATGATAATTTTAACCAAAAAGGGATTATTATTACCTATGTTTTGGTCTTCGGCGCGATTTTTTTGCTGATGCTGGCCGGACTTTTCGGATACATATTGTTGCAATTGCGCCAATCCTTGCAGCGCGTTGCGTTAAACGAAGCGTTGAATATTGCCGAGGCGGGAATAGATTATTATCGCTGGTGCGCCAACAACGAAGTGCAAGACAGTTGCGTCGGGAACAGGGATTATTATGATGGCGCCGGAGTTTTGGCCGGGGAATTTTCAATCACCGCCAGTTCAACTTTGTCATGCGGCAAAACCAGCCAGCTGCAGATCACGGCTATCGGTCGGACGAAGCAATTCCCCAATCTTGAAAGAAAAGTGCGGATAACTTACGGCCGCGAATCGGTGGCCAAGTATTCTTACATTCTGAATAGCAGCGTATGGATCGGCGACGATCATGAAATAAACGGGCCTTATCATTCCAACGGCGGGATAAGGATGGATGGCCAGAATCAATCGTTGATGACCAGCGCGGCCTTGCTTACCCTCAACGGCACCACCACTGCGGAGTGGATTTGCGACAAAGCTTACGGTTGCGGCTCAACTCCTTGTTCGGCTTGGAATACCGATGAATGCTGTCCGGTTGCGCACGGTTGCCGGATTTCCGCCAGTAAATGCATCTGTCCGGGGATTTTTACCACAACCGCCAATTCAACGCCCAGTTTGTTCAAGTTTCCGACGCCGCCGTTCAGCTTTGACGCGATCACAATGGATTTGGGCGATATCAAAACGGCGGCCAAAACCGGCGGCGGGATTTATTTTCCGCCTTCGGTTGATAAGGTTCCCGGAAGCAAGGGATATCATTTGGTGTTTTTGAACAACGGCACGGTGCGGGTATCCACAGTGAGATCGCTCTATCCGGTTAACGGGTACAACGATGAAGAAAAATGGCATCAGGACCGTTTTATCATCAACAACGAAGATATTTATACCAAAGATTACGCCGACGGCATTTATCCGATTCCCGCCGATTGCTCCGTAATTTATGTTGAAGACAATTTGTGGATTGAAGGAGCCGTTAAGGGAAAAGTGGTGGTGGCTTCCGCTCATTTAAAAGACCCCGGCGACACGGATCCCGATATTGACACGAATGTTGTTTTCCCGGGCAATATAACCTATTCAAGTTACGGAGGATCGGATGGGTTGGCCGTGATCGCCGAAAACAACGCGCTGATAAGTCCCGCGTCTCCCGAAAATATGGAATTGCATGCGATCATTGTGGCGCAAAAAGGAAGGTTTGGAAGAAACCATTATACCGAATGGGCCTACCGCGACCGCGACGCTTTGAGTATTTACGGATCGGTTATCAGCAAGGGCCGCGTGGGGACGCAATGGGTGGATACCGACAGCGGCCAGATGCTTTCCGGTTATGCCCAGCGTTACACTTATTTTGATCAAAATCAGGTTTACAATCCGCCGCCATTCGTGGCGAGCATGAGTTCGGATTATAAGATTGTAAGCTGGCGGGAAATAAACTAAAATAAAATAATAATGCCAAATATCTAAATTTGAATTTGGTTCAGAATTCATTTTATGGATTTTGGTTTGAAATGGCGGATTTTTTATCTCTTAAAAAAGAAGCGTTTGGTTTGGAAATCACCGATGCGAGCATTCGGATGATGAGATTGGCGCGGCGCAACGGCCGTTTGGTTGCGGTTGCGGCCGGATGCGCGGAATTGGAAAAGGGAATCATTAAAGACGGCAATATCAAAGACGAAGAAAAACTTGCCGTTGAAATCAAAAAATTGACCGCTCGGGTGGCCGGAGAAAAAAAGGCCCGGCGCTATGCGGTGATGTCTTTGCCTGAATGCAAAGCGTTCTTGCAGGTGATTCCCATGCCCAAATTAAATCCCGAAGAAATGCGCGCCGCGGTTGTTTTTGAAGCGGAAAATTATGTGCCTTTGCCTTTGGAAAAGGTCTATCTTGACTTTGAAAAGGTATCCTCGGTTTTTGAGAATGGCCCGCGGGAAGCGAGGCTCGCCCCGGCGGGCAACTCATCAGAGCGAGCCTCGCTTGGGGCGGGCAACTCATCAGAGCGAGCCTCGCTTGGGGCGGGCGGCCGGCGGTGCGAGGTTGCCGTCGCGGCGCTGCCGCGGGAAATCGTGGATGCTCGCGTGCGCGTTGCCGATTTGGCCGGGTTGGCGCCGATTGCGATGGAGCTTGAATCGCAGGCGGCGGTGCGGGCGGCGCTTGATGGAAAAAATTTGGATGACTCGGCGATGATAATCCAGATCGGCGATGCGCAATCCAACGTGATAATTTATGCGCGCGGTTCCATCAGATTCACATTTTCAATTCCGATTTCCAATCGTTATTTTTTGGAAACGATTTGCGCCCGCGTTAACGCAAATATTGAACAGGCCGAATCGCTGAAATCAAAATTCGGCATTGAAGAATTTGTGCGCGCCAATTCGGCCGGAAAGACCGCCGGCGGCGAGAAAAGGGAAATTTTTGAAGCGCTGATTCCCGGTTTGGTTGATTTCGTCCAGCAGATTCAGAAATGCATCCAATATTATCAAACCCATGACGATTCCGCGGTTGAATCAAGCAAGGAAGATTTTCACAAAGCGCTGATTTGCGGCAGCGGTTCGGATTTGAAAGGGCTTGACGAATTTTTTGCGTTAAAACTCGGATTGCCGGTTGAACGGGCGATTTTGTCCGTTGAAGTAAATTCGTCGGATGCAAAAAGAGTTGATTTGCGCGGCGGCGATGCAACCGGTTGCGCCGTGGTTGCGGGTTTGGCCATTCGCGCTTTGGAAATTGAATTAAACGCTTGCGGCGGCAAACCTGCCAAAAAGAATTCGCTTTTGAACCATAAACTAAAAAAATGATAAATTTGCTGCCGCCGTTGCGGCAAAAAAAATTACAGCTTGAAGAAATGGCCAAGATTGTCGCCATTTTGGGAATTGCCGCGATCGCGGCGCTTTGCGTTTTTGTTTTGGCGTTGCTTTTGGTTCGGAATTTATATTCATTTCAATTAAAAGCGGCGGAAATAATTTTGGTTGAAAAAGAACAAGAGATGAAAATTTACGGAGTGCAAAATATTGAAAACCAAATTGATGCCAGCGGCAAATTAATTTCCAGAATAAGCGGTTTTGGCGCGCAACAGACAAAAATTGCCGATATGTTCTTGCAAACGGCCGCGGCGTTGCCGCCCCGGATCTATTTGACCGAATTCGGATATAATTCAAAACGCATCAATCTTGAAGGGTTCGCCCCGGATCGGGATTCGTTGGTGGTTTTAAGAAATAATTTGGAAAAACAGCGGAATTTTTCCAAAATCGTTTTTCCTTCCGAAACATGGTTGGTTGCGAATAATATAAACTTTAGCGTTAATTTTCAATATGCCAAATCTCATCAATAAACCGTTGGCGGTGGCGGCGGGTTTCGCGGCGGCAATCGCGGGGCTGGCGATTTTTGCGATTGCGCCGTTATTCTCCGATATTAAAGCGATCAACGGCCAAATTATTCGTCGTCGGGCGCAAATCGCCGACTATGATCTCCGAATCGGCAATGCGCGCAATTTTATGCGGTTTGCCGCACGCCAAAAAACCGAACTGGAACAAATTGCGGGTGTGTTTGCGGACAGCCAAATGCCGCTTGATATGATTAATTCGCTGGAAAACGCCGCCAAAGATTCCAATGTCAGTGTTGAATTTTCACCGGCGGGGCAATCAAATTTGCAAATAATAAAGATTGAGATCAATGCTTCCGGCGCGATTTTTGACACATTGCGTTTTATTGAAAAAATTGAAAACAGTCCATATTTGGCCGAAATTGAAAGCGCGGATATCCGCAAGGAGGTGCCGGTTGGAGGCGCCAGTTTAGCCGAATTTTCGGGCACTCGGGTCAAAACCCATATTTTATTGAATGTTTATGCAAAATCGTAATCCAATTAAGATCAAGTCGGTCGGAGCGGCCTTTTTGCAGGCCGCGGCGCAAAAACCGTGCCGGGTGTTTTTTTGCTTGCTGGTTATTTTTGCCGCGGCGACCGCGATTATTTTTTTAAATTTCCCAAAGGTCGGGTCTTTTTCCGGAGCGCCCAAATCCGCGGTAAAAAATATTTTCAGCGGCGCCAAAGTTAAGGAATACGATAAAGCTTTTGATTCCATCAAGCAGCGCCAAGAAAATTACCGGCAACCGGCCGGTTCCGATTACCAGGATGTGTTCAGTTTGTCCGCGCCGGATCCGGATTCAACCACGACCGAATCGGCGGAATTGACCAATCCCGAAAATTAAGCGATAATCCCTTTGCCGGCATTTGCTCGCCAATTTGCTCTAACCGGCGTATTTTGAATTTTATTTTGACATTTGAAATTGAAAATTTATCATTTTTGAAATCGCCCCCATAGCTCAATGGACAGAGCGCTCGCCTTCTAAGCAAGATATGCAGGTCCGATTCCCGCTGGGGGCACAACAATCGAATTTTCGGGCGAAAGCCCGATTTTTTTGTGCGCGGCGGCTAACGCCGCCCATTCATTTTGGGGCAATGCGGTGATTTTTTTGGCGGAAAGCGAGAGGTTCGAGCCGAAGATTTTTTTGGCGAATGATTTTTTGGCGGATAGATCGGTTTTTTTGGCGATTTCCCGCATATTTTGAGCGTCTTTTAGCCATTCGCGGAGAGGTTCGAGCCAATCATTTTGGCCCCGTTCGATTTCGGTGATTTTTTCTTCCAGAGTCCTTTTGGCGGAAACGAGCTTTGCTTTTTCCGCGCGATAAATTTCCCGCTCAATATCCTGTTCAAGATAAGCGTCCAAAAGCCGCTGGATTTTGATGTTTAAATTTCCCAGCTTTATTCGCGATTCCTCAATAAAACTGGCCGAAGACTGGGCAAGTTTTTGCTCGTCTTCGTCCGCCATTCGGAACAGTTGCTTTGCCCAATTTTTGGGCAAAGCGAATTTTTCAATTTCTTGCGATAACTGCCGGTCAAGGTCTTCTTCCCTGACGAACGGCTCGGAGCATTTCGCGGACTTTAATTTTTTAGTACAGCGGTAATAAATATATTCGTGGATATTGCCGTTTTTTTGGTACTTGGTTTTCCTTTCGGCGGTTATTCCCATTCCGCAACTGCCGCAACGGATCAGACCGCAAAACGGCCGCGGATCGTTTTCCGGCTGGCGGTGTATGTGAGTTCTTTGTTTTAAAACTTCCTGCACTTTGTCAAAAAGTTTCTTTGGTATGATTTGCTCGTGCCTGCCTTCGTGCAGTTCGCCGGAATAACGGAATAATCCGCAATAGAACGGATTGGAAAGAATAAACGACACCCTTGAAAGGTGGAGCGGTTTTTTACATTTAGCCATTATCCCGTTTTCGGCGAAAAAGGCGGCAATATCTTCAAGGCGTTGGTCGCCTTGCGAATACAGCTCAAAAGCTTTTTGCACTATCTTTGATCTTTTCCGGTCAACGGCAACCTTTTTTATCCGCACATCGTTTAAATATCCGAGGGGAGCGATGCCCGGATAATCGCCGCGCCGCACTTTTTCGCGCTGGCCGCGCATCGTGTTTGTCCGCAAGTCGATGATGAACTGGTTGGCCATTCCAAATTCCACGCTCATCATCAGCACATTGTCGGCGGGGAGATAGCCCCGGTCGTGGGTTTGAATATGCTGGATTTTGCCGCACTGCAACATCCAGCTGATCTGCCCGCCGTCAATCGGATTGCGGGCCAGCCGGTCAAGTTTCCAGCAGATAACGCCCTGCGCTTCGCCTTTCTCAATGCGCGTAAGCATATCGGTAAATATCGGGCGACCCGGAACCTTGGCCGACCGCTTTTCGATGAATGTTTCAACGATATGCAGGTTTTCGAGCTTGGCAAAAGCCCGCAACTCGGAAAGCTGTGCGTCAATGGATAAAACCTGTCGATCTTCCATATCTGTGGATTTTCGACAATAAAGGAAGTAGCTAATCATAGGTCATTGACTACGATTTTATTGTTTAGTATTATTTATAATAAACAGATTGAAGTCATACTATTATAGTTAGTTTATTAAAATAGTTAATCGAAGTCAATATTTTATGGCAAATAAAATTAGTGAAAATATCAGGAAGTTACGGCAGGAGAAAGGAATCTCGCAAGATCGGCTCTCAAAAGATGCCGACTTGGCTTTAAATACAATAGTTAAAATCGAAACCGGCGAAAATCCAAATCCCACTGTCGAAACTTTGGAAAAAATAGCAAAAGCTTTGGGTGTGACCGCAGGCGAATTATTTAAATAATTTTTATAAATTATGGAAGAAGGTGAACCAATAGAAAGTTTAGAGGTATGGCTATCTAAAAAACCATATTGGGAGCAATATGTTTGGAAAATCAATCTTGATAAAGAATTGCTAACGGGTGATGACGTTACACAATGCTATCAATATCTTTGCGATTACCTTGGATTAATAGAGCCTTTGGCGGTTGAAAAGACACTGATTTCATTTAAGAATGAAATCGTCAGTACGCCGGATGCAAGTAATATTGCAGCAAAAATACAAATATTAGAGATTAAAGACTTTGAGAATGTTAATGCGATTTCTTCGGATTGTTCAATAAAATTCGGCCCCAACCTAACCTTGGTCTATGGTGAAAACGGTAGTGGTAAAAGTGGAATTGGCCGTCTTCTATGCAACGCGTGTTTTTCGAGGGGGGAACGGGAAATACTTCCTAATGTTAAAGTTGCTTTAGTTCCTGATGCAGTTGCTAAGGCAACTTTTATTGCGGGCGATAGTAATGGTAACAAGGCTGATATAAATTACATTTTAGGAAATAGCAACGACATTCTCAAACGATTTTCTGTTTTCGATAATAAAAGCGTTTTAATACATCTTGATCAATCTAACAAAGTTAAATTTACGCCGGGCCAAATAAAGATTTTTGACAAAGTTGCCGATACTTTTTCTAAATTAGAAGAAAGGCTATCTAATGAAAAAAATGCGAAAAAAAAGGATAATCCTTTTCAATCAATGTTTTTTGATGGGGCGACTTCTTCGGTTGCTATTTTTTGTAAAGGTATAAACAACGTCACAAAAGAAATCGATTTTCTACGCTATGCAAATTTTGATGCGATAATCGATGGAGCGAAGATATTAGAGTTACAGAAGGAGATCGATGAAAAGAAAAAATTAGATATTCCCAAAAGAAAATATCAACTTGCGACAGATAGACAGAATCTGAAAGCATTAAAGGCGACACTACAGTCAGTTATAGGTAATTTTACGGTTCAAAAGAAACAAGAAGCGAATAAGCTTATTGCTGAAATCTTAGAAAAAAGAAAAATCGTTGAAAGCCTTAGTATTCAAAGTTTTAACGATGGGATTATAAAAAAAATAGGAAGCACCGAATGGAAATCTCTTATTTTAGCCGCTAAAATTTTTTGCGAAAGTGAGAAATCAGCAAATGAGGGGAACAATCTTAAGCATTGCCCGCTTTGTCATCAAGAGCTTTCTAAAACTGCCGAGTCCCTTTTTGAAAAGTATTGGCAATTCCTTGAGAGCAGAGCGGAAAGTGAATTGGCGCAACTGAACCAGCGGAAAATTTTTCTTTTACAAGAATTGAAATCTATTAAATTATCATATCCAAAATTTTTAGATACAGACGCCGGTGTAAAAATTTTAAACGATGAAAATTCTGAATATTTAGCCCAGATAAAGGCGCAATTCTTGGCATTATTAGAAATTTTAAATATTTGGGCTGAGAAAATAGAAATGTTGCAAGAAATCGACTGTGTTGATTTGCCACTACCCGATCTTGTTAAGATCGGTGATCTTGTTGAATCAAAAAATAGAGAGGAGATAGGATTAATTGATCCAGCTGTCGCAATTGCGAAGCTAACCGCACAGGTAAATTATTTAAAAGATAAAAAAGAAGCAACTTCCGTGAAAGATGCGGCATTAGAATATATTACTTTCTTGCAATGGGCATCTATGGCTGCCAGAGTTAATTTTTCCGGTATTAAAATGGCGATAACCAAAAAGAAGACGGAATTTTTTCTAATGGGTGTTGCTAATAATTATAAGGGGGCGTTTAACCAAGAGCTTGCGTATTTAGGCTGCGATTTTAACTTAATCATGTACACTAGCGGTGAACAGGGAAATACTGTTAAAGAATATCATCTTGATTTCGCTGAAGATTATATTCCGAGCCAGATACTTAGCGAAGGAGAGCAAAATGCGTGTTCAATCGCCGATTTTTTAACTGAGATTGAACTTGATAAAAATAATTGTGGCATTATTTTTGATGATCCGGTAACTTCGTTAGATCATAGGCGCAAGGATAAGATCGCGCAACGATTGGTTCTCGAAGCTAACCGCCGTCAAGTTGTGATTTTTTCACATGACATTGTTTTCATGGGCCAATTGGTTCGACATGCTGAAATAAATAGGGTTCCTCTTGTTGCGCATTGGATGCGGCAAATTAATGGTATTTCGGGGTGCGTTGAAGATAACACTAGCCCAAAACTTTCTTCTCTGGCAAGTTTGAAAAACGATTTTCAACAATCTTTAAGTGGTTTTTCTACACTAGGAGCCAAGGAACAAGAGCGAGCATTGGGTGTGGCATTCGATTATTTGCGAAGTGCTTGCGAATCGCTAATCGAAGAGGTACTTTTTAACGGTACGATTAAGCGATATGAAGATTATATCAGAGTGCAAAATCTTGAAGAAGCAGTTTTTGATCAATCTTTAGCGTTAAAAATTGTTAATTTTCACGGAAGAGTTTCAGAGTTTATCCTTGCCCACAATAGAAGCGATTTGCAGCGAGAGGATCAACCGACAATAACAAATTTTAATTCATTTAAGGAAGAATTTGAGAAAATAGAGATAGAGCTTAAAGAATCAAAAAAACTTGCGGAAAAAGATAGGGAGGTTCGTAAAAAAGCGCGGAAGGCAGCAACAGTTGGGTGGTAGTTTTTCCGCCAAAAAAGCATTCGCCAAAAAAATCCTTGGTATTTTGCTCGATCTTTTCGCTTTCCGCCAAAAAAATCTTCGCATTGCCCCAAAATGAATGGGCGGCGTTAGCCGCCGCGCGACAAAAAATCGGGCTTTCGCCCGAAAATTCGATTGTTGTGAGTCTTTATGAGGCAGCTCGAACTTACTTTACCAAAAATTGCTAACTTTGGACAGAGGCAGTGGCTGGTTTGACCCCCGACTATGCTTCGCTTGCCCCTCTCCGGCGTACCTCCGAGGGT
>Ga0172381_10003329_pt1 | contig 17075 bp, 13 predicted proteins | sample Leawel6488metaG_FD_119754 | JGI IMG/M metagenome (GOLD analysis project Ga0172381, IMG submission 119754) | Leachate microbial communities from a municipal landfill in Southern Ontario, Canada - Leachate well 64-88 metaG | ecosystem: Engineered > Solid waste > Landfill > Unclassified | place... | reverse complement strand
CGTCCTTCAACATGCCAAAACGTACCGACATCAAAAGCATCCTCATCATTGGCGCGGGTCCCATCATCATCGGACAGGCCTGCGAATTTGACTATTCCGGCGTGCAAGCCTGCAAGGCCCTGCGTGAAGAAGGCTACAAGGTCATCCTGATCAACAGCAACCCGGCCACCATCATGACCGACCCGGCCACGGCCGATGTCACCTACATCGAACCCATCACCTGGAAGACGGTCGAAAAAATCATTGCCAAGGAGCGCCCCGACGCGATTCTGCCGACCATGGGCGGCCAGACCGCGCTCAACTGCGCGCTCGACCTCTGGCACAACGGCGTGCTGGCCAAGTACACCGGCGCGGCCACCGGCAAACCGGTCGAACTGATCGGCGCCAAGCCCGAGGCCATCGACAAGGCCGAAGACCGCCTCAAGTTCAAGGATGCCATGACCCAAATCGGTCTGGGTTCCGCGCGTTCCGGCATCGCGCACAGCATGGACGAAGCCTGGGCGGTGCAGAAGACAGTCGGTTTCCCGACCGTGATCCGCCCCAGTTTCACGCTCGGTGGCACCGGTGGCGGCATTGCCTACAACCCCGAAGAGTTCGAGGTGATCTGCAAGCGCGGTCTGGAGGCCTCGCCCACCAGCGAGCTGCTGATCGAGGAATCGCTGTTGGGCTGGAAAGAATACGAGATGGAAGTGGTGCGCGACACCGCTGACAACTGCATCATCGTTTGCTCGATCGAGAACCTGGACCCGATGGGCGTGCACACCGGCGACTCGATCACGGTGGCGCCGGCGCAGACGCTGACCGACAAGGAATACCAGATTTTGCGCAACGCCTCGCTGGCCGTGCTGCGCGAGATCTGCGTCGACACCGGCGGCTCCAACGTGCAGTTTTCCATCAACCCCAAGGACGGGCGCATGGTGGTGATCGAGATGAATCCGCGCGTCAGCCGCTCCAGCGCGCTGGCCTCCAAGGCCACGGGTTTCCCGATTGCCAAGGTGGCCGCCAAGCTGGCGGTGGGCTATACGCTCGACGAGCTCAAGAACGAGATCACCGGCGGCGCCACGCCGGCCAGTTTCGAGCCCAGCATTGACTACGTGGTCACCAAAATCCCGCGTTTCGCCTTCGAGAAATTCCCCGCTGCCGACAGCCGCCTGACGACCCAGATGAAGAGTGTGGGCGAGGTCATGGCCATGGGCCGCACCTTCCAGGAGTCGTTCCAGAAAGCCTTGCGCGGCCTCGAAGTCGGCGTCGATGGCATGAACGAGAAAACCCAGGACCGGGAAATTCTGGAGCGCGAACTCGGCGAGCCCGGCCCCGACCGCATCTGGTACGTGGGTGACGCCTTTGCCGCCGGCTGGAGCGTCGACGAAGTCTTTGAGCTCACCAAGATCGACCGCTGGTTTTTGGTGCAGATCGAGCAAATCGTCAAGATCGAGCTGGAAATCGAACAGTTGCCTGTGCCAGCCGTGGGCACGGCACTCGATTCGATCGATGCCGCCACGCTGCGTGCGCTCAAGCAAAAAGGTTTTTCCGACCGCCGTCTGGCCAGGCAGTTCAAGACCAGCGATACCGCCGTGCGTGCGCGCCGCCACGCTTTAGGCGTGCGCCCGGTGTACAAGCGGGTCGATACCTGCGCGGCTGAATTCGCCACCAATACCGCCTACCTGTATTCCACCTACGAGACCGAAGGCTCGGAGTGCGAAGCGGCACCCACCGACAAAAAGAAGATCATGGTGCTGGGCGGCGGCCCGAACCGCATTGGTCAGGGCATCGAGTTCGACTACTGCTGCGTGCACGCGGCGCTGGCCATGCGCGAAGACGGCTTCGAGACCATCATGGTCAACTGCAACCCCGAGACCGTCTCGACCGACTACGACACCTCGGACCGCCTCTATTTCGAGCCCTTGACGCTGGAAGACGTGCTGGAGATTGTCGACAAGGAAAAGCCCGATGGCGTGATCGTCCAGTACGGCGGTCAGACCCCCCTGAAGCTGGCGCTCGACCTGGAAGCCAATGGCGTGCCCATCATCGGCACCAGCCCCGACATGATCGACGCCGCCGAAGACCGCGAGCGTTTCCAGAAGCTGCTGCATGAACTCAAACTGCGCCAGCCGCCCAACGCCACCGCGCGCACCGAGGCCGAGGCCCTGGAAAAGGCGATTGCACTGGGTTACCCGCTGGTGGTGCGCCCGAGCTATGTGCTGGGCGGCCGTGCCATGGAAATCGTGCACGAGCAGCGCGACCTGGAGCGCTACATGCGCGAAGCGGTCAAGGTCTCGCACGACTCGCCGGTGCTGCTGGACCGATTTTTGAACGATGCCATCGAGTGCGATGTGGACTGCGTGCGTGATGCCACCGGTCAGACCTACATCGGCGGCGTCATGGAGCACATCGAACAGGCCGGCGTGCACAGCGGCGACTCGGCCTGCTCGCTGCCACCCTACAGCCTGTCGGCTGAAACCGTGAGCGAGATCAAGCGCCAGACCGCCGCCATGGCCCATGGCCTGAACGTGGTGGGCTTGATGAACGTGCAGTTTGCGATTCAGCACCTCGATGGGCGGGACGTGATTTTTGTGCTCGAAGTCAACCCGCGCGCCTCGCGCACCGTGCCCTTTGTCTCCAAAGCCACCGGCGTGCAACTGGCCAAGGTGGCGGCGCGCTGCATGGCAGGGCAAACGCTGGCTTCGCAAGGCATCAGCCGTGAGGTGGATCCGCCTTATTTCAGCGTCAAGGAGGCCGTGTTCCCCTTCGTCAAGTTTCCCGGAGTGGACACCATTCTCGGCCCCGAGATGAAGTCTACCGGCGAGGTCATGGGCGTCGGCAAGACGTTTGGCGAAGCCTTCGTCAAGTCGCAACTGGGGGCGGGCAGCAAATTGCCGCGGCCTTTCATGGCCAACGGCGAGCCCTCCGGCAAGGTCTTCCTGTCGGTCAAGAACAACGACAAGCAGCGCGCGATCGAAGTCGCCAGGTCCCTGGTGGCGATGAATTTCGCGGTGGTCGCCACCAAGGGGTCGGCCGCCGCCATCAATGCCGCCGGTGTGCCCTGTGGCGTCGTCAACAAGGTCGCCGAAGGGCGTCCGCACATTGTCGACATGCTGAAAAACAACGAGATTGTGCTGGTCATCAATACCGTCGAAGAGCGCCGCAATGCGATTGCCGATTCGCGCCAGATCCGCACCTCGGCCCTGCTCGCCCAGGTCACCACCTTCACCACCATTGCCGGCGCTGAAGCCGCCGTGGAGGGCATGCGTTACATGGATTCACTCGATGTGATTTCGGTGCAGGAGATGCATGCGCAATTGAACGCAGGGTAAACCTGTGGTCATCCGCGTCATATTCGCGGCATAATTCACCCCATACCGCCGACCGGCAACGTTCGGCGGTTTCATTTTTGTGTTTCAACTTTCCCGGAGCTGCTCGTGGCGACCCTTCCCCTTACCAAACGTGGTGCTGACAAACTCAAGGCCGAGTTGCATCAACTCAAAGCGTTTGAGCGTCCAGCCGTCATCAACGCCATTGCCGAAGCGCGCGCGCAGGGTGATCTGAGTGAAAACGCCGAATACGAATCGGCCAAGGACAAGCAGGGTTTTGTCGAAGGGCGCATCAAGGAAATTGAAGGCAAGCTCTCAGCCGCACAAATCATCGACCCGACCGAACTCCATGCCGATGGCCGGGTGGTGTTTGGCACCACCGTGGAACTCGAAGACGAAGAGTCCGGACAAAAGGTCAGCTACCAGATCGTCGGCGAAGACGAGGCCGACCTCAAGCTCGGTCTGATCAACATCAACAGCCCGATTGCACGCGCCCTGATCGGCAAGGTCGAGGGTGACACGGCCGAGGTGCAGGCACCCGGTGGTGTGCGCCGCTATGAGGTGATGGCGGTCAGCTACTGCTAAATGGTCACGCGTTTGTGGACTTTGGCGCCCTGGCTGGCGGCTTTGTGGTGGGGCAGTCTGAGCACCCTGGGCGCACTGGTCGTGCCCTTGCTGTTTGCGCATTTGCCAAGCCCGGCGCTGGCGGGCGGCATGGCGGCCCGATTGTTCAGCGCGCAGACCTGGCTCAGTACCGGGTGCGGCCTGCTGCTGATGCTGCTGCACCGGCCAGGTCAGGCAGAACCCGGCAAGGGGCGGGCTCAGGCGGCGCTGGTTTTCATGCTGCTTGGGGTGCTGCTGGCGCTGTTGTCGGAGTTTGCCGTCGCGCCCCGGATCGTGAGCCGGGAGAATTTAAAACTGTGGCATAGCGTGGGCAGCGCGATGTTTGCGCTGCAGTGGCTGTGTGCCGGGGTGACGTTCTGGAAGGTGACCCGCAAGCTTCACTAACGTTCATGGCGGCCATGCCACCCCGAAGCATGAAAGAAGGCTGTCATTGCGGACTTGATCCGCAATCCATGGCTCCGAATTCATGGATGCCGGATCGAGTCCGGCATGACATGCGTCAGCCCTGGCTGCGTTTTTTGATGCTGATCTGCTTGGGTTTGGAACGCTTCACCTGGCCACCCGAGGTGAGGCGCTGGTTGCCCAGCACGCGCAGGGTTTTGACCTCGGGGCGCTGACCGCCACGGGTGCTGTACTTGAGCACCTTGACATCGCGCGGGCCGGGTTTGCGGTCTTCGTCAACGGTTTTTTCGCGCTCGGGCAGCGGCCGCCACAACACCAGCAATTTGCCGATGTGCTGGATCGGGGCGGCGTTGAGTTCGTCGGCCAGGGTTTGGAACATGGCTTCGCGGGCGGCGCGGTCGTCGGAAAAAACGCGCACCTTGATGAGGCCGTGGGCCGTGAGCGCGGCGTCGGCTTCTTTTTTGACGGCAGCGGTCAGGCCGTCGCCACCGACCATGACCACGGGGTCGAGGTGGTGGGCTTCGGCGCGGTGAACTTTGCGTTCGGCGGGGGTCAGTTGAATTTGAGACATAACAGTATTATCGGTGAGAACTATGAAATCAGCAGTTAAAAGCAGCAAGGTCAATCGGGCCTGGCTCAACGACCACGTCAATGACACCTACGTCAAGCTCGCCAAAAAAGACGGCTATCGGGCGCGCGCGGCCTACAAGTTGCAGGAAATTGACGACACCCTGCACTTGGTCAAACCGGGCCAGCTGGTGGTCGACCTGGGCTCGGCGCCGGGCGCCTGGAGTCAGTACGTGCGGCGCAAGTTGTCGCCCAAATCTGCCACCGGCGGCGGGGCGGCTGCGGGTGAGCTCAACGGCCGCATCATCGCGCTTGATCTGTTGCCGATGGAGCCGATTGAAGGCGTGCTGTTCATTCAGGGCGATATTCGCGAAGATGCCGTGCTCGCCCAATTGGCAGGGCACATGCAAGGCCAGCGGGCCGATCTGGTGATCTCCGACATGGCGCCCAACCTGTCGGGCATCAGCTCGGCCGACGCGGCGCGCATTGAGCATTTGATCGAATTGGCGCTCGACTTTGCGCAAGACCATCTCAAACCCGAAGGGGCGCTGGTGGCCAAGGTGTTTCACGGCGGCAGTTACGACGCGCTGGTCCAGCGTTTCCGGGAGACTTTTGTCACCGTCAAACGCCTCAAGCCCAAAGCCTCGCGCGACAAGTCCTCAGAAACCTTTCTGATCGGCATGAACCTAAGGGCTCGCAAAGCAATAACTTGTACTTTTGCCTAGCCATCTTTGGGCGCATTGCGTCGTTGCAAATCGCTTGTTTAGCCGAGCTAAACGGCGCGCTTTGCGTCTCGCACTGCATCCCAAATCCGGCCGTCAAAATGCACAACTTATTACTTTACGAGCCCTAAAAGCCACTGAATTCCTTGCAGTTGCTGTGGCTGATGGCTGGGTATTGGCGTTGCGCTGGCTGAACCGCCTAGAATTGGACCTCTTTTTACGGTGTTTACACCCATGCATTTCTACTGGAGTCTGGCTTGAACAATCCATGGTTTTCAAAAATTGCGGTCTGGATGGTCATTGCGATGGTGTTGTTCACCGTCTTCAAGCAATTCGACACGCGTCCGGCGGCCGGGGCCGGCTATCTGGGTTACTCTGACTTTCTTGAAGAAGTCCGCAGTAAACGGATCAAGAGCGCCGTCATCCAGGAAGGCCAAAGCGGCACCGAAATCGTGGCGGTCACCACCGACGACCGCAAGGTGCGCACCACAGCCACCTACCTTGACCGCGGCCTGGTGGGTGACCTGATCGACAACGACGTCAAGTTTGACGTGCGCCCGCGCGAAGAAGGCTCGCTTTTGATGACGCTGCTGGTCAGCTGGGGCCCGATGCTGCTGCTGATTGGCGTCTGGGTCTACTTCATGCGCCAGATGCAGGGCGGCGGCAAGGGCGGTGCCTTCAGCTTTGGCAAAAGCAAGGCGCGCCTGCTCGATGAAAACACCAACACCGTGACCTTTGCCGACGTGGCGGGTTGCGACGAAGCCAAGGAAGAAGTGAAAGAGGTGGTCGACTTTTTGAAAGACCCCGCCAAATTCCAGAAATTGGGTGGCCGCATTCCACGCGGCCTGCTGCTGGTCGGCCCGCCCGGCACCGGCAAAACCCTGCTGGCCAAATCCATTGCCGGTGAAGCCAAAGTGCCTTTCTTCAGCATCTCGGGTTCCGACTTTGTGGAAATGTTTGTCGGTGTGGGTGCCTCGCGGGTGCGCGACATGTTTGACAACGCCAAGAAAAATGCACCTTGCATCATCTTCATTGACGAGATCGACGCGGTCGGCCGCCAGCGCGGTGCCGGTCTGGGCGGTGGCAACGACGAGCGCGAGCAAACCCTGAACCAGATGCTGGTCGAGATGGACGGCTTCGAGACCAACGTCGGCGTGATCGTGGTGGCTGCCACCAACCGCCCGGACATTCTGGACGCGGCCCTGCTGCGCCCGGGCCGTTTTGACCGCCAGGTCTACGTGACGCTGCCCGACATCCGGGGCCGCGAGCAAATCTTGAACGTGCACATGCGCAAGGTGCCCTTGAGCCCGGACGTCAACCCCGCCGTGATTGCCCGTGGCACACCCGGCATGAGTGGTGCCGACCTGGCCAACCTGTGCAACGAAGCGGCCCTGATGGCGGCCCGGCGCAACGCGCGCACCGTGGAGATGCAGGACTTCGAAAAGGCCAAGGACAAGATCCTGATGGGCCCGGAACGCAAGAGCATGGTCATGCCCGAGAGCGAGCGTCGCAACACGGCTTACCACGAGTCGGGCCACGCCCTGATCGGCAAGCTGCTGCCCAAATGCGACCCGGTGCACAAGGTCACCATCATCCCGCGCGGCCGCGCGCTGGGCGTCACCATGAGCCTGCCGGCGCAAGACCGCTACAGCTACGACAAAGAGTACATGCTGAACCAGATCAGCATGCTGTTTGGTGGCCGCATTGCCGAAGAAGTGTTCATGAACCAGATGACCACCGGTGCCAGCAACGACTTCGAGCGCGCCACCCACATCGCCCGTGACATGGTCATGCGTTACGGCATGACGGCGGCGCTCGGCCCCATGGTGTACGCCGAAAACGAAGGCGAAGTGTTCCTGGGCCGCTCGGTCACCAAGACCACCAACATGAGCGAAGAAACCATGCAGAAGGTCGATGCCGAGGTGCGTCGCATCATTGACGAGCAGTACGCGCTGGCGCGCCGCCTGATCGAAGAGCACAGCGAACACATGCATGTCATGGCCAAGGCCTTGCTGGAGTGGGAAACCATCGACAGTGACCAGCTCGACGACATCATGGCCGGCAAGCCGCCGCGGCCGCCCAAGGACTGGTCGCCGCGCGTGCCCCCCGCGTCCAGTTCGGATATCGGCAGCGGCGGCACACCGGCTGTCAGTCCGGATGCCGCACCCCACGCGGCCTGAGCGTAGCAATCCAACAACGGGGCTGCGGCCCCGTTTTTTCATTCTTGAAATTTTCCGCACAACGATGTACTGGCAAACCAGCCGTTATCAAATTGACCTGACGCGCCCGCAGGTGATGGGCATCGTCAACGTCACCCCCGATTCGTTCTCGGATGGCGGCCAGCATGGTTCCGCGCTGACCGCGCTCAAACACTGCGAGCAGCTGATTCGCGACGGTGCCGACATCCTCGACATTGGCGGTGAGTCCACCCGGCCGGGTTCGTCGCCGGTCAGTCTGGAAGACGAACTGGACCGTGTGCTGCCGGTGCTGCGCGAGGCCGTTCGCCTGGGGGTGCCGGTGTCCTTGGACAGCTACAAGCCCGCGGTGATGCAGGCCGCGCTGGACCTGGGCGCCGACATCATCAACGACATCTGGGCCCTGCGCTGGCATAAAGGCGGGCAGGGCGGTCACACCCTGCGGGCGACCGAGGTGGTGGCGGCCCACCCGCGCTGTGGTGTTTGCCTGATGCACATGCACCGTGATCCCCAGACCATGCAGGTGGCGCCGATGCAGGGCGATGTGCTGCCGCAGGTGCGGGCCTTCCTGGAGCAATCGGCGCAAGACTTGCTGGCGTCGGGCGTCGACCAGGCCAGAATCATGCTGGACCCGGGCATTGGTTTTGGCAAGACGGTGGCGCAAAATTTTGCCCTGCTGGCGCGCCAGGCCGAGTTGCTGCAAGCGGGGTATCCGCTGCTGGCGGGTTGGTCGCGCAAGTCCTCGCTGGCGGGCATGGTGGCGCACACGGCGCCGCCCGGCACCACATTGTCAGCCTCCGAGCGCCTGGCACCCAGCCTGGCCACCGCGCTGCTGGCTGCCGAGCGCGGCGCCTCGGTGGTCAGGGTGCATGACGTCAAGGAAACCGTGCAGGCTTTGCGGGTGCTGGAGGCGATAAGATAGCCGCTGTTTGAATCAAGACTCAGGTGAAGGCAGAACAATGACAAGGCAATATTTTGGTACCGATGGCATTCGCGGTACCGTCGGGCAAGCGCCCATCACGGCAGACTTCACCCTCAAACTGGCCCATGCGGTCGGGCGCGTACTGAAACGCCATGAGGCCAAACCCACGGTATTGATTGGCAAGGACACCCGCATTTCGGGCTACATGCTGGAGAGCGCGCTGGAGAGCGGATTCAACTCGGCCGGCGTCGATGTGGTGTTGCTCGGCCCGCTGCCAACCCCCGGGGTGGCTTACCTGACGCGGGCACAGCGCGCCTCGCTGGGTGTGGTCATCAGCGCCAGCCACAACCCGTTCGAAGACAATGGCATCAAGTTTTTCAGCGCCCAGGGCACCAAGTTGCCCGATGCCTGGGAACGCGACGTGGAAGCCACGCTGCGGCAGGACCCGGTCTGGGCGGATTCCGCCAACCTGGGCAAATCGCGGCGCCTCGACGATGCCGCCGGCCGTTACATCGAATTCTGTAAAAGCACGTTTGCCAACAACCTGTCGCTCAAAGGCCTGCGCATCGTGGTCGATGCGGCCCATGGCGCGGCCTATCAAATTGCGCCCAAGGTGTTCCATGAGCTCGGTGCCGAGGTCATCGCCATTGGTTGTTCGCCGGATGGTCTGAACATCAACAAGGGCTTTGGCGCCACCCACCCCGAAGCGCTGATCGAAGCCGTCAAGGCGCACCGGGCCGACGTCGGCATTGCCCTGGATGGTGATGCCGACCGCCTGCAGGTGGTCGATGCCCATGGCCGTTTGTTCAATGGCGACGAAGTGCTCTACCTGATGGTCGATGACCGCCTGCGCCGGGGTGAGGCCGTGCCCGGTGTGGTCGGCACCCTGATGACCAACATGGCGGTGGAACTGGCCTTGCAAGCGCGCGGTGTGCCCCTGGTGCGTGCCAGGGTGGGTGACCGTTATGTGCTGGAAGAACTCGAGAAAAACAAGTGGCTGCTGGGCGGCGAGGGTTCGGGCCACCTGCTGGCGCTGGACCAGCACACCACCGGCGACGGACTCATTTCCGCCCTGCAGGTGCTGCAGACCAGCGTGCGCAGCGGTAAATCGCTGGCGGAATTGCTCAGCGGGGTCACGCTGTTTCCGCAAACGCTCATCAACATCCGGCTCAAGCCCGGGCAGGACTGGCGCGCCAGCGACCGGCTGGAGTCTGAAACCCTGGCCGTGGAGACCGAACTGGGCCAGAACGGCCGGGTGCTGATCCGCGCCAGCGGCACCGAGCCCCTGGTGCGTGTCATGGTCGAGGCGCGCGATCCGGCCCAGGCCAAGGTCTGTGCCCAGCGCATTGCCAGCACCATCAGCGGCTAAGGGCAACATGACTGCAATCACTTCCTTGACGCTGTGCCAGGCAGATTACACCAAGCCGCAGCACATGCGGGCGCTGCTGGATTTGCTGGACGGCTATGCCCGCGACCCCATGGGTGGCGCTGAGCCCTTGTCTGATTTTGCCAAGACCAACCTGCCGCAAGCGTTGGCGGCACGGCCCAATTTGTTCAGTGTGCTGGCCTTTGACGCGGCAGCGGGCGGCCTGCCGGTGGGTCTGGTCAACTGCGTCGAGGGTTTTTCCACCTTTGTCTGCCAGCCGCTGGTCAACGTGCACGACGTGGTGGTGGCGGCATCGCATCGCGGACAAGGCGTGGCGCAGCAGATGCTGGGGCTGGTTGAGCAACTGGCGCGCGCACGCGGGGCCTGCAAGCTCACACTGGAAGTGCTCGAAGGCAATACGCCGGCGCAAAAGCTGTACCGGCGGCTGGGCTTTGACAACTACCAGCTGGACCCGGCCATGGGCCAGGCGCAGTTCATGCAAAAGTGGCTTTGACTTTTTTGCTCCGGCTGCACCATGGACTGGCTCAAAAAACTCCCCGGCTACCAGCGCACCCCTTACGGCTTCGAGTTGCGTTTGCTGCGCAAGATGCCGCGCGTGCTGCTGCTGGGCACCCTGTTGCCCTTGCTGCTGTCGGGGCTGGCGCGGCTGTTTTACACCCAGGGCACGGCGGCCGAGATTGAGCGCCACATCCAGCTGTTTGACTTCGGCATGATCGGTTTGGCGGTGCTGATCTGGACGGCGGTGGTGATCGTGTCCTTGGGCTGCGTGATCGTCTGGCTGATGAAAGGCCCGGCCTACATGGCCGATGGTTATGAGGTCTCGCACAGCGACAAGCCCAAGCTCGACTAAACCGGTCCCCACACAAATGCACACCTTTCTCTGGCACGACTACGAAACCTTTGGTGCCCATACCCGGCAAACGCGGCCGGCGCAGTTTGCCGCCATGCGCACCGACGCCGACCTCAAGCCCATCGGCGCGCCGGTCATGCTGTACTGCCAGCCCGCCAACGATTTTTTGCCGGAGCCCCAAGCCTGCCTGATCACCGGCATCACGCCGCAGGAATGCCTGGAAAAAGGCCTGCCCGAACACCAGTTTGCCGCGCAGATCGAGCAGCTTTTCAGCGAGCCCGGCACCGTGGGCGTAGGCTACAACACCATCCGTTTTGACGACGAGGTCACGCGCTTCATGTTCTGGCGCAACCTGATCGACCCCTATGCGCGCGAATGGCAAAACGACTGCGGCCGCTGGGACCTGCTGGACGTGGTGCGCACCGCCTATGCGCTGCGCCCGGACGGCATCCAGTGGCCGCTCAAACCCGATGGCAAGCCGAGCTTCAAATTGACCGACCTGAGCGCCGCCAATGGCCTGCTGCACGCCGCGGCACACGACGCCCTGAGCGACGTGCAGGCCACCATCGCGCTGGCGCGGCTCATCAAGACGGCGCAGCCCAAGCTCTTTGACTTCTGTTTTGGCCTGCACAAGAAAGACCGGGTCATGACCGAGCTGGGCTTGCCCACCACCCTGACCCATGCGCGGCCGTTCCTGCACATTTCAGGCATGTTTGCGCCCGAGCGCGGCTGTGTCGCCCTGATGTGGCCGCTGGCCATGCACCCGGCCAACAAAAACGAACTGCTGGCCTGGGACCTGGCCTTTGACCCGGCCGAGCTGGCCAGTTTGAACGCCGAGCAGATCCGCCTGCGCCTGTTCAGCAAATCAGCCGATCTGCCAGAAGGCATGACCCGCCTGCCGGTCAAGTCGGTGCACCTCAACAAGTCGCCCATGGTGATGAGCAATCTCAAGGTGCTCGGCCCGGCCATGGCCGGGCGCTGGGGCATCGATGTGGCGGCACAGCTCCAAAACGCGGCCGTGGCACGGGATTTGCCCGACATGAGCGCCATCTGGGCGCAGGTCTTTGCCCGCCCCGAAGCGGCGCCGGTGGATGTCGATCAAGACCTGTACGGCGGTTTTGTCGGCAATGCGGACCGCCGCCGCCTCAACGACCTGCGCCGCTGCAGCCCGGCCGAGCTGGCCACGGCCCGGCCCGCGTTTGAAGACGCGCGTTTGTCGGAATTGTTGTGGCGCTACCGGGCGCGCAATTTCCCGCACAGCCTCAGCGTTGAAGAGGCTGCGCGCTGGGAAGCCCACCGCGCGGCACGTCTGTTTGACGGCGCGGGCGGGGCGCTGACACTCGACGCCTTGTTTGAAGCACTCGACAAGCTGGCCGACAACGCCAGTGAGCGCGACGAAGCCATCCTGGGTGCGCTGTACGACTACGCCAGCGAGATCGCGCCGCAACGCGCCTGAATGATCCAGTTTGTCCGCCCACCGAAATCAACCCAGAAACGGCAGTTGACCGCTTTGTATCCCTGGCCAAGCCGCATGAAATCGAGCGTTGACGGCTTCGATGGCGTTCACCTTGTGGGTGAAAGCGCTATGCACCTGCCAGCACCGCGCTCGGAGCGCTGTCCAGCAGCACGCAGGTGCTGCTGGAGCCGCAGCGCTCAGCCTTGCCTGGCACCCCGATCACCGCACCGGCAGGTGCATCCAACCGCCGTTTCCAGGTTTACTGCGCGGCCCAGCCGCCGTCCATGTTCCAGGCCACGCCGCGCACGTTGTTGCCGGCGGGCGAGCAGAAAAACACCGCCAGCGCGCCCAGCTCTTCGGGGGTGGTGAACTGCAAGGAGGGCTCCTTTTCGCCCAGCAGCAGCTTTTTGGCTTCTTCATTACTCAAACCCAGGGCGGCGGCCTTGGCGTCGACCTGTTTTTGTACCAGCGGCGTCAGCACCCAGCCCGGGCAGATGGCGTTGCAGGTGACGCCGCCGGTGGCGTTTTCCAGCGCGGTCACCTTGGTCAGGCCGACCACGCCGTGCTTGGCCGCGACATAGGCCGCTTTTTCTGCCGAGGCCACCAACCCGTGCACCGAGGCCAGGTTGATGATGCGGCCCCAGCCCGCCGCCTGCATGGCCGGCAGCGCCAGCCGCGTGGCATGAAACGCGCTGCTCAGGTTGATGGCGATGATGGCGTCCCAGCGCTCGGGCGGAAAATTTTCGACCCGCGCCACGTGCTGGATACCGGCGTTGTTCACCAGAATATCGACCCGGCCAAACTGTTCGGCGGCATAGGCCATCATGGCGGCAATTTCGTCAGGCTTGCGCATGTCGGCGCCGTGGTAGGCCACCTGCACGCCCAGCGCCGCCACCTCGGCCTTGGGGCCATCGACATCACCAAAACCATTCAGAACCATGTTGGCACCCTGGGCGGCCAGAGCCTTGGCAATGCCCAGACCAATGCCGCTGGTGGACCCGGTCACAAGCGCTGTTTTACCTTTGAGCATGGTGTATTTCTCCGAAAAAAATGGTTGAATTGATCCGCCCCGGACGAGATGGCAGCTGGATTGAATTAGGATGATGCCATGTACCCGCTGGACGCCATGGGCACATGCCACCCGGTCATTATCCAGCCTCCCTATAGTTTTCAGGACACGCCATGTCAGAACCCTCCCTTGAATTTGTCACCTGCCCCGATGCCCAGGGCGGCCACCGCATGGCTTACTGGCAGTGGGGCCAGCCCGACAGCGCCCATGTGGTGCTGTGTGTGCATGGCCTGACGCGCCAGGGCCGCGACTTCGACGTGCTGGCACAGGCCCTGTGCGCGCACGCCGCCAGCATCGGCCACAGCCTGCGCGTGGTCTGCCCCGACGTGGTCGGGCGCGGCCAAAGCGACTGGCTCAAAGACCCCCAGGGCTACCAGATTCCCGACTATGCGGCCGACATGCTGGCGCTGTTGCAGCAATTGCAGCCCACCACCCTCGACTGGCTCGGCACCAGCATGGGCGGCCTGATCGGCATGGCGGTGGCGGGCCTGCCCAATGCCCCGGCCTTTGCCAAAGTGCGCCGCCTGGTGCTCAACGACGTCGGCCCGACGCTTGAGTGGCAGGCGCTGCAGCGCATTGGCCAGTACTTGGGCAACACCGGTGTCTTTGCCACCGAGCAGCAGGGCGCTGACGCGATGTGGGCCACCTCCAGCAGCTTCGGCCCGCACACGAAGGCCCAGTGGTTAGCGCTGTGCCGGCCCATGCTGAAACCGCTGGGCGACGGCAGCGGCCGCTTCACGCTGCACTATGACCCGGCGCTGGCCGACCCGTACGCCGCCGTCACGCCCGAATTCGCCGCCCAGGGCGAGGCCCTGCTGTGGCAGGCCTATGACCACATCACCGCCCGGACGCTGCTGATTCGCGGCGCCGAGTCCGACCTGCTGTCGCCCCGGACCGCGCACGCCATGACCCAGCGCGGCCCCAAGGCCCGGCTGATCGAATTTGCCGGCGTCGGCCATGCCCCCACCTTGGTTGCCGACGACCAGGTAAAAGCCGTGGTTTCTTTCTTGCTGGATTAGCCATGAAATCCAAATACCCTCGCGGCAAGGGCCCCGCTCCCACAAGGGCGCCGCTCCCACAAGGGCGCCTCTCCCTGTGGGAGGCCCGCCCTCGGGCCGATGGATGTCGGGTAATTCAATGAAAAGCCAAACGACAGCCAACCCGGAGACAGCCACCAAACTGGTCCTGCCGGTGGTTGCCGCCACCGCCGACAGCCTGCCGGAGCAGGCCCATGCGCTGGCGCGCGCGCGGGCTTTTGCCGAGCCGCTGCTGGCCACCGAACTGCTTGACACCGGTGAAAACATTCTGGCCCACGCCGACGCCGTGGCCGCCATTCTGCGCAGCATTGGCGGCTCCGAAGCCATGCAGGCCGCCAGCTACCTGGTCTATGCCTGCGACCACCTGAACCGGCCGCAGGAAGTGATTGCCAAGGCCTTTGGCGACAATTTTGCTGATCTCGCCATGGAAACCACCAAGCTGGTGCGGGTGCAGCGCCAGGCCCGGCTGGTGCGCGCACGCGGTCACGCCACCGGCTTGCAGCCCGCTGCCATGCAGACCGAAAACGTGCGCAAAATGCTGCTGGCGTTTTCGCGCGACCTGCGCGTGGTCATGCTGCGCCTGGCCTCGCGCCTGCAAACCCTGCGCTTTTTTGCCGCCACCAAATTGCCGGTGCCCGAAGGCATCGCGGCCGAAGCCCTGCAGGTCTTTGCGCCACTGGCCAACCGCCTCGGCATTTGGGAAATCAAGTGGGAAATGGAAGACCTGGCGTTTCGTTTCCAGGAGCCCGACACCTACCGCCAGGTGGCCAATTGGCTCGATGAAAAACGCGCCGAGCGCGAGGCCAATGTCGAGCGCCTGCGCGCCCGGCTGCAATCCGACCTGAACGCCAACGGCCTCAGCGCCACCGTGTCGGGCCGGCCCAAGCACATCTACAGCATCGTCAAGAAAATGCGCGGCAAGGGGCTGGACTTTGCGCACATCTACGACGTGCGTGCGCTGCGCGTCATCGTGGCCAGCGTGCCCGAATGCTACGCCGCCCTGAGCTGGGTGCACAGCCATTTCACGCCCATTGCCGAAGAATTCGACGACTACATCGCCAAACCCAAGGTCAACGGCTACCAGTCGCTGCACACCGTGGTGCGCGACGGCGAGGGCCAGGTCTGCGAAATCCAGATCCGCACCCAGGCCATGCACGACCACGCCGAAAACGGCGTCGCCGCGCATTGGGCCTACAAGGAAGCCGGTGCCAAGGGCTACGCGGGCGTTTCAGCCAGTGGCGCCTATGACGCCAAAATCGCCGTGCTGCGCCAATTGCTGGCGTGGGAGCGCGACCTTTCGGGCTCCCGGACCCAGGGCGTTTTTGACGACCTGATCTACGTGCTGACGCCCGAGGCCGCCATTGTCGAACTGCCGCAGGGCGCCACCGCGGTCGACTTCGCCTACAGCGTGCACACCAGCCTGGGCCACCGCTGCCGCGGCGCGCGCGTCGATGGCGTCATGGTGCCGCTCAACACGCCACTGAAAAACGGCCAGACCGTGGAAGTCATCACGGTGAAAGAGGGCGGCCCCTCGCGCGACTGGCTCAACCCCGAGCAAGGCTACCTGGTCAGCCATCGCGCGCGCACCAAGGTGCGCGCCTGGTTCAACGCCCTGGCCTTGACCGAGACCACCGCCAAAGGCCGTGAAGCCGTCGAAAAACTGCTGCAGCGCGAGGGCAAAACCGCCTTCAAGCTCGATGACCTGGCCGCACAACTGGGCTTTACCTCGGCCGACGCCCTGTTTGAAGTGGTCGGCAAGGAAGAATTTTCGCTGCGCACCATCGAGCAGCTGCTGCGCCCGGACGAACCGCCCCAGCACGACCTCGACGCCCCGTTGATCCGCAAACCCCGCAGCGACAGCAACCCGAGCAAAGGCGGCTTGCTGGTGGTGGGCGTGGATTCGCTCATGACCCAAATGGCCAAGTGCTGCAAACCCGCGCCGCCCGACGCCATCTGCGGCTTTGTCACCCGCGGCAAGGGTGTCAGCGTGCACCGCACCGATTGCCCGAACCTGAAGGAAATGGTCGCCAAAAACGGCGAGCGTCTGATCGACGTCGAATGGGGACTGAACCAGACCGCCGGCGGCTCGGTGTTCCCGGTCGACGTGGCGGTGCAGGCGCAAGACCGGCAAGGTCTGCTGCGCGACATCTCCGAGGTGTTTACCAAGGAAAAAATGAACGTCATCGGCGTGCAGACCCAGTCCATCAAAGGCACGGCCTGGATGACCTTCACCGTCGAAGTCGCCGACGCCAGCCGCCTGCACAAGGTGCTGGGTTTGGTTGCCGAGCTGCCGGGTGTGCGCTCGGCAAGACGAAGGTAAAGCGCTCAGCTTGTCGGCATGAGGCAGGAGGCCCGCCCCGGGCCGATGGATTTGGGGGCAATCGCGGCGAGGGCGCCGCTCCCACAGGGCGCCGCTCCCACAGGGCGCCGGTATTTTGTGGGAGGCCCGCCTCGGGCCGATGGCTGTCCGGCGGTTTGTCTCAGCTGGGCGTTTTCGCCAGTTCGGCCACCGCTTCGCGCACGGCGGCTTTGT
>Ga0172381_10003328_pt1 | contig 17078 bp, 28 predicted proteins | sample Leawel6488metaG_FD_119754 | JGI IMG/M metagenome (GOLD analysis project Ga0172381, IMG submission 119754) | Leachate microbial communities from a municipal landfill in Southern Ontario, Canada - Leachate well 64-88 metaG | ecosystem: Engineered > Solid waste > Landfill > Unclassified | place... | reverse complement strand
TTTGATCTATTGCCAGCTTTGTGGCGACTGCCGAGGAAACACCCGCGCTGAAGTAGCTGACCGTAAGGCGACGCTCTCGGCAGGTTGCTTCTGTGGCGGGGCAGGTCATAGGACCTCCTGAATCGTGATGACGAATCGATGTCACAGCCTCACCCTCCCTTTCTCCGTCAACATGGTCCACCTCTCCCCTTGGCACTCAATCAACCAATCCCCGTAGCGAGCCCTAGCCCTATCCGCCCTCACCTGTTCCGCCGGGGTCATGCGATACTCCTTGTTTCACCGCTTGCTTCCGGATATATGGAGTTGAGATCCGCGAGGACTGTTTTATGACGCAATAGCTTTTTGCGTAGACCGTTCAGCTTTTCATCGGTTTCGGTGATTGATTCCTGTATATATTTTATGTATATTCCCTCGTCTTCTTTGGCCCTTATCCCCGTCATTCCCCTGTCGGGAGAAAATGTGTTTTCGTACATCAAGCAACCGTCATGCGTGACATTCGGCCAACCGTACTCCTCACACTTCTTTTCGATGATTTCCGCGCCGTCGTAGGTATAGACCGGGAGGTCTCCCGTGAACGTATCGGGCGTATCGATCAGCTCTTTAAGCTTCCCAGGGTCGGCGGTCATTTCACGGAAATAGCGAGACAGATTGAAGTTGCTCGACGGCCCGAGGTTCCCCCATGAAACCTTTCCGTCAAACGCAACCCGGATCAGGTCATGAATATATGGCGAGCCGATTATTATCTTTCCGTCATATATTTGGACTATATGGCTTATTCGGTAATAATCTTTTACATTTTTCCATCCCATAATTTATCGTCTCCTTTCCATGGCCACCTCGTCCGCCTCTTCGCCGCACATGATGCAGCGATAAGAGTCAACCCGTATGCCCTCGATGACCTCAGTGTCCCACTTCAGGTTCCCGCCGCAGCGTTTGCATCGTCCTGGGTTCGTGAGCGGGGCGGGTGGTTGATTTCGGTTTTTCAAGCTCATGTCACCTATGCAGCCCATCGGCACTCAAAAGGTGCCATGCTTCCCTATATTTCAGCAAATCCCCGTAGCGATGATATCCGTTATATTCAACATCATATTTCGGTATATTGAAGCAAGCACCCTTGCCTTCCTTGGGGGCAGTTAATTCTGATTTTGGTATAATATACCATGTGTCAATATCAAAAAGAAGGACAGCATAAAAGTCCGCCTCTTGATACTGTTTTTCCCTGGAAGGGAAAGTATAAAACCGTTGATTTATTGATCGGGCAGATTTCCTGGATTGCACGCAAGATTTTACATCAACCCTAAGGCCATTCACTGTAAAATCAACAACACCCCCCGTGACCTCCACGCCATATCCTAGTGCCTTGCATTTATTGGCGAAGATGTTTTCTGCGATTAGCCCCGTATAAACGCTAGATCCCCTCTTGTACCTGTCAAGCCGAGATGCAACCGTCTTTCTTACTCTTTTCTTTTCCTCATTATTTTTTGCTGCGATTGTTTTTTTTACATCAACAATGTTGCCGTATTTTTGGCCGCCGCTAAAAACGGGGAATATTTGCCAAACTCGTTGCCTGGTAAGGCCGTGCCTCTCTCCCACTGCCGCCAATGTTGTTTTCCCTTCAACGAGCAATTCCATATCTTCCTTGAACCCGTAACCATATTTATTTATGGCAGACATTTTCTTTCTGTCTATATCGTTGAATGACGGAAAAATATGGAGAAGGTGCTTTTTGTTGCACATCGTATAGCACAGAGCACAGAGCGGTTTTCTTTTGGACTCAATAGGTCTTATGTCACAAAGCCAGCACGGTTGATTCATCGTTCCTCCATTGGGAACAACTTTTAGCATGGGCCACGGTTTGTGTCAATAACTATTTTACAAATAATTCTTGACAACATTTTTTGTCTATGCTTAGATACCCCCAACGTCGGACATTGGTCCGGTTCTTTGGAAAAGGCAAACCTTCAAACCACGTAAAGGGAGGTGCGCCATGAAAACGGGTTAAAAGCCCTGACAGCCGGCAAAGACCGGCACTGATTATCAACCACCCCGCCGTCCAGGCCAAACGGTGGCCGGGGATCGCGGGGGAAGAATAAAAGGAGGAAGTCATGAGAAAGGCAAACATTTGCCCGCGTTGCGGTTCGGCGATGGATAAGGAAGGCCAAACGTACTTTTGCCCGATTTGCCAAGACTTTGTTGACAACATCCTTAATGAAATTGAGATGGAAAACGAGATGAATGAGCCTGAGATTGACGACACGGTTCATTGCTGTCCGAATTGCGAGCAGCCCAACCAGTTCGGGGAACTCTGTATTCCATGCCAGCGGAACATCGAAAGAGAGCGAGCCTACGCATAGTTGCCCTCTGCCCTGACGAGTCCAAAAGGACGAAACGCCGTGAGGCGTCGGCAGACACCCCCGCCACGCCTCCCCGCAACACCGGCCGCGTGACCCGCAGAGGGTCCAGTGCCAGCAAGGGGAGTCACGAGGTCAGACCCACGGCGAGGGCACGAGGCTGACAAGGGGGACGGCAGTAGTAAAGAAATCCTTTATAACTGAAATCAGGGAGGTGAGACGACAAGAATGGAGAGAGACACAGTGGCAAAGTGCTCAACGCCGAAACAGCAGACGGACACGGACATCATTTTCAGCCTTTTGGAACAGGCGCGGGAAAAGGCAAATGAGGTCCGGGAGCGTTCAGCGGCAATCAAATCCGTCCCCTGTGGCGGGAAAATTGCTGGCGGTGTGAAAGACGAATGTGCCGCCATTGACGTTTCCGATCGGATCAGGGGCGGAATCCAGTCTATCTTAAATTCACTGGACGATGCCCTCGAAAGCCTCCGGGCGTTCAATTAACCCTTTTGGAGCGCGCCACAAGTCCGGCGCATGAAGGGGGTGATCGCAACGCGGGAAGATCAAAGCCCGCTGAACGCAAACGGAATCATCATAGGCAGAGTTGTTTGGGCCTCTTACAGGCCGAAAGGGGGTGATGCGGATGAGGAAATGCAGAGGCTTTCCGGTAGACCCCACGGATCGCTAATGAAAACACGGCGCCGGCCGACAGTGAATCAAAGGGGAGGAAATCCCTCCCCTTTTTGGAATCATCTCTAAGAACACGCTCTTTGGACATCCGGGGTTATGTGGGCAGCCAACAGGGTGCAGAGTCCCTACGGCTGATCGACCTGAGCCCCGGAAAGTACCCCGGTCCAGGCTCCCCGGACAAAGGAGCTACGGCAGGAAAGTATCTCGAACGAGGGGGATGGAAAGATGGACACAATCAGCGGATTTAAAGGTTTTGATAAAGATTTAAAGTGTCGCGGTTTTCAGTTTAAGACGGGGGAAGTATTCAAGGAAGATGCCGCCGTGATCTGCGAAAAGGGATTCCATTTCTGCGAAAATCCGCTGGACGTGTTCAGTTACTACCATCCCGCCGACAGCAGATTTGCAGAAGTTGTCGGGACGGGCAAAACAGCAAAGCACGACGGCGACAGCAAGGTTGCTTGCACAGAATTGCACGTCGAAACCGAAATCACCATTTCCGCTCTGATTGGCGCGGGAGTCAGGTTTATTTTGGATAAGGTGGACTGGAAGGATAAAAAAGAATCCAACACGGGCTACCAATCAGCGGCCACGAACACGGGCGACCAATCAGCGGCCACGGTAGAGGGAAAAGACTCAATCGCCTGTGGGCTCGGTTACGCAAATAAAACCCGTGGCGCACTCGGGTGTTGGCTTGTGCTGGCAGACAGGCGTGACGATGGTTCTATCCGTTCAGTGCGCACGGCCAAGGTGGACGGCAAGACCATTAAGGAAATGGTGTTTTACGAGGTCCGCAACAGCAAGATTTGCAAGGCGAAGTAAGGAGCCCCATGAACCCATCTCAAACAGGCGTTTTCTATCGCGGCCACTGGATGAACCGGACCGAGTTCCGGGAGGCCGTGACACGGGACATCGGGAGGGTAATCACTTTTGTGGTCGGATTGGCGGCCGGGTTCTTCATGGCGGGGATTTGGAGGGGGATATAATGACATACATTTTCCAGTTGTTTTTCATTTTGTTGGGATGCTTCATTATCGGATCGTCCGTGGTTGATATGGTTGACCACTACCGGGAAACGCACCCGCAGGTCACCATCAAGGCGACCGGAACGGTAAGCACGCCCACCAAGATGTTCGTTAAGGGAACCGTCGAGGTCGTCCCGTCGCTCACGGATTCATCTATTGAATGGTCCGGGGATACAATCAAAATCAGGCCGCGGCCGACAGAGGCCAAGCCATGACCATCGCCGGAATAATCATCTGCCTCGTCCTCGTCCTGGTCGTCGCCCTTTTCTTTCTAGGGGCGCACAGCGGGATTGACCAGCGGCGGGAGGATGAGGAGCAGGCGCGATGTTTGGAGATTGGGAGGGAATCATGAGCGAACATTCAGGGTTGCCATGGGAAGTCGCGCATTATGAGGACGGGATATTGGAGGGAGTGAACTTTATCCGGTCCGTCGATGAACCGTCATGCTCAATATGCTCCCTAGTTGGAGGCGGAAAATCTCCGGGAGTTATCCTCGCCAACGCCTCCATCATCGTCACCGCCTGCAACAGCCACGCCGCGTTGGTGGAGACTGTGAAGGATTTCCTTTCTCCGGAATACCGGGTTGGCGTGTTCTGTCAGAGAGGACGCGTTCCCAAGTGCATGTGCCGGGAATGCGTTGACAAACGAGGGGACGCCGCCCTGAAGCTCGCGAGGGTGCAATCGTGACAACAGGACCGTGGAAAAATTATCGAGCTGCCGTCCATAAACAATCAGCGTGCCATCTCGGGAGCGCAGCGGCAACGAACATCGACGGGACCACAAAGTTGATCATAGTCGCAGAGAATATCGAGGCTCTCGAAAAAGCATGGGAATCGTTATTCCCAATGGCAACAATAAAAATGGAGCACGTTCGGGAAGTTGCGGTCTTTAGCCAGAAGGCCGCAAAGATCAAAGAGGTGACACCATGACCAACCCAGACGCCGCCCGGGTCCGCCCAGCAAATACACGCGGAGCACACATGGATTGTACCGGAAAGCATGATGAACCAGATTCAGCCGGGAGTCAGCGGGGTGGATGAATGAACCCCCTCCGCCGCCACTACCTCCGCGCCGCCCAGGAGCGCATCGACGAACAGATCGCGGAGCTGCGGGAACGGCGGGCGGATATCGACATTGAGATTTAGAGGATTGACAGGAGGATGGAAGAGACGAAACTGACCGGGATCGAAGCATTTCTGGACCCGCCTGATGGCAGGACAGACCTTTTTGAGGCCGAAGTAAGTAGACTTCACTTTCCCTGTAACTGCTGCCGAAATAAATGTAAAGCTGAGCATTTCTGCGAAAAGTGTAGACACTATTGCCTATAACAGGAGGCTAAACCATGACAACAGCATACCAGTGCCCGATTTGTCTCGGGATCGATACCGTTCAGCGGAAATGTCCCCGATGCGGAGTGAGCACCGAGAAGGTTGATTTGGACAAACCCATACCGACGATTGGCTCGCTTCTGGCCGAAAACACCCGGCAGATGTTCGGGGTGGTAGGGAAGGTAATGGAGGAACGGTGAATTACACCCTGCGCACATATCAGGAAGAAGCCACAGGCGCGGCAGCAGGAGAGGTATTGTTATGTTCTGAATGCGGGAAGCCAATGGTGTTCAGTGATTACCACCACTATTGGAGATCAAAGAAGCTGGGGCGATCCTACCATAAAGAGTGTGCACACAAGCAAGCGGACCGCGAGTCTTCGGTGAGAATGACATCAAATAACCCCATGCATGATTCCACGGTCAGGAAGAGAATGTCGCAGTCGCTAAGAAAAATAGGTCACAGGCCTCTGGTCCGGGGTGGAAATGGCCGGGGGATGTCGAAGCCAGAGGAGATATTGCTGAAGGCGCTGGGAGGAGACTGGGTGTTTGGGTTGGCGGTTCCTACCAAGATTCCGCGAGGCAACGGTTACCCAACCAACTACAAGGTGGACATAGCGAACGAGAAAATGAAGATAGCCGTGGAGGTTGACGGTAATTCTCATTTCTCCAGGAAGGATCAGGACCAAAAGAAGACGAAATTATTAGAATCGCTTGGGTGGAAGGTGCTGAGATTTCAGAACAAAGAAGTGATTCAAGATATAAGCACGGTTAAGAAACAGATCACGAATATTTACAATCCGAGGGGATAAGGGAGGGACCATGAACACAATACCATTGAAAAGACTCACGCTGCGGGATTTCCAGGGCGGCACGATCACGGTCGACGCCTGCGGGGAAAACACCAACATCTACGGGGCCAACGGGTCAGGCAAGACGCGGCTCATGTCCGCGCTACTCTGGCTCCTTACCGGCAAGGATTCACTCGGCAGAGGGGATTTCGAGATCAAGAACATCGACGCCACGGGGAACCAGGAACACGGCCTTGAGCATACCGTGGAAGCGGTTTTCATCGCCGGCGGGAACGATCTGACCTTGAAGAAGGTCTACCACGAAGTCTGGACCAAGAAGCGCGGCAGCGCCAAGGCCGAATTGGCAGGCAACACGACCGACCATTTCATCGACGGGGTGCCGGTCAAGGAGAACGAGTACAAGGCCCGCGTCTCCGAGATCTTCGGCGACGAGGGGCGCTTCCGGCTCCTGACGAACCCCGCCGCTTTTGCGCTCCTGCCCTGGCAGAAGCAGCGGTCCCTTTTGCTGGAGGTCTGCGGCGACATTCCCGACGCCGATATCATCGCATCCGATGAATCCCTGGCCCCGCTCGCCGTCGCTCTGGCCCGGTACACCGTGAGCAAGACCCCCCTTGACGATCTGAAAAAGGTCACGATGGGCCGAAGGGTGGAAATCAACCGGCAGATCGATCAAATCCCCGTCAGGATCGATGAAGCGCGCCGGGGCCTTCCGGACGTGACGGGTCTGGACAAAGCCGATCTGGCTATCGAAATAGCCGAGCGTGAGGCCGAACTGAACTCCGCCAAGCTGCGGCTGGCCGGAGTCGATACCGGCGGCAAGATCGCCCCGCTGACCAAGGAGCTGAACGGGGTTGCCGCCGAAATCTCCGGCCTGGAAAACGCCCACTACCTGAAGCAGTCGGAATCCGTCACGCGGCTGAACCAGCAGATCCGGGCGCTGGCGGACGCCGACGAAGCGGCAGCACGGAAGGCGAAATCGGTCAAGGCCGAGCTTGGGGAGAAAAAGGCGGTTCTCGTGGGCCTGGACAGGAACATCGAAACGCTGCGGGAAAAATGGGCCGGGGTGGACGGCGAAGAGTTTCAGGACACGACAGAGTGTGTCTGTGCCGCCTGCGGTCAGAACCTCCCGGAGGATCGCGTGGAAGTCGCTAGGGAGAAGGCCAAGGCAGCCTTCAACACATCGAAGGCCGAACGGTTGGCCGATATTCAGGCGAGAGGAAAACGCTTGAAAGCGGAGCGGGACCGGATCGCCGGGGAGATTGAACAGCTCTCCGCTCAGGAGTTCCCGGAAGATACCCTTCAGCAAAACCCCGAAATCGAACGCCTCACCCGGGAGCGCGACGCGGCCAAGACCGCCGCCGCGGATTACACGGCCATCATCGGCCGGGATGATCTTCTCAATAGAAGGGCCGGGCTCGAAAAGGCCATTGCCGACGCCAAGGAGGGATTGGCCGGTGATCACAACGACATCATCGAGGAGATCGGTGAGATTGAGCCGAGGCTGGCAGAAGCCCGGGAGAAAGCCGACCGCTTCACCCGGCGGGAATCCGGAGAGAAGCGCATCAAGGACCTGAAGGCCGAAGAAAAGAAGCTGGCCGGCGAGTTCGAAGAGCTTGAGCGGATGCTCTTCCTTATCGAGACGTTCATCGTCAAGAAGGTTTCGCTTCTCACGGGCAGGATCAACGCAAAGTTTTCCGTTGTCAGTTTCAAACTCTTCAATTTATTGGTCAATCAGGGAATTGAAGAGACGTGTGAAATGACCGTGGGAGGCATTCCGTATCATGGAGGGCTGAATAATGCCGCAAGAATCAACGGCGGGCTGGATGCCATTTCAACCCTCCAAAGGCACTGGGGCCTCTCTCTTCCCGTCATCGTTGACAATGCTGAATCGGTGGTTGATCTGCTGAGTATACCGGGATGTCAGATGATCCGCCTCGTGGTTTCGGGAATAGATAAGACATTGAGGGTTGAGGCACAAAATGAGCCCTCGTCGTTCAGGAGACAATATGCGGCGTAGGCAGATAGATTCGGGAATGAATTTCGGTCGCCTAACTGTGGTTGAAGAAACTCCGGCGACAAAGAACAGGCGTAGGTTTACCTGTTCTTGTGAGTGTGGTTCTGTGCTCACGAATGTAGCCGCAACCGATCTTTTTTACGGAAACACAAAAAGCTGCGGATGTCTTCAGAAAGAAATAATAACAAATAGATCCACGAAGCACGGCGGAAACAGGCGGGGAAAGAGAGAGCGTCTATATCGAATCTGGAATCACATGAAAGAAAGATGCCTGCGCCCGAACGTCAGAGAATATAAATACTATGGCGCGAGGGGAATCGAAATCTGTTCGGAGTGGATGGAATACTCGACATTTAGAAGTTGGGCGCTTTCAAATGGATACGCCGACAATCTCACCATAGAGAGAAACGACGTTAACGGGAATTATTGTCCAGAAAATTGCAGATGGATACCGAGAGCAGATCAACCAAGGAATCAACGCCCTCGCGAAATAATCCATAAAGATCCGACAACGGGAAGATTTATATCTAAATAACGAAGGAGGAATAACCCATGGCAGCACAGCAGGCAACAGCAGCAAAACAGGCAGCGGCGGCACAGGCGGCCCCGCCGGCAAAGAAGCCGGAATTGAGTCTCGCCCTCTCGGAAAAGACCATCATTGATTTGGTGGCGGCGAAGGTGGAGGGGTTCGTGAAGAACCGGGAGATCGACCTCCCGGCCTCCTACTCGGTCGGCAATGCCATCAAATCGGCGTGGCTCATTCTCCAGAAAGTGGAGGACAAGGACCACAACAAGGCCCTTGCCGTCTGCACCAGGGACAGTGTCGCCAATGCCATCCTGGACATGATCGTGCAGGGTTTGAACCCCATCAAAAACCAGGTCTATTTTATCGTCTACGGAAAAACCCTTTCCGCCCAACGATCATATTTCGGCAGTATGGCCGTGGCGAAGATGGTTCAGCCAGCCATTGATGATTTCGCCTATGCCGTTGTCTACGAGGGGGACACCTTCAAATACGGCATCAAGAACGGCAAGAAAAGCGTTCTGCAGCACGAGCAGGAACTCGGCAACGTGGATAAGAAGAACATCATCGGCGCCTACGCCATCGCCCTGGACAAGGCCGGAGAACCTCTCCGCTCCGAGATCTATACCATGGAGGAGATCAAACGGGCATGGGGCCAATCTCCCTTGCATCCCATCAATGACAAGGGCGACATCAAGGCCGATTCCACGCATGGTAAATTCACCGCCGACATGGCCATGAAGACCGTCGTCAACAAGCTGTGCAAGCAGATCGTCAACGCCTCTTCGGATCGCGCCTTGCTCCTGGAACGGATGAACCGGGCAGAAGACCTTTCCGACCGGGCGGCCGCAGAAGCCGAGATCGAAGAACAGGCCAACACCGGGGCGGTGATCGACGTCACCGCGGAGGAAACGGAGACGCAGCAGACCGAAGGGGCCCCCAAGGCGGAAGACCCCGGCGAAATGGCCCCGGCCCCCTGCCCGGACAAGCCGAGCGTGACATATCTCAAGTCGCATTGCGATGAGTGCAAGAAGCGCGAAGGGTGCCCGGCATGGGGGCCCAACGGCAAGGAAGCCAAGAACGGAACGGCGGCAAAGAAAGGTCCCGGCTTTTAGATGAACTTCAAGCCTTTAGCAAGCTCCAGCAGAGGGAACTGCTACCTCGTCGAATCAGACGGGGCGGGCCCCCTCTTGCTGGAGTGCGGTATCCCGATGAAGAGAATCCGGGAAGGGCTCAACTTCGGCCTTTCCCGGCTGGCCGCCTGCTTCGTGTCCCATGGCCACGGGGACCATTCGCGGGCCGTCCCGGATCTGCTCAAGGCCGGGGTTGATGTCTATCTGCCGCGGGATGCTGCTGAGAACATCGGCATTGGCACCCATCATCGGGCGCACATCATCACGGGCGGTCACCAGGAACAGGTGGACGGTTGGACCGTCCTGCCCTTCGATCTGCACCACGACGCCCAGGCGGTCGGGTTTCTCGTGGCGGCTCCGGACGGGGAAAGGCTGCTGTTCGTCCCCGACACGGCCTTTGTCCAGAACCGCTTTCAGGGGGTGAACTTGATCGCCGTGGAGTGCAATTACGTGGCCGACATCTTGAGCGCGAACATTCAGAGGGGATCAATCCCGCAGGTGGTGGGCCGGAGGGTGAGGCGATCGCATATGTCGCTCGATACCGTGATCGGGTTTCTGAAGGCAAACGACATTTCCCGGTGCCGGGAAATCTGGCTCTTACATCTGAGCGACGGCAACAGCAACGAAGAGATCATGCGGCGGCGGGTACAGGAAGAAACAGGAATTGCGACGTTTATAGCTCACCAATGAAAGGAGAAGTGATGGACGGACAGGAAAGATTCACATTGCCGGAAATCGGCAGGGGTGCCGCTATCGAGCGGTTCGACATGGAACTTCAGAGGGTTCTTGACAACATCCAGGACCCCAACACGGACCCGAAAAAGGCGCGGAGCGTGGTGCTGAAATTCACCATCACGCCGGATGAAGACCGAGGCGTCGGAAAGTACGCCATCGACGCACAGGCGAAGCTGGCCCCGCTCAAGTCTCATCCGGGCCGCGTGTTCCTGGGGATGGATGCAGACGGCCACGGCGTTGCCAGCGAAGAGCATCCGACACAGGCGGAAATGAAAGAGGTCATGGAACCCGCAAGCGGCGACATGATTTACACACTCAGGAAGGAGGCAATAGGATGATCCAGAAGGCCATTGAAAAGATTCTTTCTCTCGGGGGAACGGAAGATCAGGTTATCAACGGAAGGACATACGCGAACGGTCCGGGCGGCATCTCTGCATTGAAGCCGCCCAAAGCCGAAACACTCACCATCAACACGCTTACCGGGATCGTTGATTTCTTGGAAGGCATCGAACCCGAAGACCATGACCGGATGATCCACGTCGTGGATCACAAGCAGGTCCATCTGATCGACATGGACTACGCCGACGCATGGCTCACCCGCTCCATCCATCTGACAGCGGTCCATTCGTCGCCGGTCTTCCAGTTCGGGAATTACTACCCGCTTGAAGACTTCATGATCGCCCTGCAGGCCATGTTCATTCAGGACGAAAACACGGCGGAAATCCTGAAAATCATCGGGAACCTCAAGGATGAATCCGTCAAGCAGATCGCAGACAACGGCATCACGCAGACCGTCACGGCAAAGGTCGGCATCACCATGTCCGAGAACGTGCCCTTGCCGAATCCGGTCACGCTCAGACCTTTCCGGACGTTCATGGAAATCGAGCAGCCGGCCTCCACTTTCGTCTTCAGGATGCACAGCGGGCGGGGAACGGGACAGCCACCGACGTGCGCCCTCTTCGAGTCTGACGGGCGTATGTGGTCACTGACGGCCATTAAGAGCATCAAGGCGTGGCTGGCCGAGAAGATCCCCGGAGTCAGGATCATCGCGTAACAGAACGGGCTATCCCGGCGGTTGACCGACGCCGCCGGGATAACCACCCCGGCCAACCGGGAAAGGATGCCAGCGGGTGGCAGATTGGAGGAGGGGATGCCAGAACTATCAATCAAGGAAATTAACACGATGTATGCCGAGATATTGAAACTTCGAGCCGACCACCGCGCCGTCGAGGAGGAGCTTGCGGCTGTCAAGGCCGAGAGTAAGCAAAAGGGGGAAATTGCCTATGGGTATCAACTCACGGCTGACGATTTGACAAAGCGGCTACGCGCCGTCGAGGAGGAGCGGGACAGACTGATGGGTGAGCTTGACCGGTTGGATATGATCATATCTGATTATAAGGAATATCTTAAATTCCAGACACAGCAGATCGCCACGCTTACCGCCGAGGTTGCCAAACTTCAAGCCGACATCCAAGAAATGGTTAACAAGGCCGCCGATCAACACCTTGAGGGATACAGGGAGCTTGGACGCAAGGCGGCAGATGCAGAAAATGCGAAAGACAGGCTCACCGCCGAGGTTAAGGGGCTGCGGGAGGCGTTGGAGGCTACGATAGCTGATTTGATGGAATGGCAACGGACATTTGGGACTCACTCGGAAACGATGAAAATAATCAATCAGGCACAGCAGTCCCTCGCCGGGGAGGTTAAGGGGCTGAAAGAGGCGTTGGAAGTCGAAAAGACACATTCAGCAACATCCGATTTTTGTGCGTCAGAATGGAAAAGCGATACTGATGAATTTCGGAGTCTCGTTAAATCGGCAATGTCGATAATTTCCGAAGAGTTGCTTGAGCCATACTCCAGAGAAGATCAATTGCGAATTAAGGGTTGGATTGAGGACGCACAGCAGGCCATCGCCGGGAAGGTGGAGGCATGAGAGAATACTTAGAAATAATCACAAGGATTCTCATCGAAATCAGGGATGAATTAAAGGATCAGCGAGAGCATCATTGGTACTGCGGCTGTGGTCACTGGAACGGAGCAAACTTAGCCACTTGCGCAGACTGTGGCAGAAAGCCAGGTGAACAATGAATCCCCTAAATCATGCCACCCTTGAAGCTAGCAAGCGACTCGTTGACGCGGGGATTGTACTGGAAACGGAAGCGTTTTGGTTCATATCCCCAAAGGGGACCGGGAGGCTCATAAACTACAAGCCAACGCAATCCGAATTAGAGCAGTACGTTGATGGGATGGCGATAGCTCCCGCCCCCTCAATGGCCGAGGTGTGGAGGAAGTTGCCATTAGGAAGAGCTTTTGTTGATGCAGTCATTGCATACTATAGTAGTAAGTACGGAGAAAGCTGGCCTGACTCGGAGCGTGACCTAACTTATGCCTGTGTTTCAATAGCGCGGCACATAGACGATCTTATACGACTTCTGATCTGGCTGCGAAAGGAGCAAGGAAAATGAACGAGCAAGACGAGCGCATTAAAACTTCCTGCAATGGATGTGAGTTTCTTCACCAAGTTATTGCCTTTCCCGGAGGACATTCTAGCAATGGATTAGGATGTTTGTATACCGGAGACCATGCCGAAAAACGGTGTTCCCGCTATTCAGTTAAGGAAGGGGTGACGCCATGACCAGACGCAAAACAAAGAAGGTCGAACGGGAAGTCGCAAAGAAGATTGAGAAGGAAAAGAGGGTTCAGGAAATGAAGGACAGGATTTTGAAGAGAGGCAGGAAGCCATGACCCCCAACGAGAGGTTCGCGCGACTGGCGGGGATTTGCTGGCATGAAAACGAACCCACTTATCTTGGAAGATGCAAGCATTGTGGGGCCAAAATATCATGGACACCTAAGTATGTTAATCCCGAACTCGCCCTCCTCCGGGCATTGGCGCATCAGGAAGGGGTGGAGGTGAAGTGATGTTTACCAAGAAAGAGTTGGCTGATTTCGATAAAAGTGGAGATGAAACTGACAACCAAGACGGTCCAATATCAGTAGGAACCTTACTTTATAGCAAGGAAGATATGTTCTTTATGGTCGTGGTAGGAAGATCTGGATTTTACGATACGGTTGAGGTTAAACATCCAAGTAATTTCCACTTCGGTATTTCTGGATATTGCTACAACATGAATATTATTAGAGTACCAAATAATAAACTAACTGATTCAGACAGGCAGGTTATTGAAGCAATAACCAGGAGGTATTCACCATGAACCCTAACCAACGCTTTGCTGAGCTGGCGGGATCTATCTTCACTCTGTGATGTACCCGCCGACAAGATTTAATACTACTACGATATGCACCTGTGAGTTGAGTCGGATAACATAGGACAGCACAACGTCCATGCAGCGAAAAGCAATCCCGACTTCACCGACGCCCGTGAAGTGCTGAAGGTGATGAAAAGAAGACTGGACTGGATTAGATTTGAAAAGTCTGTTGGATGCAACTGGTCAGGAGATCATTGCAGTCATTGTATAAGAACCGCCTATATCTTCGACCGCACCGGCCTTCTCCGCGATGCGGCAATTCTATGGATGGAAGGGAGGAAGGGATGATGTGGGATGATAGATATAGACCACTAAAAGAAGGAGAGATTATTACGGACGGTGACGAAGTTTTGTCTGATGATTCAGACATGGCCGTGTGGTTGCCCACAAGAGCCGTAGGACAGTTTGCACCATCGCCATTGTATCCAGCACATAGGCAATACCGAAGATTGAAGGAGGCCAAGCCATGACCGACGAAACCCGGAAGGCACTTGAGTCGTACTGCCCGGAAGTAAAGGAAATAGAATACAGTTTTCGATTCTCGAATCTGAGAGAGGATTGGCGAGGTTATCTTATCGCCGCCGCCATCCGCAAGGCGATCATCGAGGGGGATGAGTGGAATGCGTTCCGTACCTTTTTCGAAAACTTATGGGATACGGAGCGCATGACATACCAAGGGGAGGACATCTACGAATGGCTCACCAACCCCGAAACATTCAACAGGATGGCCGCCCAGGCCATCGAGGCGGGGGTGATCGGGATCACCCCCGTTATTTCCTCATAGGTATGTAGAAACGCTCCGGAAAGAAAGTGAGCGCAGTCATCATTGTTGACAAGGCACATAGTTGTTGAAGCCTTTGAAAATCTATCAAACACAAACCCATCTCCAGACACAGGGCAAATGAATACCGGAGCACTTTTCGGGGCCTTACTGCTCATTGCCACAGCTTCATCAAGAGAGGTATCTTGTGTACACGTAATAGTCTTTCCATCAGTACCTGTTAGGGATATTGAGGCTAAGTAGGAAAATACCTTTCCAGCCGCACTCTTTAGGCTATCGAAATATCCTATCTGCGATGGCATAGTTTCTCCTTATACATCAACTCCAACATTCTTAATCGTACACCATTCAGACCCTGTCCACATAAGCACGAGCAAATCAGTTGTAGCATTAAAGGTAAAAACTTCTGGGTCGCTTGTTTCGTGATAAGAAACACTTACCGTGCTGGGATTAGAAGCGTTACTCATTCCGATAACTTTTATCTGCCCCACATAAGTCCCGCTCCCCAACGTAGCTGTTACGGCTCCTGCGGTGGAGTTTAGCATAGAAGTTCCGATTCTCGATAAATTAACTGTACCAACAACACCCCGAAGATCGGTGGTGTAACTACCGCAATCAAGGACGTTATTATCATGGACGGTGACGCTGTCATAGGCGTCTGCGGTTAAATATATCCCGTACTTAAAAGTTGATATGCGATTGCCAAAGATCAAACACGAAGACGAATGCTCTACTTGTATCCCGTATCCATCAGATATATCGTCATGCAGCATATAATTCCCTGACACCACTATATCGGATGCGTCTTTTATAAAAATACCGTTTGCGGTTCCTTGGTGGTTTATAGAGTTTCCTGTAATTGCTCCACCAGCAGAATCCAAAAAGTAAATCCCCGTTGTTGCTCCAAAGATAGAATTCCCGCTTACAGTACTCCGGTTTCCGGTAACATAGATACTTGCATCGGTTGCTCCTGATACATAGTTTCCCAAAATAACCGTCCCAGGCGAATCTTCATCTGAATATATTCCTGTTTCGCGAACAGTATTCACTATATTACCGCTAACAACAGTCCCCTCCGGTGCGGTGTTAAGCCTGATCCCAACACCCGCATATGTCCCTCCAGATACATTACTTATTTTATTGTTCATTATAGAGATAGTATCTTTTTTTGTTGCCGTGGTAACATTAGATAACATTGCGATTATTCCCCAATCGGTCACGGTATCTATGATGTTATCTGCGATATTTATATTTTTTATCTCGACATCTGCATTTGGCTCTATGTCGATACCATGTTGAGAAGTATTCGTAATGATGTTATTGAGAAGGTGATGCCTATGTCCTCCAACATCAGAGATTCCGCCTCTCGTAAGGTTATTCATATAGTTGTTTTCTACAGTAATATCATCAGAGAGGATAGCTGTTAAAAGCGCACTTGAAGCTCCGATATAGACTCCATCCGTCACAGCCTCTTCCAGCCAGCAATTCCTCACCGCTGCTTTAGCAACCGCATATAAAGAAACACAACTCTCAACTATACCTACGGCATTGTCCCTGTTCCCGTCTATCTTCAGATTCTCAATGACTATCCCAGTGTCTCTTGCTCCATCTGTTGCGGGTGTGGTAGTGAAGTTACTGACCACATTTGCCACTCCCCAAGAATCCTTCGCTTTCAGGATACTTCCCATCCCGTCCCCCGAAAGGGTAACGTTAGATTTGAGATAAACAGTCGTATTGAGAGTATAAGTTTTGCTTGATATTTTTACAGTTCCACCAGTTGGCAGAGAATTGACTGCTGCATTTATCTGAACATCATCTGCGGTTCCGTCCACTCCCCACCATTCGGGATAGGCAGTTTTTGTATTGCCACTTAATGTTACAACTCCCAAAGTAGAATCAAATATCTGATACAGACCCACTTCAACATTAGGAATATTTACAGTAAACGCCCCGCTAAGTTTCGCCCCAGGAACAATCTTAAACGTCACATTGGTATATGCTGACCAATCGGCATTGGAAGAGATTACCCAGATGCCAGGACGCAGAAGCAGCGTAACTTTATTCGTCGTGCCGATTGCGGTAAGGGCAGATTGGATGGTGGCTTGGGTGAAGGCGGTGCCAAACCATAGCGCATCGATGTCTTGCGCAAGCCCTACCACAGCACCCGTCCCCGTGCAGGCAAACGCCTGGCCGTTATCCGGATTCGAGAACCCGGCGTTGAAGGTCAAGGTCTGACCGTTGGCGATGTTGAAAATTCCGGGGGGGATTCTGATGATAGGCACGTCGGTATCGTCGGAGGCCGCGATCGTGACGGTGCTGTCAACGATCAGGATGCCACCCGCGGCGGCGGCTTTGGCTTCGGCGAAGGTTGCATACCCCGACGTCCTGATCGACGTTCCCGTTGCGGCGGCCCACGGGACTTGCTC
>Ga0172381_10003327_pt1 | contig 17084 bp, 24 predicted proteins | sample Leawel6488metaG_FD_119754 | JGI IMG/M metagenome (GOLD analysis project Ga0172381, IMG submission 119754) | Leachate microbial communities from a municipal landfill in Southern Ontario, Canada - Leachate well 64-88 metaG | ecosystem: Engineered > Solid waste > Landfill > Unclassified | place... | reverse complement strand
CCGTTGTGCTTGCACGCGATCTTCGGCTGCCGCGACCATTGCATAAAGCTGCAACTTCGTTTGCTCGTTCTGGATGTTGGCCTGTTCGGCTGCGATCCGGCCTTGCAGTTCGGCGATGGCCTTAGGGTCTTGCGTTTGGTTGATCTTGCCCATGAGCTGGTCAATTTGATTGATGCGGCTCTTTGCAGCGTTGTATGCATCAAGGGCAAAGCCCTTGTCTTGCGCACCCTTCACCGCTTGGGCTTCGCAAGAAGTGCGCTGCTGTGCAATCGTGAAATGCCCGCAGGCATCGTAGATTTTGTTCGCGTCATAGACGCTTTTCCCGGTGCCTGAGAGGCCCGAGTAACCGCCATTCTTTACGCTGTCATAGACGCTTTGCCAGTCGCCGGGCAGATAGTCGCGCATGGCCGGGTCATTCATGATCGTACCGAGGCCACGCGAGCCGGTCAGCGATTCATATTGCTGCTTGGCTTGGTCAATCTGGCTCATCATCTGGTCATATTGAAGTTTCCACTTCGCAATGGTTTCGACCTGGGCCGCGATTTGCTGGCCGATGGATGCGCCGTCAGTGACGGGGATTTGAGCGAAAGAGACTGACGACAGCGAAAGGCCACCGGCAAGGATCAGAGAGAGAGTAAGTTTTTTCATGTTCGCCACTCCTAAAAGTTGAGGGCGAACGCTGGGCCGTCTTCCCGGCCTGCTGTCGGTTGCTTTTCCCGACTGTCAGAGCCTTCTTTTCGGCTCGGCACCCGATACGCGCAAGGCGTTCTTAGGGCTAATCACAACACGTCTTTCCGTTGTTCGTCAGGGCCGTCTTTTCCGGTTCCCACGGTCACGCCACTTTCAGCGAGTCAGGTTGGCAGTTTCCCCAACCATCAGGCCCTTCTTTTCAGGCCGGCACCCGGTACGCCATACGGCATTCTTGGGGCATCAATCAGCGTTCGTTTTGTTGTTCACGCATACCAAAACCGGATGTTTTGGCATACCTCATTTTCCCATTTTGGCGCTCTTCCGTCGATGGTGACTGACACGCCTAGGCAGGAAGCCAAATCGTCACCACTTGCTATCAAGTACCATTATACACCTGTTTTAATATTAAAACAGTATTGTTAGACTATCGAATGATAAACATGGCAAAAGCCACGACGATGCCAGATGCAATGCCCGAAACAATCGAGGCGATCAGCACCGGCCGCATGATCGACTGATGGGCATCCTTCAAGGCACCAGCAGCCCGGCCTATCGTGCCGCCTATCTCTTCCTGTAGTGCGCCCTTTGTCGCTTTGCGCCACTCTGCATGTTCACGCTCTAGGTCTGTTTTCAGTCCGGCCGCTTCGGTTTTCAGTTGCAGCAGTGTCGTGTTGCATTGGGCCTCGACCTGCTTAATCACTTCGCCGCGAATCGCGCCGCCGACCTTCACCAGTTGGCCGACCAGTGCTTCAAGCTCGGTTTTCTGGTCTTCAAGGATGAACTGATTCAGCATGACCACGGCAAATATCGGATCGTCTTCATCGAGGCGCACCCCTGTCTTCTCGACCAGGGCAGCAATGTATTTTCGTCTGTCCATAATCAGAACTCGAATTTTTCAAGCTGGCCGAAAATATCTTTAGCCACGTTGCGGATACGTTGTTTTTCCATCAATGCAAAGTCGCTGGACTTCATGACTTCATCGACGGTCAGGCGCTTGGTGTTCATCTTCTTGATGTCATCACCATAGGTCTGATGGTTTCGCGCCTGGAGCAGAACAACGCCATGCAAGCGCGATTGATTTGCCTTGAATACCTTGGTTTCGATGAACTCTTTCCCTTCTTCTGTTTTCATCGGGCCGAAGTGCTCATTCATCCAAAGAACAATAGGCGCGTCGGTGATGCCTTGGGCAACAGAGTTAAAACCGTTGGCGGTGTCTTTCAATGTGTCGCCACCGCCGACCACCGTATGGATATAGACCTTCTTTCCGCTTTCTTGCAGAAAGTTAATCACGCTGTTTTCCACCATATAGGCAAGCAACGGTGAAAACGTGTTTGCGCCGTTATCAATAACGAACGTGCCATCTTCGGTAAGAAGCGTTTCCATCAAGGCGTCAAACTTTTTGGCGTCGATGGTGCGCGATTCAGTCATAACAGGGACAGAAGTTGCTTTGAGCGCCAAATATTGGGCGAACGTGTCATTTTCTTGGTCGGTATCGAAGGCTTTAAGGTCTGCGCCCTTGCTATCGAAATACTGAGCGAGCATTGCAGCGACGAAAGATTTACCGATGCCGCCCTTCCCTTGCAGGATGAAATGAATACTGTTTTGCATGTGAGTTCCTTATTTAAGTTGATCGTCGTCCGGTCTGTTGTTGTGGACAAATTTCTTGGGTATGGGAATTTCAAAGCTGCCGGCCTTGCCCTTTTGTGTGGTCTGTTTCTGGCTGTCCGGCTTGGTTTCTTGGTCATGACCAAATCCGGGCGGTGCGGTGTTTTCCTCCTTTCCTTCTCTGGTCTTGATGAACTTACGAACCGCCTCAGACGAAACATGCATTCCGTTTGAAGCGAGCCAATCGGACACCTGCAAATTTGTGTAGCCCTTCTTCTTCAGCTCAAAAATTTGCACTTTGAACGGTTCCAGTTTTGAGCGCTTCGCCCGAGGCTGTACCTGCTTTTCAAACTCTTCAATGTTCATGGCTGGCCCTTGTGTTTTGAGGATGTGAGCATGATAGCCCGCAAAACAACTAAAAACAACCATACGCAACGAATCATAGACCATAAAGCAACCACAAACAACTATAAGAACGTAAAAATAAACAAAAAAGCAACCTATAACAACGAAAAGCAACCGCATGAGGTGCAAAAAGTCTATGCATAGGGAGGACTATTGCAGGATAGGCTAACCGCCGGTAAACTACCCCGGTAGTTTGTGAGCGCCCCAGCCGGGGCGTGTTGATTGGAGTGGCTGGCCGCGTATGAACAAACCCAAAACCCCGAAGTCGTCCCAGTACCTGGACGTGTACCTAGGCGCACTAAAAGAGCCGTGGGGGGCGTACTGCGCGGCACTTGGAAAGAAGCCGGGTGCAGCCATCAAAGAGGCCATCGAGCAGCAGTTAGCGAAGGCCGAAAAGGCACCCGAGGCGAAGACTTACCAGCAGACGGGGGAAGCGCCAGATGGTGAAGTCAAGGTGCGTTTTGAAATCCTACTGACGCCATCGGAGAAGGCCGCCATTCAAGAACGGGCGGAACTTGAACGGTGTTCGCAGCGCCGTTGGGTTGTTGATGCGATCCGAGCGGGCCTTACCCGAGAACCGCAGTTCGGCATGAAGGAAATCGAGGCGTTAGGCGAATCGAATTACCAACTGCTTTCTATCGGCCGAAATCTTAATCAAGTTGCTAGGGCCATGAACGAAGGCCGCCGCGATTCCGTCACGATTGAATCAATCGAGCGACTGCGCCAGATCATCGACGCGCACACGGATAAAGTTAGCGGGGCCATTCGGGCCAGTCTCGAAAGGTGGAACATCGAATGACCAAAAAAGTTATAGACGGCATCATTAAGGATTGGGGCGAGCGGTTATATGCTGCGCCGGTCAAAGGTCGTAAAGGCAAGAATGTACGCAGTGGCGGAAGCACTACGGCACCAACCAAGGCAAGCGGGCCAGCCACGCGGGAGAAAGTCGCAAGGACTGCCAATAAAGCGCCGGAAGTCATGGTGAAAATTTCAGGCGGTGGCAAGAATATGAAGCACATCAAGGCGCATATGGATTACATATCGCGCAATGGTGAAGTGGAAATAGAGGACGAGAACGGCGACCTTCATAAAGGTATAGAGGCCGTGCGTGACGTGCGGGACGCTTGGGCAAAGGGGAAAATCGGGATTCCCTACGAAGGTGAAAAGCGTAAAGAAGCCTTCAATATCATTTTATCTATGCCGCCAGGTACAGATAGGCAATCCGTGAAAGATGCGGCGCGGGCCTTTGCTAAAGAACAGTTCGGCAATCATCAATATATCTTCGCCGCCCATGACGACGAAAAACACCCGCATGTTCACCTTGCGGTCAAAGCCGTTGGGCATGACGGCATTCGATTAAATCCCCGCAAGGGTGATTTACAGTTTTGGCGCGAGCAGTTCGCCGAGAAATTGCGCGATCAAGGGATAGAGGCCAATGCGACCCCGCGCCGGGCGCGTGGCATCGTTCAGAAGGCCGAGAAACAGGCCGTGCGGCACATTGACCGCGATCATGCGGCCGGCAAGCGCAAAGCACCGGCCAGAGTCACGGCCAGCCAGCGGCAAGAAGCCCAGCAGGAAGCCCAAGGCGGGCCAAGCAGGACGAACCCGGCACAAAGCAACATCGAGGCCGCACGCAAGGACGTTCAGCGAGCCTACGGGCAGATTGCGCGTGAGCTGGCCAAGGGTGACAGCGACGACAAGCGTTTGGCCGTGGACATTGTGAAGCTGGTGCAGCAAATGCCTTTGCCGCTATCCAAGCATGAACAGCGCGTGCAGACGCTGCAAGAGGCTGGGCGCAGTCGTGGCGAGTCGGTAGGCCGAGAGCAGGGCCGGCGACCGGGCACAGCGCCAGAGAAGGCCGCGCAGCTCGACCAGCAGCAGGCGCAGAAGCCAGACCAAGGGCGAGACATTTAAAAAGATTGACTGGCACTATCTAAACAGTACAATGCAATACTGTTTTAATATTAAAAAAGGTGCCAAATGATAGTTACCGTAGGCAACACGAAGGGCGGCGTGGGCAAAACGACCTTAGCCGTGAATCTCGCTATTGCGCGGGCGCTGGCTGGCCGCGACGTGTGGCTGATCGACGGCGACCGGCAAGGCACCGCACAGACTGCAATCAGCATCCGGGCCGATGCCGGGCACTTGCCGGGCATTGCCTGTGCGACCTACCCGGACGGCCCAACCCTTCGCGCCCAGGTGCAGCAGCAGGCGGCCAAGTTTGACGACATCATCATTGATGCAGGTGGCCGCGACTCAACCGCCCTTCGCGCCGCTTTGGTGCTGTCTGATGTGCTGATCGTGCCCTTTCAGCCTCGCAGCTATGACGTGTGGGCCTTGAACGACATAGCGGCCTTGGTCGATGAAGCCCGCAGCGTGCGGGACAACCTGCGGGCCGTAGCTGTCCTGAATTGCGCAGACCCCGGCGAGCATTCCACGGACAACACCGAAGCCGCCGCTGCCGTGGCCGATGTGCCGCAGTTTGAATATCTGGCAACCCCTATCCGCCGCCGCAAATCGTTCGCCAATGCGGCCGGTGCTGGCCTTTCCGTGCTGGAACTCAAACCGGCGGACAAGAAGGCCAGTAGCGAATTAAATGCATTGATTTTAGAATTGTTTTAATATTAAAATCATACGCTAACGAATTGGAGTGATACGTTATGGCAATTACCAGACCGAAGCCGAAAGCGCCTGAATCGACCCCGGCAGTCGATGCTTTCATTTCAGGGGCACCAGACGCTGTCCGCGCTCCCAAGCCAACAATGCTTGGCAACAAACGACAAATCAGCCTGACGATTAACCCGGCCTTGCTGGACAAGGTGGACGCTATGGCGGCCGAGATGGGGCAGACGCGGGCCGGAATTATCAACATGGCGATCTATCGGATGGTTGAACACGGCGTGACCATCGACGGACTTCGCAAAGAATGAGTACAGGAGCGCCAGTATGAGCAGCAGAGATAGGGTTAACGCGCTTCTGAAAAAGCCTGTACAGGACTGCACCGAGGCCGAACTTATGGCGTTGCAGAAGGGTTCAACAACCGAGATGAAGCGCCGCGTATTTGAAAACTTGCAGCTTGTGGCGGCTCAGTACGTGGAGCTGTACGGTCACAAAGAAGGCATAGAGGAAATGGGCGAGGACTTGTGCAAACACATCGCACAGGGCAAGTATCCCGAAGGATGGGCCGGCCTCGTTCGTCACCTTGTCAGGATCAGCGGATGAGCAAGGACACCGAAACGCCAGCGCCGATCACAGACGCCGAGCGCCGCAAGCGTCAGGAGGCGGTCAACTTCGCCCGTGCCAATGTCGGCCTTGAAGGGTTCAAGCCTTCCGAGGAAGCGGAGCAACGCGCAGCCCGGTTTGTCGCCGGTGAAATCGACCTTGCCGAGTTCGTGGACCCGGCACGCTGAAACTGTCTTGGCGACAAATGCGCGCACCAGGTCAAGCCACCTTGTCACCACCAACCCGCTGTAGTTCAAAACTAATCTTTCTAGGAGAAAATAAGCAATGCATCCAGTAATCGCAAAAACATTCGGTGGCCTGTCGAAGCCCTACTACTTTCGTCAGTTCTTTTTTGGCCTGCTATTTTTAGCCTTCATCATGTTTATGTCATCCCGCAGCACGCAGGGCGTGTCGTTCGGGATGGTTCTTGTGGTGGCGATCAACACTTTGTTGTACCCATACGCCCGTTTCGTTTATGAAAGCGTCGTTGGCTTTATAACCGGGGGCAATGTGTTTTTCGTGAATGCGTTTCTGATGATGTTCGTGAAGCTGATGACGATGGCGCTTTGCTGGGCCGGTGCTATCTTTATTGCGCCAGTTGGCTTGGCCTACCTGTATTACCACCACAGTAAAAACGGGGGGTAAAACGTGCTTGGATATTGGGTAGTCATTTCGACACAAAAACCCGAAGAACGTGATGCCATCGTTGACCGGAAGGAGTCAGTTCTTGCGAACTGGGAGACCGGGACAGGTGGCATTCGTTGGCTTGAGAAGTTGGTCGAAGAAGGAAAAGCAACTAAGCTGCGCGGCGACGGCTATCCAAACCGCTACGTTTCGACTGCGCAGGACGTACTGCCGCTTATCGTGGTGGTGCCACCAGGTGGGCGGTCAAGCAATGCAATTTTCAAACACGACAAGATCACGGCTTGCCCTGCCGACCAGACTCTGACAATTGATGCATGGGATCAGAGTTAACCTAGGGGCGCCTCACAGGCCGGTTTCAAATGCGAGCCGCTACACCTAGGCGCACCAGGTCACGCCACCTTGTCACCATCCTCCTTTACTTTACAGCCTGGGTCGCGACTGCCGCAGGAAGAGGCGATCTGGCGAAGCTTCGCGTCATGGCCTTCATAACTGCGTATGTCGTAATGATCCCGACCTGATCGGCAACCCAATGATGCCAATCAGTGGCATGTCCAGGGTTGTACACCAGGTACACGATGATTTCGTTCCAAAGACTCCAGCCCGCCGTAATTGCCACCCCGAACCAGAAACCATTGCCCAAGTGTCGGAAAACATTGTTATCAAAAGCAATTTGCCAAGTCTTTCTGCTAGCTTTTCGTTTCATAGAAAAAATAGCTACCCAGAACAAAGGAAATCCAAGTCCATAGAAGAAATGGCTGAGTGTGTGGGCATCCTTCCATCCCCACCATGCGCCTAGTCCCAAGTCACTGACTAGGCCGGCAACTCCAGCAGCGAGAAAGATGCAGAATGCAAGAGCTGGTTTGTCAAGGCGCATAGCTTTTCTCTTAGTTTTCTATGCAATTTTGTCGCCAGCTTCGGCCCGGAGCGCGCCCATCACAGGCCGAGTTCGGAATGTGAGCCTAGGCGTACCAGCCGCAGTGAGTCGGCATCTGGCTTCTGGTAGATCAATACCAGGTCGGGCTTGACGTGGCAATCCCGGTGATCCTTCCAGTCGCCAGTCAGGGCGTGGTCGCGGTGGCGCTGCTCTAGCGGCTGATCGGTCAATAACGGAGATAAGACGGCGTGGAGGTCAGCATCAAGCGTGGCCCGATGCTGACCTTTGGCTTCGCGCTTGTAATCGCGTTTGAACTGGCCGGTGTAGTCAGGTGCCCGCATTGAGGTCAGCAAACAGGACTTCGAGGCTGGCGGCCTTTGTGACCTTTCCGGCCCGGGAATCCTTCATCGCCTGAATCGTCGTCGCGTTCGGAATCAGCGGCTCGAAGGGGAGCGCCTTGTCTTGCGCCACTTTGGTGAGAAGCAGCCGCACCGCGTCGGACACAGTAAGGCCCATCGCAGCCAGGACAGCGGCGGCTTCTTCCTTGATCGCTCCGTCGATACGCGTTTGTACGAGCTGGTTTGCAGCCATGATCGTTTCTCCTTTAGCTTTGCAAATTACATTGTAATTCACGCCCATTGAAAATACAAGGCGAAGTGCTTCCGAATTCTGAGACGCCGCGTGGTGACCGTTCACGACCTGGCCAGCTCATTTTTGTCGCCAGCTTCGGCCCGGAGCAAGGCGCACACGCGCTTGACTTGGCTTTGACTGCACCCGGCCAGCTTCGCGGTTTCCGCGATGCTCTTACCGCCTTCGCGCAGGGCCACGATGCGGGCATGGGTGGTGGTATCGGTCTTTCGGCCGACATATCGGCCCGCAGCCTTCGCCAGTTCGATGCCCTGGCGCTGGCGTTCGCGCCGGTCTTCGTAGTCGTCATGCGCCATTTGCAAGGCCAGCTTCAAGAGCATGTCTTGCACCGATTCAAGAACGATGCGGGCCACGCCTTGCGCGCCGGCCGCCAGTTCGCCCAGGTCGATGATGCCCGGCACCGCGAGCCGTGCGCCTTTGGCGCGGATCGAGGCCACCAGTTTTTCGGCGTCTTCCAAAGGCAAGCGGCTGATGCGGTCGATTTTTTCGGCAACGACGGCTTCACCGGGTTGCAGATCGTCAATCATGCGCAGCAGCTCGACGCGATCCGCCCGAGCGCCCGAAGCCTTTTCCCGGTAGATGCCGGCGACGTAGAAACCCGCCGCCCTGGCCGACGTGGCGATTGCCTCTTGCCGGGCCAAGTCTTGCGCGTCCGTGCTGACCCGCATGTAAATGCGGGCCACCTTGACGGGCGCGGTCGAGCTGGCCGCTTTCTTCGTTGTCGTCATGACATGGCCTTTTGGGGTATAGCTAACTTGGCCTAGCGTAGCAGACCCGGCCAATAACTCAAAGGCCAATCTAAATTGGCTATGTCAATTTTGACCACCCAAATTGCCTAGAGCGCTTGCACGCTTTCTAATTTTCGTGCAGAATACAATCTGATTAGTGACGTATAAGGAGAACACCATGCAAAGCATGACCCTTGAGCAGCTTCGCGTTGCCAGCAATGCCGGCGGCGTCTCAGGCGTGACCTTGAAAGGGCAGGGCGGGGCGTTCCTTGTTCAGATCGCAACCCGCAGCGGTTCCGGTGCCGTGCTGTCGAAGGCCCGCAGCGGCGAACCGCGCCGGTTCGGCAATCCGATTGCTGCCCTGTCCCTGTTGCGTGATCTTGGAATCACAGTCGGCCAGTTCGACGCCAGTGACTGGAACCCCGCCGAAAAGGTGGTCAATAGCCGCGACGATGCGAGGGCGCAGGTACTGCGCGGAGCGCACGAAGCCGCCGCCTATAACCAGTGGCTGACCGGCGAGATTCAAGCATCCATTGACGACCCACGGCCGAGCATTCCGCACGATGAAGTCATGGCCGAGATGGACGCCGACATTGCCGCCTTGCCCAAGAAAAAGCGCGCATGACGGCCAAGCCTTACCGCATTGAATGGCGGCCGATGGCCCGCGAGGACTTGCGCGCCATCGTGCGCTACATCGGCCAGGACAACCCGACGCGGGCTAAGAGCTTCGGGCAGGAGCTGCGCGACAAGACCAAACCGCTCGCACAGCATCCAGAGCTTGGCCGGCATGGCCGGCCGGGCTTGCCCGAGTGGTTGCGCGAACTGATCGTGCATCCGAACTACATCGTTTTTTATCGTGTGCTGGCCGAGGCCCGCACCGTTCAGATTTTGAGAGTGAAGCACGCGGCGCAAAAAACGCCGTGATTACCAACCCCGGCGCTCTAACGCCGGTTTTTTCAGGAGTGGCGAAGATGAACACGAACCAAGAATTGGGCGTATCAACAGAACAGGCAGAGACGATGGCTAACGCTTTTTTTGAGCAGATCGAACCGAAAGTAAGGAAGGGCAGGGCGTGGACGTTCCACCGCCTGAATGCCGCGTGTGACACGCCGAACTCGGAGCGCGTGCAGGCCGTGCTTTACCCCGACGACGGCCAAGGCTTTGCCTTGTATGCCCGTCAGGGCCAGACCTTGCACGCCATCACTCACGACGGCCGCCCGGTGCGCTTTCGCACGTTTGAGAAGGCACTCACGACGCTGGCCGACGTGTCGCACCTCGACCCGGAAATCATCGTGGATTCGTCCAACTGGTGCGAGGAAACCGGCCCTCACTGACGCAGGAAAAAGAAAGGCCCGGCACTGCTCTAACAGTGTCGGGCCGGGGTGCAACCCCGGAGCGGCGAACTCGTAAAGGGTTGCTGACCATCACCAAAACAGGCAAATGACCATGACCAATACTACCAAAAATGGCAAGCAACAGGAACAGGAAACGAAAGACACGACCTTTCCGGTTCTCGTTTCCTGCGACTGTCCCGGTGGCTTTTATGCAGGGAAAACGGAAGATCGAGCAGACGGAGGCACCTACTGCGCGCATTGCGGCCAGCGTATGACGATATTGCAGACGCCTAGCGGAGCTGGAGCAATGAGGGTCGCCCATGAGTAGCACGAACGGCCCTAAACCAATTGGCGATGCCTTCGACGGTGCGCTGGCCCGCTTGCACGCTACTGTTGCAGGGAAACACCGCAAACGGGTAGAGGCCGCAGCACGACCGGGCGAGACGTTCGCGCAGGCTGAAAGCCGCTTGCGGGTCGAGGACGCGGCCAAGGAGCGGGAGGCTACCCGAGAGAAGGAACAGCAGGCCGCCGCTTTCAGCACCGGCCGGCAGCGTGACGAAGGAGCCAAGGCCACATCGTCCATGCGCAAGCCGCCCGAGGGCGATGCGCAGGCCGATTTTTTCGTGCCCATGCTGTACGACGTGGCGACCAAAGATAGCCGCGACATCATGGACGTGGCCGTTTTCCGGCTGTCCAAGGACAAGAAGCGGCCTAACGAAACGATCCGCTACGAGCGGCCTAATGGCTATGTGGAGGTGATATCGGGCGAAGCCGGTATGGCTTCGGTTTGGGACTACGACATTGTGCTGATGGCAATTTCTCACCTGACCGATGCCATGAACCTTTACAGGCAGGGCAGGGGCGAGAAGCCGAGCCGCAACTTTCGCCCGCATGTGGTCGAAATTCTCAAGTTCTGCCGCCGAGGTGAAGGCACCAGACAACGCGATGAAATCGAAGGGGCGCTGAAACGCCTTAGCACCACTTTCGTGGAGGTCGTCACAACGACGAAAGCCAAGGGAAAACGGGCCTTGGTTACGGCCAAAGGGGTAGGGCTGATTAACAGCTACGAAACCGTTTCTTATGCCGACAATGGCCGGCTGACGAGCGTTTCAATCGAGGTTCCGCAGTGGCTTTATAAAGAAATTGTGGAGGAAAAAACGCCCGCCGTCTTAACGGTACATCCCGAATATTTCTTGATCGACAAGGGTATCGGCCGTTTTCTCTATCGCCTTGCCCGCCGTGCTGCCGGTAAGTCACGCGCTGGATGGTCTTTCAAGCTGATTTATGAACGCAGCGGCAGCATGGGCACGTTTAAAGAGTTCTGCCGAAATCTGCGCGAACTGATTAAGTCCAACGACTTGCCGGAATACACGCTTGCCGAGGTGTTGGGTAAGTCTGGCCCGCTGCTGGTGATGACACACCGGGACGCGCTGCCCGACGAGCTGCCGGAGCTGCCAGAAGACGACGAAGGGGCCGAGGGTGACAACGTGGGCGAAGATGCGGCCTTGCCGCCTGCTTGAGCCGTGATCGTTCAGGCTCACCCCGTCGCAGCCGGGGCCGGGCTTTCGTGCTGCGCATCGAGCCTCGTTCCGAGTCTCGCCCCATCCGGGCATCAATCCCTTTCGTCATGCCGTACCGGCAGCGCTGCGCGTCATGTTGATGGCGACACCGCGGCGACCTGGCCAGCGTGCCGGCGTCAACATCACCGCGTGAAATCGCACCCTCTGCCGGTGGGTGATAGACAGTCATATGGCGACAGATCGCCCACCAGGTCAGCAAGTTTTGTCGCCAAAGGTGGGTGATAGACGGTGCGAACCGATTTTGACTCGCCCAGCCTGTGGATAGCCTGTCTATCACCCACCGGGCGCTGTCTATCACCCACCCGGTCCTGTCTATCACCCACCGAACCCTGTCTATCACCCACCGGCCACATTTATATCATGTTGATTTATATGGATTTTTTGGCGTTTTTTTGCTCTAAAACTCTTGAAACATATTTAAATCTTTAAAACGTTGGGGCCTGTGGGTAACTCGGCCACCTGCGAAAAACGAAGCGCCGCAAAGCGGTCTGCGACCGGGGCACCCCTTCGGGGTTCCCCCAACCTTCGGTCGGCTCCCCCTCCCGATAAATGGATGGCCTGCGGCCATAACTGTTTTTGAAGCGCGGCAAGCCGCGCAGGGTGGCACCACCATCACGGCCAGAACCGGCAGCAGTGCGGCACCAAGGCAGCAGGACAACCAAAACCAACAACCAAGACAAGAAGGTATTACCGGCTGGCCTGCGGCCAGATGGCAGAACGAAGCGCGGCACTTGCCGCGCGTGGTTGATCGACGACCGAGGTAAAGCATGGTCTAAGCGTCCCGACCGGCAAGCCGGCCGGCATGGCCGCAAGCGGCCACCCCTACGGGGCGCTAAGACCGGGACAAATCACGCCCGGCCGACAAGTCGGCCGCCCGCTCAGCCCGGCGCGTGTGCGCGCCCTGCCAGAAAGGTTCGTGGTGATCGAAAGACCGAAAAACCGGTTTATCAGGAAGAAGGCGGGCCAGCACCGCGCACAAAACGGGCTACAGCAACGCGCAGAGGCCGCAAGGCACGCTTTTGAGGGCCAAGGAACAGCCAAGGGCCGGGCAGTCCGAAAAAACGGCTCTACGGGCCTTTGATGAAGTCTGCGGATTTGATGCGCTGAATCTGTCATGCGAAATCAAAAAAGCTCAGGTTTTCAACGAAGCAGGCCATTTGACGCGGCACACCACTCCCCCCCGCCCCTCGCCAGCGAGGGGAGCGAGTCGCCCTCTGTCGTCAAGGGTGCAGTATGCGCGGCGCTTCGCTTGCTTCTCCTGCCCCCTTTCCTTGAGGCTTGGGCCGTTCCAGTGGCATCAAGGGTGCGGCTTCGCCCACGTCCTCACCCGTTCGGTACTCGCTGCGCTGCGTTCCGCGTGCGGCTTCCGGGCGTGCCCTTGACACCCCTTCCACTCAAAAACCGGGGGGCCAGCGAAGGCCCGGCGAAATAATCCGCTTTTCTTTGTAGCGTAGTAGTAATAGTAGTAGTATAATTATTATTATTCTTACGAATTTCAAAGGAGTTAGACAAATGGCCCTATCACAAGACATTAAAGAGCGCATTTTTGCCGCCGCCGACACCCTGCATGCGGCCAGCGCAACCGGCGAGTTTCCGAGCGTTGAGGCCGTGCGGCAGGAAAGCCGCGCCGGTATGAATAACGTCGTGGAAGCAATGAAGGAATGGCGGCAGAACCAGCGCAAGCAGGTTCAGGCCGTGCGCGAGCCGTTGCCCGTTGAATTGCATGGCGTGGTACAGAGCATGGGCCAAAGCCTTTGGGAGACGGCGCAGCAACTGGCGAACGAATCGCTAGACGCTGCCAAGGTTGCCTTTGAAACCGAAAAAAGCGACCTGATCCAACTATCGGCCGAGCAATCGGAATCTTACGAGAAGCAAGCCGCCGAGCTGGAGGCCGCGCAAGCCCGCATTGCAGAGCTTGAACGCCAAGCCACGGCCGCCACCGTCGCCGCGCAAGCAACCGCGCAGGAGCTGGAAGCCACCAAAAGCGCCAAACTTGCCGCCGAGCAAGCCACAGCCCTTGCCAACCAGAAGGCCGAGGAAATCGAACGCCGGGCGGCCGAGCTGCGCGCCGAATTGACCCACGCACACACCGAAGCCGAAGCCGCCGCCACGGCCGCCAAGGCGACGGCCGACAGCTTGCGAGCTGATGCCGACCGCCTGCGCACAGAACGCGACAAGGCGCAGCAGCGCCACGAGCTGGCCGAGGCCGAAGGCGTCAAGCTGGCCGCCAGTCTGGCCGCCGCCCAAGGCGAGACGATGAAGGCACAAACGGCCCTTGCTGGCCTCACCGCCAAAGCGGAAGCCGCCGAGCAGGCACACGCCGAGCAGCGCAAGCGCGCCGCCGAAGAAGTACACCGCACCGCCGAACGCATGACGAAGGCCGAAGGCGAACGCGACAAGGCCCGCACAGAGGCCGCCACAGCCCGCGAGGACGCCGCAGCCCTGCGCGGCCAGTTGGAGGCCACCAAGACGCAGAACGCGGGCTTGCTGGCCGCCTTGAAGCCCTTCCCTGCCGACAAGCCCGGCAAGGGAGGTAAGGCCAGCCCTGCAAAGGATTGATTGGCGACAGCTTCACGACCTGGCCAGCTCGCGGCCGTCACCAAACCGACCCGGCCAGCGTGCCGGGTTTTTCGTTCCCGTCCACTTCGCAGCCGTGGCCTTGTTTTGGCTGGAATCGGCGTCAAGGGCGACACCGGAGGCCGCACGCGGAGCGCAGCCCGAAGGGCGAGCACCGAACGGGTGAGGATGTCGGGCGAAGCCTTCACCCTTGATGCTGATGGAGGCCACAGAGCCTAACGGCAAGGGGGTAGGACAAGGGCACCGCCCGCAGCGCCTGCCCCCGCAGACAGTCGGGCAAGAACCGACGCGGGCTGCAACCGAAGCGGTTGCCCAAGCGAAGCGCGGAGCGTTCCCCGCTGGTGACAGATTGGCGCGATCGAGGCAGATCCATTGTCACCAAAAAGAAACCCCGCCGAAGCGGGGTTGAGGGTTAGCGTTCCAGCTCTAGCGACGGCAGAGGGTAAGCCCGTTCAATGTTTTGCATGTTGTAGGCGTATTCAATTCGGCCTAGTGTTGTGGGCCGTGCGCCGTCTCGCTTTGCCGCATGGGCTACCTTCGTCACGTCGAGAGCATGAGCAGCCGCCAAGCCCGGCACGTCCGTTTTAACTGTGCGCGGGTTGTCGGCTTGTTCCCATTCTTGCAACCAGTGCGCAATGCGCAGGCTGTCATGCGTGTAGCCGGTTGCATGGGTCATGAGCCGCATTAGGGCTTCGTGTTCCAGTTGGTTGAACATGGCTTATTTCTCCACCTTGCCGCCCGGCTGTTTCCCCCAAGCCGACGCCAAGCGTTCCTTGACGCCGTCACGGTAAGCGGGATTGCGTGCCCAAACGCTGCGGCCCATCGCCAAGTGTTCTGCGCGTCGGGCGGTTGTCTGATGGCCGGTGCGAGGGTCAAGGCGAGTTGATGTCGGGTTGACCATGTTGTTCAAGCCACCTGCTGCACGACCTGGAGCAGAAGCCATGCCGGCCGCACTGCGTGCCATTCCGCCGAACGTAATTGCCGCAGTGGACATGCCCCCCGCAAGCTGCGCCGCATAGTTGTTGACCGTGTAGAGGATATATAACATCACCGACGAAACGACCAGCAATTGCAAGGACGTGAATAGCGGGTTTTGGTCGCTGTCAATATCGACAGGCCCGACAAATGCCAAGAACGCTTTAATAGCGAAAGAGAGCACCGCAGCCAATAGCGCAATTTGAAACAACGCAGTCATGACAACACTAAACCAGCGGTCAAAAAATTGCTTTGTCGGTGCCCACATCAAGAGCATGACGAACAGCGGGCCGATGCCAAGCATGATCGACAGTACGGCCTTAGCCATCACAATCATGGCTCCCGCAGGAAGGGCAATGATTAGCGTTGCAAGGGCGATGATGCAGGCATTTATGTATTCGCCTACAGCCATGCCCGTTTCGCTCCATCCACGATTACCGGCTTTTTCCCAAAGTTGCGCGGACAAGTCCAAGCCCTTGCCGAATGCGTCGTCAACGACGCCGTAAACCGACGTTGGGGACATGCCATTGCTGCCGGAAAAAGAGGCCGCCAAAGCCGATTCCAAACCGCGTATGGCCTCAACAACCCAAGTTAGGTACATATCCGCATTCAGAGCAAAAGCGGAAATCAGCAGGAACTTCCCACATGAAAGCAGGAAGGTCGAAAATGGAGCTTCGACTTTCCCCAAAACCATCATGAAGCCGTTCATCACGTAATGAAACGTCGTCAGCAGAACCGCCAATGTTACGAATGTGGAGACGACCGCGCCCGCCGTTGTATTAACGTAGGTGTTTAGGGCAGTGTCGATAGTCTCGCCAATGAATTGAAACAGCATAGGGCCGGCCATATTCAATCTCCTTTCTTGCCGAAATCAACGGCGCTAGGTGTTACCCACCCGCGCCGGGCGTTGGCTTTTTGGTTGTCCGCCTGCTGAGCGTTTACGCAGTTTGCGGATTCCCTAAGTCGGCCGGGATCAGCTTTGCATTTAGCAAGCATTTCCTTACGTTCGGCGTCGTGTTCCTTGTACCAATCTACGGTTTGAACTGGCGTGTTTTCACCGCAGCCGGCGAGGATGGCGAGAAGCGTTAAGAGGACGATATTTTTCATTTCCGTACCTCCTGCACTTCGGCGTCAATGACATGGCCTCGGCTGCGCGTGGCGTGCGCTTCGTGTGCCTGAACATAGTTCATGGCGTGGGCCAGCTCGACGGCATCAATGATGCGCAGAGCGGCGACTGTGCGCAGGGCGCTTTCCCGAGTGCCTGCCCAATGTCCGGCGAAGCGTTCGCCAGAATTCCGCAGAATGAACACGCAGGCCCCAAGGCAACCACCGGATAAAACCACAGCCAGCAGGGGCGAAATCGGCGCAGGCTGGCGAGGCAGGGGAACGCCCAACCAGTCAACGGCAGCTATCAGAAAAGGCATGATGGAAAACACGGCCGCGAGGATGTCGCCATGAATCATGGAAGGTGCACGCTTGCCCACTTCGCGGGTAAAACCCATGCGGTCAATGCAGGCCCAAAAACGCCACATCGCCAGCAGTAAGAAGAAGCACAGCACGACAATTGGAAGATGCAGATACGAGACCATTTTTTACACCTCCCTTAGTTGCCAAACGTCACGGTTTTGGGCTGTGCCCAACCGCGCCGGGCGTTGGCTTTTGCATTGATTTCCGCCTGCCGTTGTGCTTGCACGCGATCTTCGGCTGCCGCGACCATTGCATAAAGCTGCAACTTCGTTTGCTCGTTCTGGATGTTGGCCTGTTCGGCTGCGATCCGGCCTTGCAGTTCGGCGATGGCCTT
>Ga0172381_10003326_pt1 | contig 17092 bp, 35 predicted proteins | sample Leawel6488metaG_FD_119754 | JGI IMG/M metagenome (GOLD analysis project Ga0172381, IMG submission 119754) | Leachate microbial communities from a municipal landfill in Southern Ontario, Canada - Leachate well 64-88 metaG | ecosystem: Engineered > Solid waste > Landfill > Unclassified | place... | reverse complement strand
TCTTCATCTAATATTAAGTATAACAAAAAATTACTGCAAATATCTTATTTTTTCATTAAAATTAAAAATATGCAAATTTATATCCTTTTTACATAACTTTGCATACTTTTATTTAGAGATTAACCTGCTGCTAATAACCCTCAGCTTTAATTGAATGCTCTAATTCCTTTATATTGGCTCGAATTTGTGCTTTTTCAAACTCCAATAATTCAGGATCAGATAATTTCTTTTTAAGAATTTCTAATCTTATTTTTTTATCTTGCACTTCATAAGATTCAGCTTTAGGTAGCTTAATCCTACGTTCTTCAATATCTAGGATGTTCATGCTATTTTACCTTTCACGATATATTCTTTTCTATTTTTATTAATTCTATTATTTAAGAAACATTGAGCAAATAATTTCTGGCAAATTATTGAAGGAAGAAGGCAAACTAAAAGATTAAATAATTCCATCAGTATAATTCCAAATAATCCAGTTGCTTCTTCTTTATATATTATATTAGTATTATACCAATTAGTGGGAACATCCATATTGCCAGCCTGATTACGATTATATAGATCATTATTATCTAAATAATAGCCTTTAATAGATTTAATAACTTGTTTATTTTCATTAGTTCCATATGCAATTGAAGTTAATTGATATTGCCTAAATCCTTTATTGAAAAGATCAGCTTTAATATCAGGCCCCCACACTTGCACAAAAAAGAAATTAGTTATTAAAGCAAAAATAATAAATCCAGCCAAGAATCCTTTAGTATCTTCATCTGGTTCAATTGAGATTGCAGTAGCCATATCTTAGTAATAATTAAATTAAAAATACTCGTAAAGTTTTTTGGGCCTCAGAGTATATAAATATTAATTATGAAACTTCTATACAATGACTGTTTATATGAAGAGAGCAATAATGATATTAGATATGGATATAAGGTTGTATTATTTGATGGCAAAGATGCACTTAGCCTAGCTGATAATACTGTAAAATATCCATTAAGAAAAAATTCAATAGCAACTGGAAATATGTATTTGGCAACTAGCCCTAAATTTGCTACAGATTATTACTATTCTGAACCAGAAGATGAAAGTGATTTGCCTTCATTACTTTTAACTTATGAATATCATATAATATCTGATTTAGTTAAAGGCGATCCAAATGAACAAGATGCGGCCACTGGTGGAAGTGAAATAATTGTTAAAAAAGCTAAATTAATTTCAGCCCTTAATTTAGTTACTAATAAGAAATTATTCTAACAAAAAAGCCTCTAATTACTTAGAGGCTCAATTAAATAACTTTAATTATTTAATTACTTTTTAGCAGCTTTAACAACTTTAGCAGATTTAACGGCTTTAGTTGTATCCTTCTTGGCTACTACCTTGGAAGTATCTACCTTAGTAGTATCTGTATTAGCAGTATCCACTTTAACGCTGTCAACCTTAGTGCTATCGGTTCCAGCCACTACAGCGTTCTTCTGGCATGCACCAAGGGCGAAAGTCATGCCGAGACTAAGAGCTAAAGCTGGGACTAATTTAAACATACTCATTATATTTTTTCCTTTTTTTGTGCTACTTGCACTGTGTAAATTCTAACAAATATTATTTAGTGAACTTATAATTATTAATAAATGAATTTAACCTGTCAACATCTAGATTTATGATAGATTTTCTAGGATTGGTTTCACACACTAGTTCATTATTGATTTCAAATTTATAATCAATTAATTTGCCATTCTTAGAATTATCATCATATACATATCTATAGCATCTAAAATTATCACGTAAATTTCGTCTAAATAATTGAACCAATTCTAAATCAACATTAAGACATTTCCATATAATATTAATTTTACTAATACACTTAAAAATATTACTAAATTCAAATGATTTAGCGCTGTCATAAAAATTAAATGATTGAGTATCTAATAGTCTATCTATATATAATTTTCCATATATTTTACTAAGATATTCAATAAACTCATCATTCATATGTTTTTCTTTGCTATATTAATTTCATACTCAAAAATTTCATCCTGCATTTTTTTAATATCAACTCCATGAATTTCTAATGCAGCCTTTTCTTCTTTTGAAGGCTTCTTAAATCTAAGAGTAGAAATAATAGGTAATTTAATTTTCTTAGCTATAATTAATCCAACGCTAATTGAAGCAATAGCTATTAATATATTTGAATATTTCATGTAACAATGCCTTTATTATTTTTTAATAAGTATTTTAATTTTTCACATATTTTAGATTCATTAAAAAAATCATTAATCCCTTTAATAGGTGGATAATAATTCATTCCATAAAATTCATCTCTATTATCATTACTATTATCCCAACCTGATTTATAAGCTTCGTAAATTAGCCTACTTAAATCTTTTTTGGATATTTTAATAATATCAGTATTACCTACCATTTACCATCTCCACTAGTAGAGATATGAGGAGGATAAATGATAGTGCCTAATTTAATCTGTTTTTTAAAGATTTCATGCAATTTAGCACTACCTTCTAATCTAAATGTTTTAATACGATCTTGAATAATTTCTTCACTAACTATCGTAATTGAATTGTACATGCATTAATTATAACTAAATTAATTCTAAATCAATTGCATCAAAATACATTTCTGTTTTATCGAACTTAGTTCTTGCATCTAATTTAACATAATATCTTGAATATAGATCCCAAGGCATTATTTCATCTTCATTAATATCTTCAATATTTATAATTTCTGAAATTGTACCAGTTGCTCCACATAATTCTTTAATAAGCCAGGGCTCTATTTTTTCAGAATGTTTAATGTTTATCCTAACTTTGCTACCTAATTTAAATAGCTTATTATATTCATTAAATAGATTTTTATTAAAGACTTCATTGCACATTTTACTATGTTTAGTAATATTACTATTAATTATTTTAGCTTTATCTAATATACTTTGAATATAAGTATTAATTAACGCAACTTTAAGCATATTAATTTGTTGAACTTTGGCATCAATATTAGTAATAATTGCTAATACATAAGTATCATTATTTTCAACAAGATATGATTCAGGATTTCCAAATACATGAATAACTGTATTAATTTCATGTGGAGAATATGATATATTAAATTCTAATCCTCCATCATATAAGCAGTTATAAAATGAGCGTTGTTTAAAAGGCACATTATCAAATATTTTTATATCTATTCCATCATATTGTATTACCTTCATATGGCATTCATATGGTTGGGTGCGATCAAATGAACCTTTAGGATATTTATTGCTTAACATATTCAGCCTTTTCTACAAATTTATATTTTTTGAATAATTGTAAAATAGTTGGGGTAACATTAAAATAGCTATATTTATTGGAATTATCTCCATTTTTAGATTTAACTAATATCTCTTCTAAAAATTCATTGTATTTTTTAACATCTTTAAAAAATACAGGATATGCTCCATGCGCAATAAACATTATCCATTCATTAGCTCCGATATAGCCATTAGCTTTAGTATTATTAAAATACAATTCAATCCTGACATATAATCTATGTAATATTTCTTCATTTAATCTAAATGATTTAGCCCGAAGCTTGATTTTTTTCAATAGATCAGCATTAATTATCATATCCAAATTTAATTCACTTGGAGTAAAATAAAAATACTCTAAATCAAATTTCGCAATATAATTCCCAGTCTTAATATCTGAAAAAGTTATATGAAATTCATTTTGCCAATATTCATCACCGATTCGCCATACACTAGGCTTGATAGGACTAGGTTGTTTAGCACCATCGCAAATAAGAATTAATCTTTCAAATGGAGATACTTTACACCTAAGCGCACTAGCTTCATTAGTTTGTAAAAATGTTTTATTGTAACAAGTTAATACTTGTTTATAAGTAAAGGAGTAGTTTTTGACAACTACTCCATCAATTTTAATGAACGATTTATTATATACCATATTTTACCTAACAGGCTGATACATATCCCAACCAAAAATATACACTGGAACTACAATTGTTTCGCAGAATATAATAGCTACGATAATATCAGGAGCACTAATTTCATATACAACTCCTGGGACTTTTTCAGCTTGTTCATTGAACAATCCATAAGGAGGAATTACTTTGTTATTAATTGATTTAGATTCAGCACAGCCAACTAGAGCCAAACTTAACAGCATTAAAGCGATTAGATTTTTCATGAGTTATTATCCTCGGTATGTGGATTTGAATATTCAGGTTCATTGATAGAATCAATAGCCTTTTTATTACTTGGACCTAAGTCTTCTTTTATCATTGATTCAAATAGAATAGCAACTGAGTTAATAATATGAGCAATATCATCAAACTTATCATATTTGATGTATACCTGTTTGCAGCCATCTTTATGATAGCTAAATGAAGATAGATTTATATTGTCTTGATTTAATCTAATTGCCCAAGTATTTGTCTGATTACTAACAGAAGCATATGTAGGACATGTGGTAATTATTAAATCATCATATTTTTTGCAAACATTCTCAATTGGATCTTTAAATAAATCATATCGAGTTTCCTTCTCAAAATCAACAATAATATCAATATAAAACCAAAAATCTGACAATGACTTAAATACATTAGCTGGCAATTTCTTTACAATATTATTATATATATCTAATTTTGCTATTAAATAAATGGCACCTACACCTAAGAATAACAATGCGAATAAGTCGCCTAGTTTAGCTAGCTGTTTGCCCTCAGTATTTAAGCAAGTATCAATTGGTAAGAACCATCCAAGCAATCCAAAAACTACTAATAAGAGGTAACCTTCCATACAAATTAGCCCAGGATGTATTAATGAAGTATATAAAACTTTTTTAGCATAATATCTAATAACTCTACCTAATCTAGTCAATCTTGAAGTAGTATTTGGAATAACATAATTAAAATTTTCTTCTTTTTCTTTTGGAGGATCATTAACGCCAAACAGCTCTCCAACTGCTCCCACTATTTCTTTAGCGATAAACAATAGTACTGATAAGATAAGTGCAATTACCATACCAAACCAAAGGCTGAATATTAAATTAGCTATTTCAACCGGAGCTATTCCAATTAATGAAATACTAGTATTGCTACAAGTATTTACAACTTTTGTAGCCATACGGAATTGCAGATGAATGAATGTCGCAATTGCAGTAAAGGGCAAAAAAATTAGAGTAAATATCTTAACAAAATCATCAAAATCCAAGTTAGTCCAACCTGAATAGAATGATTTAATTTTTTCTGTGAGAGTCAATTTGTTTCCTTTTGAACTGAGGTGGGCTTCTAAAACCTAAATGTAATTAAAAATTTAAGCCTTTTAAAGCACCTTAATAGCTGGGTGGAGCAGTTCTTTGGAAGCATAAAATTATCCATTCTAAAGGGCTAAAATCAAGCTCTATTCAAGAAATTCTTTGCTGGCTTCAACCGATTCCTTATCTTTCCCCATTAAAATAAATAACTTCAATAAATTATTTTTATCAATGCTATTTAAATCTTCAGATAATAATCCTAAATCAATTGCATCAAGTTGATCCTTAAAATCATCATAATCATCAAATCCACGTTCTACAATTTCAATCAATATTGTAATTAATTCACGTATATGTAAATTTCCAGGTAAATATCCTTTATCTTTAACCTTAAATAATCTCAATAATGAAGAAATTGGATATTCCGATCCCGTGTAATGTGTTACTCTAGATGTTAAGAATTCCAAATATCCAAAAGTAAAATATTCATCAGATATATTTAAAACATTAAGCCAATCAAACGATACTTCTACTCCAACTTGGCAATATGTAAAATCAAATGAATCAACTAATTCTTTTAAAGTAGGTTTATGATATAAACAGATTTGTAATATAACTGAATTATTTTTTAAAGTTACTGCATTTTTAGTGCTACTAGTAATTTTGTATCCAATTTTCTCTATTTTAACTTTAAATAATTCATTAGAGCTTAAATCATGCAAGCGAAATGAATCATCTTCTAGTAAATATATATCATAATCATTTGGGACTTCAGCATTTAATGAATTACCACAAATATATAATGATGTTACTCCTAGAATATCCATTATTTTAGCTAATTCAATGTGCTTAATTCTAGAAGTAATTCTAGCTTTAATTAATTCTTCAACATAGTTATTAATTGTATTAGTCATCATCATCCTGTTCATCAATTAAGCAAGAAGGCATTGCCATAGTAATTCGCTTTTCTTTGTCATCTATTGCCAAAGTAAACCAATCGCTATTATCTATTTTATAATTATTATCAAAAGTATAAAACCAAGTATTAACGCCTGGAATTGGATAATCAAAAAACACATTATCTTTAGTTACTAATACATATTCAACATCGTCTACAATTAATATATCATTAACATTTAAATCCCAAATATAATTACCTACTTTATGATTTAAGCAATATCTATAATCGCAAAGATGTTTTGAACTTATCTTACCTTTAAAGCTCTGAATTGCTTCAGTATCACTAGCTAATATTTGAAGAAATAATATTGCAGATGAAATAAATCCACCTAATACATATAAAGTATAGCTTATAATTAAACTATACTTATTTGGATATTCTTTGTATCCTTTATTAATTAAAATGGCAACAAGTAGCCCATTAAATATACCAAATACTCCATATATTATTGCGCTTAATTCAAATGGCATGAATCTATTTCCTCTAGATTAACTTGTTTTCTAATGGTTAATATTTCTTTAATATGACAATGGGTTTCATACATACTAACATCAGTTTTATTAATAATTTTAGAAGGTATGCGATCTCTTTTATAAGCTAAAAGAGTTGGAGTTGATAGGGCTTCAAGCTGGCTTCGGGTGAGATGCTTCATCATTAAAATATAATTAAAAAATAATTAAAATTCAACCACTAAACCTTTGCGCTCTCTTTGCCTAGCTTGAATCCTAACCCTCTATTAAGTAAGATTTTTATAAATTCATCATAAACTTGATCATGTAGTGTACTCATTATCATTCTTCTACTTCAATTAATGTAGGTAATTTTTTAGCTTGTTTAACATTTAGCACTCCATATGTTTTAGCAATAAAATAAATTTTAATTTTATTAATAAAATCAGAAATTCCTTTAAATCTTAAATATACCAAAGGAATCTCGCCAATAAATCTCATCTTTTCAGCCGCTATTTTAGCAGTCTGGTCGTTAGGTGAATCAATATCTATATCAATGCGCCCGCCTAATTCTACAATAAATGCCCTATTTTTTGAACGCCGGCTAGTATCACGATAATAATATGATAAAGATGTAATTAAACAAGCATGCAATCCATAGCGGCAACAGCAAACAGTTCTATCACTATCTGTAACATTCCAATTCCCAGATAAATCATATTCATAATAAGGGCCATTGCCATCATTAGTTAAAAATTTAATTGCATAGCATTTTTTACTCATTTTAAAACTCCTTTACTACAAATCCCAAACCTTCACAATTTGAACACTCTTTATTTATTCTATTAAGATTTTTACTCTCACCTGAAATTATATCATTTCCTTCATCTTCGTAATTTATATATCCAATGCCTTTGCATAAATTGCATTTCATAAAATCAACTTTACCTGCTAATTCTTTGGCAAGTAATTGAGGATAATTTGTGACATCAATCATTATCTATTATACCAGCAAATTGACTTAGCCCAATCTGGAAATTTAATTTTAGTATATTTTAATAGGGGGCTTATTTCAATATTGCTCATTTGAGTGGAACTACATACCATTCCAAACCCATCACTTGGTAATAGTAATCCTTCTTCAATAGCTGAAATAAAGTCATTAATTGGAATTAAATCACCATCGCTATCAATATCTTCATATTCAAAATTATCTAAATGTAATTTAACTACTCTACAAATATAATCCCATCCATTTACAAACAGATAGCCAATATAATTCAAACCATTTACATTAAAAAATTCAACTTGAGTTACTGTATGATTTTTTAATAAACTAGTTTCAATGGTAAATTTATTAATCATATCTTCATGACTAGTAAATTTATCAATACGTTCTTCATAAATTGAGCAATTATTTAAATTAATATTAGTAATAAATCCTCTACTAATTTCATCTTCGTATATCTTAATAATATTCTTAATATCTACATTATAATAAGTAGGCCCATCAAAGTATATAGCCTCCCTAACATCATAATTACTAAATCCAATTGCTACTTTATTATTCTCAATAAAGCGCACCCCATAATTACTCCAAAGAAGTGCCTCACTAATATCTATACCCGTATTAATATTAACCGAATATATATCCGAATCATATTTGAAAACTAATACATAATTAATTCTATATAAAACTTCAGCCCTAATATTTGTAAAATTTCCAACTAATATGTCATCAATATCTGCAATTATTACAAATTGGCTCTTATCTAAAATTTCAGGCTTAAAATGTTTTATATATGATTCTAATTTATCTAGAATTTCATTTTCTAATTTCTGAAGACTCATGATTTACTCCTTTGACATTTTACTTAATGGTAATATTTTGTGGCTTACTATATATTTTAATCCATCAACTGTTTTACTTACCATCCACCTATCGGTTAATGGCTGATTAACTAGTTTTCCATTAATATATCTAAAACCCTTATCTTTAATTATGCACATTGGAGTTTCTTTAGCATCTGCATAATAAAACCATTCATATTCAGATACTTCAATAGAAAAAGATAGACCCGATTCAGTAGCCCATTTGCTAATCAATTCTATTCTTAATTTTTGCAGATCATCAATAGCTTTATTGAATTTTTCACTTATTTCTGGAAGTCTAGTTTCCAAATATTCCTTAGAATTATTAGTGATATTTAACCAATTAATATCACTAATCAATCCTCTAATTGAGCGATTAATGTCATATTTTTCCAAAAAAGCATCGGCTTCAGTCATATTATTATTCATTTGATTAGATATGTATTATTAAGTCTATTAGTAAAAACATATTTGTCAAAATCTTCATGATAAATTGTACGATATTTTTTATTCAATTTATTTACTATATTAAGAATAGCGGCCCATCTTGAACCTTCACCTTCCAATGGCAATGAAGATATATCAATCGTTATTTCTTTAATTATTTTAATTCTTTTAAATGCTATTTTGCCAGTATCTAAATGGCAATAACCATAACTTGTGTTAGATAAATATCCGCTCACTTCAACTAATGCAATTATTAAGTCATTAACTTGATAATCATTACGTTTAGCATATTCATCATACCATGAATAATTTTCTAAGAATATATCATTATAAGATGGAACATGGAATCCATTTTCACATGCTTTTACTTTGCCTTTAATAGTACACCATTTCCCAACTTTATATTCAAAATCTTTAATCGGGCCAAATAACTTACCAGTCTCTTTATTCTTATACAGATATTTTATAGCATATCTTGACAGTTTTGGATCATATTTCATATTGCGCTCCTTATTCAACAGGTATTGTTTTAGCTAGGCTAAGTAGTCCTTTAATTGACATTACAGGCCACCATTGCCACATTAATGATCCAGGGATTATTACATCATTAGTATTCTTGTCAATAACTATATCGCATTTAGGCATCTTGTTTTTTGAGTATAAGCAAGCTGATCCTGATAATACATTGAAAGTTAAATTATCGCAAGTAATATAAGGTATTCCAGATATAATAGATTTACCAGATACTTTGCAAACAATCTCATCATTAGTAATAACCAATAAATCTTTATGATGCGTTTCACTATTATTAATTAAATTAGCTATCCAAACATATACATGATATGTCGAATCTTCTGTATTTACTTTTGCATGAATATCTAAATCAGATGAATCATAATAAGTAATAATCCCATCATTATTACCCATATATGCAAAATTTGCAGGTATTTTAGGTGAGCTTGAAAATACTTGAGTAGCTAATAGAATTAAAATACTTAAAATCAGTTTCTTCATTATATTACTCCTGATTATTGCAATGTTTATATAAAATAGCCAGCATTATATATAATCCCATTCTCCACCAAGATAAAGAAATCACTCCTTTTTCTTTAGCAATATCCTGCAATATTTCAGCAGAGTCAATATGCAAAAGACAATCTCTCTCATCATTAGAATTTTGAATTTTCCACAAATAATTTGGAATTTTTGCAATGAATTGAATATTTTCAGCCGCAATTTTACTAAATCTGTGAGATCTTTTAATATCAATCACTCCACTTACTTCAACAATATATGCGCTATAGTTGGGTTCAACCCAGCCTTCAATACCATCAATAGGTACAGCATGGTATCCCCATTTACATTGTTCAATTTTTTGCGGGTCATCTATTTTATATATTTTTGAAGGTAAGTATTCATCGTTTAAATTTTCAAATTCCTTACCTGTAAATGGAGTGAAACCATCACACATAAACTTGAGTAGTTTAATTGGCTTATTTAATCGCAATTTCATTATTACTCCTACGTTCATCTGGTGATATGAAACTAGAAAACCTTGAATCATTCGGCAGTATACTAGTAGTATACATTGAATTTGCATCAAATGAAACGATATTTTCTTTATGTATTGGTTTCTTAATTCGGGGGTGATAATAATGTAGTCCTAATAAAATAGCGGCAATAACTAACTGCTCCAATATAAGCAAAGGCCATAATGGAATTAATACTAATAGACAAGGATTAGCTACACTGTAAGCAAGCCCAACATCTCTTCTAATTTCAATATATAATACCCCAATTAATACAACAACTCCAATTAGATTATATAATACTAAATGATTCCAAATTAACGAACCTATTTCAAATATTGTATTCATTGCTTCGCCAATCCTTTAACAAATTCATTATTACGATTTAATAAACAATCTGTGAAATCTTCAAATACTAATTTTCTTCCAATCCTTCTCTCTAAACATTTTAAACAAAGCATGCCATCAACACCATATTTCTTCCAAATGTTATTATTTACCATATAATAATCAGAACTACTTATAGTATTTTTGCCGCAATCTTTGCAAATAAATCGTAATATAATTGCATCATTTCGGCTAATTTCTGTAATATCTTTAGGGGCATCTTTAATTGAGGGATCCCATTGAATATTATCAACTTTATATATATCATAACTATTCAATAATGGATATCCGAATTTTTTGGGATTACCTACTGTATCTGCGCATTTAACTAACAATTCATTTTTCTTACGTAAATTGCATACAAAAAGATCTGGATATTTTGCAAATTCTTTAATCATTAAAATATATCTAACATTATGCTCATCTACAAAATTATAGCTTTTTAGCACATCGGTAATATTTGAAGATATATATGTTAAACTTAGTACACTATCAATTGGCTCAACTACTGCTTCTTTTAAGTTTAGCTTTCCACTAATAGCTCCAGATAATTTAAATTTGAAAATTAATCCCTGATTATCTTTTGCAAACAAATACTTTAAGTGGCTTATTGATTTGATTGAATCGAGGCTCCAATATAGCATCAAAAAATAGTAATAAAATTTTAACGCCTTGTAACATCAAGATTGACACCCCCCTCACTTATTATTATATTCATAGTAACCTTTGACCAGCGAGAGGAGTGCCTTATGAATGAGACGACAACTAGATTTTTAAGAGCTTGCAAAAAAGTCAAAATTAGTCGAATTGCTATTTATTGTAAAGATCCTATTCTCAATAAGTCGTATACTAGTGTTTCTCTGTCAATAGATGATCAGGTGTTTTCAGATATAGTAGAGTATGCAGGATGGCCTGCTATTTGGGCTGCATTTGAAATGAGTGATGTTCAATATGAAACAGGTGGACATAATAATTGTCAATGTTTTAACAAGAATCTAGAGAAAGGGTTAGTAGCTGCTCCAATAAATCTACGCAAAACTAGGCAAACTTGAGCAAAACTACTTGACATTTCATACAAAAAAAGAGGAATAAATAATAACAGATGAAGATGCGTGGTTATAGGCTTGAGTTAAAGCTCAATCAAAGTCAAAGAGTTCTCTGCGCTAAGAGCGCAGGAACTTCTCGCTTTGCCTATAATTGGAAATTAGATAAACTTATAAGTGAATATGAAGCTAATAAAGCCTTAGCTATTATGTATGGATTAAATAAAGTCCCGTCTACTTTCGGATCAGCTATTGATTGGCATAAAGATTGGGTTTTATTAAAAACTGAACTTCCTTGGATAAGAGAAACCTCTAAATGCTGTGGTCAAGAGGCATTAAGAGATCTAGAAGTAGCATTTAAACGATTCTTTATTAATAAGTCGGGTTATCCTAAATTCAAGAAGCGTGGACAAAGAGATTCATTCCGATTGACAGGTTCAGTCTACATTGCATCTGACTATGTTCAACTTCCAAATCTAGGAAAGATCAGACTCAAGGAAAGGAACTACCCAATTCTCGAAGGTAAGTGTTTGCTATCACAAGCTACTGTTTCAAGACAGTGTGATAGATGGTATGTCTCATTCTTATTACCAGAAACAGTTGATGTGCCTGATTTAGCTTCAATAGAATCTATAGAAGAATGTGATATTCTAGGTGTAGATTTAGGTATAAAAGAGTTAGCAATCACCAGTGAAGGTGAAACCTTCGAGAACCCTAAAGCCTACAAGAAACATTTAGTGAAACTCAAAAGGTATCAAAGAATGGTTTCTCGTAGAGTTAAAGGAAGTAAAAATAAGCAGAAAGCAATAACAAAGTTGTCACGAATTCACAAGAGAGTTGCGGGCATCCGCAATGACAGTGTGCATAAGTTGACAACATCTTTGGTGAAAACCAAGCCAAAGGTCATAGTTATTGAAACATTAAAACCAAAGAATATGTCCAAGAATCACAAACTAGCAAGTGCAGTTTTGGATTCTTCCTTTGGTAAGATTAAGGATACTTTGAAGTATAAGTGTGCATGGAATGGTGTTCATTTAATTATGGCTCCAGCCTTTTATGCATCTTCAAAGTATTGTAGTGTTTGTGGACATAAACATAATGACTTAAAACTATCAGATAGAGAATGGACTTGTAGCTATTGTGGAACGCATCTTGATCGAGATGTCAATGCCGCTAAAAATCTACAATATCTAGGTCTTTGGATGATTGATAAACATTCACCTTCGGGTGAATCTACGGTGAGCTCCACCGGAAGTGACGCTTGTGGAGATGAAAGGTTACAGTTCCTAACGGAACAGTGTTCGTCTATGAAACAAGAATTCAAATCGCAAAATCATGCTCTGCATCTTGAGTGCGAGCCGTAAGGTGAGCATAGTTTTGCATAGATTTGTTAGAACGGATTTACAATCTTATTGATGGAAAATGGATTTCTGACAAATAATATCATTTAAGGAATTTAGCCATGTTTGATAATCTCATCTATAATATGGAATTAAATGTAACTGATGATAATGGGAATGAATTAACTTTAAAAGTATCTAAACATGCCTTACATAGATTCTCACTCAGATATTCAATATTATATAAAAATATCTTAAATGAGCCAATATACAAAAAGATTGAATTATTTAAAGAATTCTTTTACAATAGCACTCCATTTATTGATGAAAAACATCTGCAAATGGATATCAAAAAGAATCGGCATAATTATTATTTGAAATCTAACTATTTACTTTTCACTATTAGTAAAGAAACTTTAGTAGTTTTGACAGTTTTATGCTACGGTGAATTTGAATATTTAAACAAATTTACTATTGAGCAAATATCCAGATCCTTAGAATCTATTAGAAAATCCAACTCACAAGTAAAACTTACAAGTTCAAAATATCAGGAGACAATAAATGTGGGATGATTTTACCATTGGAAGTGGCGATACATTAAATAGCTCTATTAATATGGGTCTTCCAATTAAAAGCAGTGTTTCTCAAAATTCTAAATCATATTGGATTGTTTATACAGAATTAGGAAGTGGTTTTAGTATACTTAAAAATACTATAGAAGGTATTAAACTTAGCCGACTTATTGAAAATAAAGAATATGAAATAATTGATGATTATTTACTTGATCTTGTTATTAAGAATATTCCTTTAAATAAATTTAAAGAATTATTTGAAGAAAAAATACATGAATCATATTTAAAAGGAAGATTATCTAAAATAAAAGAATTTAAGGCTTTTCTTGCCCAATAATATCGAAATAATTCGTTGTAATCACTGTGGTCAAGATCATAGATCAGATTATTGCATAGCTAAAGGAAAAGTTCCATCTGACGATTGCCCTGAATGTGATACTGATTTAACAGATTTTGCAGATGGAACTAGAACTATAATACATTTTGGTACAAAAATAAAAAGAAAGCTTTAAGTGTGAATATTAAAAATATCTATGTGAAGAAATGGGACGAAGGGAATGAGCCTATTGATTATGTTGATACTAGAAAGATAGATCCTGTAAAAAAGCCCAATAAAGCAAAATTATTAGAAGAACTATTTCAACGATATAAGAGTAAGATGAAATATTCTGATTCCAAATCATATTCAGAATTTAAAAGAAAAATTGCTGAAGATGAATCTGCAATTCTAACTACTTCGGAGCCAAAGCAGAAATCTAGTTGGTTTAACAAAATATTTGGAGTATAAGAAATGAATGCATCGCCTTTTGGAGAATATGTAATGGATATTCTTTGGTTTGATGGCCCTTTAACTGTTCTATACCAAAAAGATGTAGATTTATTTGTAATTATTGATTGGGAAGATGATGATGAAAATAATAATTATTGGCGAGAATTCTTTATAACTAAAAAAGGTAAAACATTATTTTTATATAATAATATTACTTTTAGAGAATTATTAACCAAACATTCAGCTATACCTAATTTCAATAAAATATCTATTGGGCATGATTTGAAAATCAATAGTTCAGTAGAAGTCAATATTAACGAATATTTAACAGAACATCCAGAATATGGTAACTTTAAATATACAAAGGATAACGGAGCTACTTCTATATGACAAAAAAACTTAACCCTAAAGAAATATTAGCTGACAAATTTTATTATTCAGAATTTTGCAATATGTGGTTTCATGATACTCTTAGTGCAACAGAGTGGTTATTTTTATATGATCACTTCAAAGCTTTCTTTTCAATTATGCCTATGGCTAGTGAACAAAAAAGGATAGCAAATAGTATTAAAAAGAATAGATATGTTTATTGTAACTCTTCAATGATATCTACATTTAATCCAAATGAAATATTAAAAATTAAAGATGAATTGCTTCCCTCAGTTCCGCTTGATTATGAAGATGTTTTTGGAGATTTTGTACCATTACTTCCATCTACAGTAAATCTATGTGATTTTCTTAGTGATAAAGTTAAAAATGATGAAGGCAGATTTTTTTCAGATATTATGCGATTCAGTGATCGTAATTTAGAAAGATGCCATGATTATATTCAATGGATATTTCCACTAAGAGAAGCTAGCTTATTTAATTTCGTTGTTCCAGTCTTAACACCTGAAGTAGAAAAGCAAATTAAAGATTCCTCAGATGCAATTGCAAATTTCCTAAATGGGTTAGATAAATTATTGGATTATTATAATAGAACTAGTAAATGGGCAGTAATGCACGATCATAATCATCTAAGAATTACTCGAATTATTAAATCTACTTTTTATCTACTCGGTGAAAATAAAGCATCTAAAGTATTTGATATTATACTAACAAGATGCAAAAATTTGAATTTCCAACCTGACCCAACCACATTAAATTATTGGAAATTAGCTAGAACTGGATTAGAGCCTTTGCCTAAAATAACTATTCCTACTTTCAATAAACAGTATTTGCAGGAGTTCCGATGAAAATATATACTAGACAACCAATAAAACTTGTTAAATTTTTACATAACGGGTATGCTCCATACCAACTATGCGGTTATGATGATTTAGATTTAAATAATTTGCCTAGCCGTAAATATTCTAAATTTTTGGGATTAAAAGTTGAAAACTGCAAGTATGGATATCATGCAGTTCCAATTGAAGGTATTCAATTTTGGGGAGATCTTAAATTGGATGCTTATTTAGTTGAAGTAAGTGGAGTGCTAGACGTTAACTTTATTGATGAGTATGATGAAATTGAAGGGAATAAAATTAAACTTTCTTGCCAAAATATGAAATTCATTAGCCAACTTGAGTCTAAGTACTCTGCACTGATTACTGATAGATATATTGCTAATATTATTACGAAGGCTAAAGCTGCTGGAGTTGCTAATTATGATGATTTACTAACCTTGAAAGATCGCCCAAGTATTTTCAATTTATTTGGACTTAATAAAAGAACCATTGCAGCTAACTATTCAGCATAAAGGATTAATTGTGAAAAATATAATTGAAGAACCAATTCGATTAGTGAAATATATGCAAAACAATGCTACTCCATATACATATTATTCTTATCCTAATTTAAAGATTAATGAATTACCAATACATACTTCTCAAGAATTAAAAGATTATATTCCTAAGTTTAATAAACATTATCGTACATGCTATCATACGAATTTTACTACGGAATATGTTGATTCCAATGGTAAAAATAAATATTTAATTAAATAAGAATAGGAGATAACATGAGTGAAATTAAACTAATCATAAAATGGGAAGATAACCGTTCCACCAAAAGTGTGCAAAACTAGGCAAGCCTGATTTTGTACTTTTGATTTCTTGCTTCAACGACCCGCACTGTTTGACTTTCACCAAACTGAAACCTCCGATCTCTGCAAGCGTTAGGCTTTGCCTAGGCAAAGCCGGATTCCGGGAGAACTTCCCGTATCCAGTACTGTTTTTCAAGTACAATTGTTGTATTTACACAACTCTTTGACTATTTCTAGTCGGGGCTGTTGGCCATTGGCCAACAATCAGATGTTGAATCATCAAGCGTGGTTTTTGCTTGATGTGGCGGTCTTACAACCGCCTCTTCATCTAATATTAAGTATAACAAAAAATTACTGCAAATATCTTATTTTTTCATTAAAATTAAAAATATGCAAATTTATATCCTTTTTACATAACTTTGCATACTTTTATTTAGAGATT
>Ga0172381_10003325_pt1 | contig 17092 bp, 10 predicted proteins | sample Leawel6488metaG_FD_119754 | JGI IMG/M metagenome (GOLD analysis project Ga0172381, IMG submission 119754) | Leachate microbial communities from a municipal landfill in Southern Ontario, Canada - Leachate well 64-88 metaG | ecosystem: Engineered > Solid waste > Landfill > Unclassified | place... | reverse complement strand
ATTGACGGATGTGGGAATCGGGTTGCAGGCGACGGTATGACAGAAGGTGGATGCGAATGGCACAGAATGGATATTAGTGTTGGATAATGAGTTTAGAAGAGTATGTGTTGTTATTTGACCTAACCTGCAACAGATAAATACCATCAGGGAGCCCGGAGAGGTTTACTGTCTGAGGGGAGGGGGTGTTGAGTAATTGAATTTGTTTTATTCTGGTACCTGTTGAATTGAAAACATCCAGAAATAAAGGTCCGTTATCGCTGGTAATTGTAACGGTGACATTTCCTTCGGTTGGGTTCGGATAAACGCTTAACAACTTCTCCCGGCAATCCGGAATGTCAGATGGAAAGTCAACGAATATAGTTTGCCGGGCGAATCCAAAGTTCGGTTGTGAATCAATGACAAACACGGTATAAGTCTTTGTATCCTCCACGGTGACTGTAATTGATTTAACGGTATCCATGGTGTTCCAGAGATACTGATAAGGTTGGACGCCGCCCGTAACATGGGCCGTCAGCGTGATGGTGTTCCCATGCATAACGGTGGTATCGGGTCCCAATGTAACCGAAAGCGGCACAACAGGCATTCTGTATATATCGCGGTATGTTGCGCTCACTAAAAAACCCTCCTCTGTAATTTGTAAGAGAGGTATTCCCTGGTCATTGCCCAACCATTTGTATTCGGTGAAATTCCTGTTAATGGGGAAGCCCATTCCCAATGAATCAATATATATGCTGTCGTGTTCAACTACCGAGGATTTAACGCGCAAGGTGGGGAAAGTCCCGAAAGGGGTAGTCAGCATTCCCCATCCATCCACCTCGCTATTTCTTATTTTCTGACGCGAGAGGTATCCAACCCCCGGCAAAGAAATCGAAAAACCAGCGGTTGACGACCAGGTCAATCCCGGTGTCATCGGAAACTGGTAATATTTATCAGGGTTGTCATATTTCAAAGGAATGATCGGGACATCAACCGTACGGTACGCGAGGCCCATATCATTATAGGAGCTGCTTTCATTCTTGTAAAAATTAAAACCATCCATAAGTGGAAGTCCCGGAATGGCAGAAATCGGAGAGGCCAGGTTGGCGCCGCCTAAAAGACCGAAATAAATATAATAGGCCATAGGGGTTTCATTGACATTCACGAAAGAATCCACCCGTTGCGACTGGGCTTCAAGGGATGAGAAATCCCAGGTTGTGTCCATGCCGGCCTGTTGATAACCCTGGGGAATAAAGGCGGTCATACTGACCCTTAAGGTATCCCCAATTTGAGGCATATCCGAGGAGTGGATCGCGATCTGCGAGATGGCTTTGAAATCCGCGAATACAAAGAATAACAAAGCAAGCCAAAATAGCGGGTACAAAAATTCATTTTTTTTCATATATCAGGTTTTTCTGTTCATTAATAAAATTATTTTCCGGATGATTTTTTAACCGGTTTAAACAATTCCCCGAAGTTAGTGAAATCACGCTGATAAGTAATCCCTACACCTTGAGTGTAGGGTGCATTATTGTAAAGTATATTCTGGGTATTGGTACGGTTAAAAGCATGGACCCTCCATCGTCTGTTCTGGGTCAGGATATATTGCACATTGATATCACCCACGATGGCGCTGGATTGTTTAATGGAAGCATTGTTATATGAATTCATCCCAAAGGTGCCATCGATCAGTAACCGGTCATCGAAAAGCTGGGTTGAGATACCCACGTCAAATTCCTGTGAAGTAGTGGCAGTGGCCATCCTATAATTCACATTCACATTTACATTTTGGGTGATCCCCGACAGCCAACTATTGAACTGATTGGTAAGCAGTGACATACCAGCTGATCCCACATCCACGGTAGAACCCGAGGACACAACCGGTTTAAACTGGTTCATCACCAACAAATAAATGGTTTGTTCATTCATCACAACTTTGTTGTTGGTATCGATGGAGGAATAAACCAGGCTGCGAATATCTTCAGCTGCATTGGGAAGGTTTATTCCAAAGGAAATATCAGGATTTGCCAGCTTACCGTTAAGACGGATGATGCATTCAACCGGTACGCGGATCCCTTCTTGTTCCGGTTCTGTTGTCAACCCTTTCAACGGAGCCTTGGTTTTGTATACCGCGGAAACCGTAACATTGGCATCGGCCGGATCCCCGGTCCAGCTGATACTGCTCCCCTCCCTGATCTGCATAGGCAACCGCAAAATATTCCTGAAGGTAAAAAGGAAAGACCCCTTGGTAATGGAATAGGTACCTGATAGGGTAAAAGGAGTGGTAGGCGTCATACCCATCAGTAGGTTGCCGGTTCCGGAAGCATGCAGGTTCCCTAACTGGTTTGGCAGAAGAACATCCACCTGGGTTTCCTGATCGACCCGGAGCCCCAGGTCCAGGGTCAGTCCTGTCGTTTCTTTCTTAACCAGTTGAGCCGAAATAGCTGATGTATCAGTAACGGGATTGACAAATATGATGTAATCGGCCTGACCTACTGATTCGGTCAGGTCGATGGGAATGAACACATGGGTGTTGCCCCCGGTACTTGCTTTAACCGTGATTTTAATGTTTTCCGGGGGGCCGGTAATAGTCACCTTTCCTGTTCCGCGCGCTTTCCCGTAAAATATGCTGTTTTGTGCCCTCGTGTTGTTGAAGGCGGCAAAATCGTTCATGTCAATAGTAAGTCCCAGCCTCAGATCCTTAAAATACTTATGGGTGATCTTCCCGTTCAGATAAGATTTATGTCCCAAAGAATCATAGAGGGTGATATTGTTAAAAAGAAAAACATTGGTATCGATCGGGATTTCATCAGCAAATGAATAAGGCACATTCAGATAATTAATCTTCAATTCTGTTCTCATGAATTTAAGGCGACCCGTCATCACGGGCTTTTCGGGTGTTCCCGTTATTTTAACATGACCGGAGGCCAACCCGTTGACACCCGACATGAAGCTGGAAACAAAAGGATTGATCATCTTCAAATTCAGGTTTTTTAAGTCCAGATCAAAGTCAAACCACGGATTTTGTTTATCCATATAATAGCTGCCTTCAAGTGAGAACGGGATGTTGGTCCCCACATTCCCGGTATAGATGATCTGCGATAGAACATCGAACCGGGAAGCATGATCATCATAGGTCACTTTGAACGTGGCATCCCCCAGCAATTCCTTGTTAAATTTGAACTGGTCGATCCTCAGGTTCGCAAGCGCAGCAAATTTCCTATCCGGGTTGGTTAACATCACTTTCCCGTCTAACACTCCATCGACATCGATATTGATATTTCCCAGCAGCTTATCCAACTGCGAAATATTTATTTTGTTAAAAGCGATTTGCAAAGTATCGCCCGGCACAGTAGAATAGTTCCCGTTCAACCTGAGGTATTGGTCATCCGAGAAAAATGACACATTGTTCATACTGATTCGGGAGGAGTCTATCTGTAAGAAATTCGATGGGTCGATGCTCCAGTATTTCTTGTCAAGATAAACATGTAAATGATTGAGCTTAAAATCAATCGCTGGATTGTTCCGGAAGCTTGTAAAACCATCCAACTCACTTAGGACGTGGTCGTCATACCATGAAAAACGATATAAAATGCTATCCTGCCTTATATTCGATACCAGTAGGAATGTATCCACTTTGACTTCAAGGGAATCCTGTTTGGAAGCCTTTTTAAAATACAACGTCTGGCAACCTGTCCGAATGCTCAGCTTATCCTTAATGTTTTCGGCATCAATATACCAATCATTCAATTCCATACCATAAATATCCAAAGCAGGCGATTTACCCATCATTACCAATGATCCTATATCCTCATTATAAGAGCCAAAGAGTGTGGACCCGGGCGCAATTTTAATAAAAGGGAAGAAAACGTCTGTAACTTCGCCGGTTTCGTGAAACCGGACCCTGTATTTCATGACCTGGTTTGTTATTTTATTAAGGGCAATCAAAGAATCACTCATTGTGAACGATGCTATATAATTCCGGATAAAAGTTGAAAGAGAAGGGACCAGTTGCGTAAAGGAGAATGAACCGGTTACGTCGGCATCAACAAAATCAGACCTGAGATGGTAACTTTTTCCGGTTGTAGTATCCTGTTTGGTCAGGAGGGACAAATGATCCATCGTTAAGGACTTTTTGCCTTCAACATAAATGGCGCTGTCAAGGTTTATCGCTCCGTCAATATTATCGAGCCCTGTACCTGAAAAGTCCGTCCTGACCAATGTTGAAAGATATAAGGTTGAATCGCGGTCAAGGAGGTGCAGTTTAAACAATTGAGCATCTTTTATCTTCGCGGTAAAATTGAATTCAGGAATAGAATCTGACATATCGATCAGCCCGTTGAAATCAAGCCGCAGGTTGGGGTCGCTGATGCCCACATGCCCATCAAATTTTTTTTCAACCAGCGCCCCGGTAAGGTTGATATTCCTGTAAAAATAATGGTTCAGCCAGATTGAATCGATCTGGGAATTCAGGGAGAGATCAGCATTCTCCAATGAGAACCCTTTCCCGTCAATATTAGCGCGCATGGTGACCATGCCAACAATTTCCGATTTTTCCAATAACCTCCCAAGGTCAAAAGATTGCATATCCAGTTTTCCGTTATACGCGGTTACCCGGCTGCCTTTCTGCCGTCTCAACGTGAGATCGGTTACAAGGTTCCCGAGATCGGTATTGACGCGGGCATTGGCTACGAAATCATTATAAAATCCCGTGAAGAATCCTTTGACACTGATAATACCCAGGTTACCAAGGATCGCGGGCAATTCCACTGTCCGCGTTTCTCCCGGAATACGCAGGGACTCAATATCCATTTTATTGGTATTCATCGCCTTGATATTCATATCGATGAACGTTTCTTCCACATCAGGCAGCCCCAACGCGCTTATATTTCCCCAGAAAACAGTGTTTTTTCCATAGGCAAACCTCAGATTGCGCGCTTTAAAATTGCTGACCGTACCTTTGATATCACCCGAAAGGCGGATCCTGTCTTTCATAACCATCAGCTCCGGCGCAAAGAAGCCGATATCCGAAAGGTCAAAGTAAGAAGGTTCGATTTTCGTCTGGATCGTCACTTTATTGAGAAAGTCATTATAAGCGCCCCAGTGATCGTAGAGGAAATCGAAACTGAGAGAAAGGTCAGAATTGTCGGTGAGGATCTTCAGGTTGTGGGCTTTCAGGAACGCGGAACTAACCTGGAATTCCCCACTCAGGTTATGCAACACGAAGCCCGAACGCTCATGGGCTGCCAGGTGGCGGATGTTGGCATTAATGGTATCTGCATCAAAAACAATATCGGTCAGATCCAGATCTATTTTTGTAACATCGATATTGGAATAATCCATCCCAACCGGGAGAAGGGGTTTATTTTTATCCTGGAAATGAAACCGGGTATCCCTTAAACTCACCGCGGAGATGGATAGGTCCCATGGCGGAGATGGGGTTGTATCGGCCCTGACGGTTGTACCGGAGGATGCAAAATAATCGATGATAAATTGCAGGTTGAGCACGCTGTCGCCCTGATGGGTCAGTAACTGGATAATTCCCTGATCGATAAATACTTCCTTAACATTTAGTTTCCGTTTTTTAAAATCAAATTTACCCGGTTTAACACTCAGGGCCCTGGCGGAGAATAAGGTTTCATTCTTCCTGTCCCTGATCGCTATATCTTCGATCACCAGCCCATGAAGTAAAGAAATATCAAGCCCACCGATCCGGATTTGTGTTTTAAGTTCCTTCGAAAGATAGTGCGCCCCGACCTGTACCAGTAAAGATTGTACTGCATCGCTCCGGAATACTGAATAAAAGCTGATCAGGATGGAAAAAATGACCACCAGCAGGTAAAACAATATTTTCAGGAGAGTTTTTATGGTACTTTTGCGTTTAATATGCAAATCTACATTCTGGGCATTGAATCTTCGTGTGATGATACATCAGCAGCGGTGATCCGTAACGATGTAATCTGCTCGAACATCATTGCCAGCCAGGAAGTTCACAAAAATTTTGGCGGCGTCGTCCCTGAACTGGCATCCCGCGCACATCAGCAAAATATCATTCCCGTTATTGACACTGCCCTAAAAAAAGCAAATATACAGAAAAATCAACTTTCTGCAGTTGCATTTACGCGGGGTCCGGGTTTGTTGGGATCCCTGCTGGTTGGGACCTCATTCGCGAAAGCCATGGCCCTTGGGTTACAAATTCCGCTGATCGAAGTCAACCATTTGCAGGCACATATCATGGCTCATTTTATAAACAATGAAGGGCACACGAAACCAACGCCGCAATTTCCTTTTCTTTGTCTTACGGTCTCCGGCGGGCACACCCAGATCGTATATATAAAGGAAGGTTTCGACATTCAAATCATCGGACAAACCATTGATGATGCTGCCGGTGAAACGTTCGATAAAGCAGCCAAGATCATGGGCCTTCCCTATCCCGGCGGACCGATGATCGATGATCTCGCAAAACAGGGTGACCCCAAACGGTTCACTTTTTCCCGTCCTGTTATCCAGGGACTTGATTTCAGTTTCAGCGGCCTTAAGACCTCCTTCCTGTATTTTTTACGGGACCGGTTAAAAGAGGATCCGGATTTCATTGAAAAAAACAAAGCCGACCTGAGCGCATCCATTCAATCGACCATCATTGATATCCTGATACAGAAATTATTGATGGCTGCCAACCAGACCGGGATCCGCGAGATCGCCATCGCGGGTGGTGTATCTGCCAATTCGGGATTGCGTAAAGCGCTAATGGATGGCCGTGAGCTTTATGGATGGAATACTTTTATCCCTGCCATCCAATACTCGACGGATAATGCCGCTATGATAGCCATCGCGGGATATTTCAAATACCTCAGGGGCGATTTCACAAACCAATCCGTAGCGCCATTTGCAAGGGGATAAAGGGAATGTCAGTCACGAAGTTATGATCAAAAGAAAACGGAAAAACGAAAACCGTATCTGTTTCATTTCGTACCTATCACTTCAAACATTTCATCATCCACCGGAGTAAGGGATTTGTTCAGCCGGTTATAGTGATAATAATACTGTAATTCCTCATCGGGAGGGAGGTTCTGGACGATATACTGGTTTAAAAAATAATCATACAGATAACCCGCGTGCTTTTTCCCTAAATATTCCGCCAGGTCATAAAGGTCCTTTACATGAAGGGAGTCGATCTGGTATTTGTATTTGACTTTATTGGTCCAGGGATCAAAGTAAAACTGACCATCGAACGAATCGTACGCTGTTTGTGAAGCATAGAGCGTTGTTTTCCGGGCCTTGGATGTATTGGCTTTACTCAGTTCGAACCAACAACTGAAGTCAACCGCGTTCAGATCAAAACGTTTATAGTACAGGGTATCTTCAAACGGCTCTTCGTCCTCTAAAGGATAAAGGTATTCATCAAGCTGAACCTGGGCAACATCAATGGTATATGATTGAGGCGTACTGAGGGGGAACGAATCAATGGCATCACTGAGATAGACATTGAATCCCAGGGCGCGCAGCTCGCCAATAAAACGGTTCATGTAAGTTTCTAATAAAAGACTGTCGCTCAGAAATTGCATATAAGCGCTGTTAGCCCATAAAGCTGAATCCTGTGAATTTTCTTTCAGGGAATCAAAACCGGGAATAGTTTCCCCTTTATGATTGTACTTATAAACCATATCCGGAGAAAAAACAAGCAGGTTGATGGCATTATGCGATTGGATAAAAACCTGTGCAACCTTACGCTCCGGCAGACAAGATGAGAGAAAAAAAGACCCTGTCAGAAGGATCAGAAGAAAAGATATATGCCAGGTGTTATGTCGCATGGAAGAACCAGATTCCAATAGAGTTTAACTAATAATATGCAAATTTAGTATTTTTCTGTACATGTGTTCATTCGAAGATTATTTTCCAGGGCCATTACAAGATCAGGGCACCGGGTATGATCCATACCAGTGGTACGATAGAAAATCCCATTCTTTTCACTGTTTCAGATACCGCGGGCTTTGCAGATTCATTATCTATGGACGGGGGATGCCATGGCATCTATGAAAACAATCTTGATACCATTCCCTCTTATCCTTCTTTCAGCATACTTTCACCAAATTTCCGGCCATAGTCGATGCATTGCTGTAGTATCTCTTCATGTGGCGTAAATTTCACCGTTAACCCTTCATCAAACACTTTAAGCTTAAGGTTGTTAAAAATGGAATTCATGATTTTTACCCCTTCGCCACTCCATCCATAAGACCCAAAAGCCGCTGCTGGCTTGTTCCGGTCGCGGATGGGATTGATCAGGGCAAAAACCTGATAAACGGGGAGCACAATATTCTGGCTGAAGGTCGGGCATCCCAGGATGATCGCGGCAGCTTCAATGATTTTTTGTTCCAGGACAGTTAGCCCCACTTTTTCAAGGTCACAGAGATCAACCTCAAGATTACCAGCTAATTTCAGTCCTTCAGCAATTTTTTCCGCCATGGTCCCGGTATTGTGATAGGCTGAAACATAAGCTACTAAAACCCGGTTTGGTTTGGGGTTCCTGACTGCTTCCCCGGCAAATTTTTCGGAGAGATCCACGTATTTTTTCCAGTTTTTCCTGAGGATGGCGCCATGTCCGGGACAAATGGCATTAATCCCAAGGGGCCGGACGCGTTCGATAGCCTGCAACATGAAACGGCTGAATGGCTTCATGATCACATCAAAATAATATTTGAATGCATCGTCGAAATCACCGACCATATCATCGAAAACGCCCTCATGGCAATAATGGGCCCCAAAAATATCACAGGTAAATAAAAGTTTATCCTCCTGAAGATAAGTCATTATCGTATCCGGCCAATGAAGGTTGGGCGCGCTGATAAACTGAAGGGTTTTATTGCCAAGATCAAGGGTTTGCCCATCCTTCACTATCCTGTTCGGGAAATCATGGCCCACCAGGTCCTTCAGGTAACGGATCGCGTTGCCACTGCCAACCACCTCCGCTTTTGGGGCCAGTTCGAGCAACCTGGCCATACATCCCGAATGATCGGGTTCGGTATGGTCCACAATGATATAGTCGATATCAGCAGGATCAACCACCTGCCTGAGCTTCGCCAAATAGGTATCCCAGAATTTCTCCTTCACCGTTTCTACCACGGTCTTTTTCGTGGCATTGATAAAGTAGGAATTATAACTGGTCCCATACTTTGTCTCCATTACTATATCAAAAGTTACAATATTTCTGTCAAGAACGCCAATCCAACTGACATCCCCTGACACTTTTAGTACTTTATTATCCAACATACTGCATGACTATTTACCATTGACCATTGACCATTGACCATTGACCATTGATTATCCCTTATCCCTTTACAGCGGTAATTCCATTTGGATTGCATCGCCGGGTTCTTCGTTGGGTTTCGGTGGTTTTTTCTGAACTTCTTCTTCTTCCGTTTTACTTTGTGTTCCGGTTTCAGGGCTGATATCCGGTACCGGAGGTGATACGGTTTCCTGTTCCTCAGCCTTGACTTCTTCGATGGCAACCGTTTCCAGCCAGGATATTTTCTTTACAGGATAAGGCGTTATTCGCTTCCCCTTGGCTTTGTACCCTTTAACCCCGATAAATTCAGCGACATCGATCTCCTCCGATTCTGTCCCTTTGGTTTTCAACTTCATATCGAAGAAAATTTCCAATTTTGGATTCATCTCTCCTGTAAATAAAACAGGAGTGTTGCCATTCTCCAAAAAATCAACTCTTTTATCGGTCTGTTCGGCCAGGAACCGTTTGATATAATAATTTCCCGATTTCTTTTCGAGATAAACTGTTGTGTAAACCTTCTTGGGGTCATATTTTTCGATGCATATCATGTCCTCATCAAAATGGGTCGACAAGTCAAAAGAAGTCAACCGGTATTGTCCTGAGCTCATGAAAGTCACGATCCGGTCGGTTCCTGAAAAAGCGCCGAGAAGTTCCCCCCTTTCATCGGTATTGATCCGCTGTACCGTTTCGTCATACCAGATATTCAGCGATCCCAACGTGGAGACCCCCTCCTGTCGTTGTTCAATTTTCCGTATCGCGTATTTGGTCAGCGTATTGCCAATGGAATTCCGTCCTTTTATTTCGATTTCTGCAAAATTGAAATCAAAGGAAGTTTTCTTCAACCGGGGTTTCGGTCTGAGGTCCACGCGCACGACTTCGGCTTCCCCATTTGGATTGGCGGTAAAATACAGGACTTTCGATCCGGGCGTCCCCTTGGTGGCATGATATTCCTTATCGCGGGTCACCCCTAACACGCTAAACCGTTTTATGCGGGCTTTTCCGTTTTTTCCATCCCGGTAGATCAGGTTATAAACGGTACGCGTGTCGTTTCTGTTGAACACGGCAACATAGATGATATTCTGGCCTACAAAAATTTTATCGGCAACCTTTACCACCATAAAAGTCCCGTCATCATGAAAAACAATGATATCATCAAGATCGGAACAATCGCATACGTATTCATCTTTTTTCATTCCCGTTCCCGCGAATCCCTCTTCCCGGTTCACATAGAGCTTTTCGCTGGCGGCAGCAACTTTGACGGCCTCAATGGTATCAAAACTCCGGATTTCCGTCCTGCGGTCCCGGTTTTTACCATATTTTTTCCGTATCTGAATGAAATATTCTATCGCGTAATCGATCAGGTGGGCCAGGTGGTTATTCACTTCATCCATCCCAATTTTAATCCCCCCGATAACCTCATCGGCTTTGCTTGAATTATAGCGGGAAATCCTTTCGATCGGAATTTTTCGTAACCTCTGGACATCCTCCTTCGATACCGGCCTGATGATCTGTTTTGAAAACGGTTTTAAACCCCTGAAAATAGCATTATCTATTTCCTCCGTGGTCTTACATTTTTTAATCCCCTGGTAAACTTCATTTTCGATAAAGATCTTTTCCAGGGAGCTGTAATGCAGTTGTTCTGTCAATTCCTGAAGGGAAATATCCAGTTCCAGCTTCAGCAGTTCTACAGTACGCTGGGTATTGGCCTTCAGTATCTCAGAAACTTCCATGAACCTGGGCTTCCCGTTTTCAATAACACAGGAGTTGGGCGATATGGATACTTCACATTCCGTGAAAGCATAAAGCGCATCCATGGTGGTATCGGGAGAAATACCCGGCGCCAGGTGGATCAGGATCTCAACATTCTGGGCGGTGTTGTCGTCGATCTTGCGGATCTTGATCTTGCCTTTTTCATTGGCTGCCAGGATGGAATCAATGATGGAACCGGTAGTCGTGCCATAAGGAATTTCACGGATGACCAAGGTCTTTTTATCTTCCAGCCCCATCCTTGCCCGGAGCCTGATTTTTCCGCCCCTCAGGCCATCGTTATACCTGGAAACATCGGCCATTCCTCCCGTTACAAAATCAGGGAACAACTCAAATTCCTTTCCCTGAAGGATCTTTATCGATGCGTCGATCAGCTCATTGAAATTATGAGGCAGGATTTTTGAAGCCAGTCCTACAGCGATTCCCTCAACGCCCTGGGCCAACAGCAAAGGGAATTTGGCCGGGAGCGCCACCGGTTCTTTATTCCTTCCATCGTACGAAGCCTGCCATGTTGTGGTCTTGGAATTAAAAAGGACTTCAAGGGCGAACTTTGATGGCCTGGCCTCGATATACCTGGGGGCAGCGGCGCTATCGCCAGTCAGGATATTTCCCCAGTTGCCCTGGGTATCGACCAGCAGATCTTTCTGGCCAAGCTGGACCAATGCATCCCCGATAGAAGCATCGCCATGAGGATGATATTTCATCGTGTGGCCGATGATGTTGGCCACTTTGTTATACCGGCCATCATCCAGCTCTTTCATGGCATGGAGAATCCTGCGCTGGACAGGTTTCAGCCCATCCGTGACCTCCGGGACAGCCCTTTCGAGGATCACGTAGGATGCATAATCGAGGAACCAGCTCTGGTACATTTCCGAGAGGTGGACTGTTTTCTGCAAAGTACCTGATTCAAGCTCCGGGCCGTCGCCGTTTGTTATTTCATCAATGTCCATTATTTTAATTGACGATTTTAGATTTATTTTACAAGTTTGGATATGGTTTTGAACTTTTCGCTCCCGGAAGTGCGCAGGAGCTCAAACAGGATGGATTCGCAGGTTGTGATCGCAATGCCTTCATGGCGCATGCGTTCCAGGGCTATCAGCTTATCGTTGGGGTTCCGCGATGAAATGCAATCTTCCACAACCACCGGGTAATAACCATTGTGTTTCAGGTCGATGACGGTTTGAAGGACACAAACATGGCTTTCGATCCCTGCAACCACCACGAACTCTTTCCCCGAAGCGGCCAGGTCGAGCATGAGCTTAGGCTCATCACAACAGCTGAACGACATTTTCCCGATCCGCTCTAAACCCTCAAGCTGATCCGCGATAATTGGGATGGTCGGCCCAAGTCCTTTCACATATTGCTCTGTCGCGAAAAGCGGGACTTCAAGGGTTTTCAGTCCCCTGATGAGGAGCGGGACATTATGTTCCAGCTTTTTGCTTTCATGGACCATCGGGAAAATTTTTTCCTGAAAATCAATGATCAGGGCCGCGGTATTTTCTACAAGTATTCTCATAAGAAAAAGTATTCAGGCATCAGGACTGCTAAAAAAGCCTGCAAGTCCCGACTGCCGGTTTTCCATTACAAAATTATGATTTCCAGATGAAGCCCGGACAATTTGTTAACAATTTAATATTTGGGCCTATTATGATGGGCTACTTTTCACTCATGACATTTTATAAAACCGCAAAGACGCCAATAAATAGTCTTAATATTAGTAAGGGTATTACCTTTTGGTCAACCGGTGATTATTTCATAAAATATTTTTTTAATGCAGGACATTATTGCAAAAAAATCATTACATTTATCCCTCAATTCAATTCCGGATGATACACAGGTTCAATAAATATTTTCTCTTCTCCGGAAATAAAACAAAATTGTTTTCCGGGCCAGCCAACCCTCCCATTGGCCCGATTTTGTTTAAGTCTCCTTTAAGTCTCCTCTAACCCTTTTCTATCCCTTCACCAGCATTCTCCCAGGCAAAGCCGCAGTGAAGTATCAATACGTAAAGATAAATCCATTTTCTTTTCATATTACCCGATTGACTTGTTTTAAAGAAAGACCTCAAAATCAGGGCCCACTCCGAAAACCAGATTTCATAGCCTGCTCAAATTATGATTTCCAGAGGAAGCCCGGACGATTTGTTAACAACTTAATATTTGTTACTTTTGCAGTCCAAAAAATTGGTCCCGTAGCTCAGCTGGATAGAGCAACAGCCTTCTAAGCTGTGGGCCGCGCGTTCGAATCGCGCCGGGATCACAAAGAAGCCAGCAAATGGCAGTAATCAGGTAAGGTCTCTCCTGACTTGCCTGCACGGAATACTTGGCTATCGGATCGTTGAATGGAAAAATTCCTGATTGAAGGATTTTCCATTCTTTAACAGGGAAATGATAAAAACTCCGCAAGGCAGGCTTTGGACATCTACTATTTCACTGTTGAAACCCTTCAGGTAATGCTTGATCCCCCGATCATAACGGGTTATGCCCAAAAGATCATGAATAACAATCCGTCCATCTGATCCTTCGCTCAGGTTGAAAGTGACTAAAAGTTTGTCGTATGCAGGATTGGGGAATATCTTCAGGAAATTATTCTTTTCCGGGGGTATCTGTTTAATCCCTGTAATCAGGTCATCGCGGCGCCACAATCCGTTTGATTGCGCTCCCAACAAGATCCTGTTGCCATTGATCTGAACGCGAGTAAAAGAATTTGATCCGCAGTCAGTCAGGTTGTCTGCTACATCGATCCAGTTTATACCCTGATCATAGGTGATGTACACAAGTGGTGAAAACGGATATATATAATTCGAATACCCAATTGCAACAAGCGCCACATCATTCTCCGAGCAATCGGTACCATTGTAGCCATATATAGCCATGGATATGGAATCCCACCCGTAACCATCGTCAACAGAAAAATATAATGGATTGTGTTCGCAAAGGAAGAATTTATTGTGTTCATGCTTTAAAAAAGGCCAATATCCATCTTGAAAAATCGTCACAGGTTCAGTAGTATTCCCGTTATCATGCGATATCATCACCGGGAGGTGGACCTGGCTGCTGCCGGTTTTGGCGAGAAGAAAAGTTGACCCATTTGCAACTAAAGAACCGTAAAAGGGAGAAGCGGCTATTGGCAGTAATTCCCAATAAACCGGAGAATAATGGGACCTGTAGATTTTACTGTTATAGATTTGGAAAATATAATCATCGCCAAGCGTAAAGTCCCTTGCAGAATATCCGGTTGGTAAACCATCTGTTTGTTTTATCCAGGACCCTCCATGGTCATAAGAGATATAGAAGTCGCTGTTCACGGCAAAGTAAAGAGAATCAGTAATAATTATTTTCCCGAAAGGTTTTGTATTTGGGTATGATTTTTTCAAAAATGAAGCGCCATTGTCGATAGACTTATAAACTCCTAACTCCGAACAAACCCATATTTCGTTTTCATTGCAGGATATAGAATTGATCCCTCCCCCATGCAAACCATCATAGTATGTCTGCCATGTCAGGGATTCAGAAGTTCTGTAAGGCCCCAGGTCCGTGCCGCAAAATAATAATGTATCCATCGAATCCATTGTAAAGACATCCGGCGCGTCCAATCCATTATTTCTGGGGATCCATGTATTCCCGCTATCTTCCAACTGGTAAATCCCTTTTCCACATCCATAAAGAGCGCCCCTATATTCACCAAAACTGTTGAATGAGAGCGTGTCATTCATCTTCTGCCAGGTTTTCCAATTTTCGTCATATTTAAAGATGCCGGAATACAGTGAAGCCCACATTTTTGACTGAAATTGATAAATATCTAATAAATTCCAGGGATTTGTTCCCAATCCAGCCGTGGACAAAGTATCCCACTGCATTCCGTAATTCCCGGAAATATATATCTTAAAGGGATCGTAGTTGAGAACCATCAAAGTTGAACCATTCGCAAATAACTTAAAATAATCCAGCGAGGGAATGTTATTCATAACAGAATACCAGGAATCGCCATAATCATCAGATCGTTTGATATCATTATCTGTGGAAATGAACAATAAAGGATCAATGGATACCAGATTATTGGCTGAGAAGCCGGGAGGGAAAATCGTATCCCAGCTCTGGCCAAGGTCACTGGTACGGAAGATGGAGGAATAGTAAGCGTCGGGCCCGAATAAATAATTTCCGGCTTTTTTCAGGGAAACGACAGGTGTTGACAACACCCGATGCCATGACCCGGAATAAATGTTCCTGGCGTAAACTCCGGTCTCGGAAAACGTAATAAATACCAATGAATCTTTGGTCACAATATCACTGACAGCCCCGCCGTCCATACCCTGAACAGGGATCCATTGAGCATAAAGCCTTGGCCAGGAAAAGACCAGGATTATTAAAAAACAAATTAGCCGCCAAGAAGTTATCATATCCGATATGTTGGAGGGCAATAAAGATATAATAATTCAGTACAATAAAGTGAGCCAACACGTAGAATTTTAATACTTTTTTAACAAACATTGAGCCGGTCAATAATGCTCCTATCGAAAGTTGCTTCTCTTGAAGAGCAGATCAGCAGCGCCAAAAGTTAGTCGAATATCTTCCGGCATTTCCCAATCTGATATTTGACTATATTCAGACATCATTGGCGATGTATCCTTTACATATATCCCCATGGTGATTATATGTGTTCCGAGAAAAATGTCTGAAAAGTATCACCTTTCAAACCTGTAAGTTTATAGGCATCCCGGTACAAGAGTTTGCCGGACTTTATCGCATTGTTTATATGGGATGTATAAGTAATGCTCAACCTTTTGCGAACAGTGGGGTAAAAATTCCCTCCTGTAAAAAAAGGAAACCAAAGGGCAAATAAACTTTCTTAGAGAAGTCCTCTAATTGCTTGACCGTGGGTTTTTTTTCTCCGTCCAACCACTTTCGGAGGTTTGGGGATTTATTGTTAAATGTTTGCAATTCGTAACCTGCCCGGGCCAAAGCCCAGGTAAGCATGTTTGCATTTACATTTACTTCTGCCTTCATATTAAAAAGGTAACTGTTTTTACCATTTTCTTGATATACATCATCAACAAAACGTATCGTCCCAATTATCTATACCTTTCATCTGCCTATTCATCAGCATGGGTAAAAGCCAGTTCCCGTGTTCGGAAAGTTATTGATTCATATTGACAGTATCCCGATCCGGCTTTATCATTTGTACATCGCGAAATCCAAAATCATTTTCCCGCCCACACGCAGGCCTACCCTATGAAATAACCATATTGTCAATCCCGAAGGCAACGCACAGAAAAGCCGTAAGTCTTTAAGTTGATGCCATTACGGTGCACGACCTCATAGCAGTACATGAGGCTACGGATCCACGCGTTCGTGGCATCGTTCTGTGACGACGACCAGAAGTAGGCGTAGTAGCCTTGATAGCTGAAACCGCCATCGTCGCCCCGGTCGCCGCCCGGCAGGCCAGAAAACCCGCTTTCATTGGTGGCCCCGGTATTTGGGCCGTGCCACAGGCCGGCGCCAGCCTCGATCGTCCCGGTCGATTTCATCTTGCCTCCGGCATTGGTGCCGCTATTACCCAAATCATTACAATCAATGGTCGGATCTAAGTATTGGGTTACTGTACACCATTCCCCATCGGTCGGGATATGCCATCCCTCGGGACATATACCCTTTATGCCGGGGGTGACAACATATTGCATCATCTCGTCCCATTGGTATAAGCCGCCATAAATGTTACAATTCGCTTCATCGTCATCATAACAGTACTTCTCAACTGTACTGTGGTTTGTTTGCTGTGAACTTCCGGGAATCATTGTTCCGGCATTCAGGTTTTCTGCCATCCATACCTGGGAGCCCACGGTAACGGTAGCATAATTGTTATCATCTGCATCGGTGCAGGCTACAAAATTGGAGGTAACCGTTTGGCTTTGAACGGGTATTAAAGGAATTACCGTTTTGTATATCCCTGAAAAACATTTAAATATCAATTGATCGCCATCGTTGTATTGCATCGGGACCGTGGCCTGGACGCTTTTTAATCCGCTTTGACCCGGTGATTTTAACTTTGTCGATACATAACTTATCT
>Ga0172381_10003323_pt1 | contig 17101 bp, 20 predicted proteins | sample Leawel6488metaG_FD_119754 | JGI IMG/M metagenome (GOLD analysis project Ga0172381, IMG submission 119754) | Leachate microbial communities from a municipal landfill in Southern Ontario, Canada - Leachate well 64-88 metaG | ecosystem: Engineered > Solid waste > Landfill > Unclassified | place... | reverse complement strand
TTTATTCTCGCAAAGGCTTCTATCTCCGGTTTGATTTGTGGCATTTTGTACAAGCTTTCGGCTACTCGCGTCAAGCAAAAATTAACATTGATAATCGCAACTTAAAATTCTTTTATGCGTACAATAGTAACAGAAAAATGGGGAAAAGGGAAAGAGTTGCCTTATGGTAGATTTTATGTTGAAAAACAGCCCAGGCACATTTATGTGTCCGGGCTGTTATTTTTGAAAAGAACAATTTCTTACGGCGGATTAGCTTGGACTCCAACTTTGCGACAGAGCTCTTCCAGATTTGCCATGGTCTGCGCTTCCTCGTCCGCTGCCGGTGAGGACACGTCTTTGCCCTTCTCGTCCTTGTTAGGTTCAGTCATGCATCACCTCGTGATTTTTGATATAACTGATCAAGACTGTATCACCAATTTGATATAAAGTACAATAAACTATGGCAAGAACTGCTTGAACCAGTCTCCCAATCCTTTGAACACTTTTCCTGTCCTTCCGCCGGAAAGGCTCAATCCTGTCGAGGAATCATCATATGTGTTGAGCCCCCATGTGGCGAGTCCGTATGCCACAGACCATGAAGCGTCTTTTATCTGTCCGTTCTTCATGTTGGAGATGAAATTTATGGAAGCTATTTTCGAGGGGAGCTTCAGAGCCGCCTTTGCCACATCCTCTATGGTCTCTATTCCCGAACCTCCTCCCGTGAGTATGATACCGGCAGGAAGGAGGCTGTTCCTCCCGATCTTCTTCAAATGAGCTTCCACGAGATCGAATATGTCAGAAAGCTTGTTTGTGATTATCTCATCCAGCTTCTTCTTTGAATACGGAGTCTCCGTTGCCTGGGTCTTTATATGCTCAGCTTCGTCTATCGGTATCCTGAAGCCCAGAGCTATGTCGTTCGTGATGTCGGTGCTGCCGATGGGGAAGACCTCGAGGGATATGGGAATATTGTTCTCAAAGACGACGAGAGATACAGTTTCGGAACCGATGTTTACCAGTATGCAACCGGCTATCTTCTGCGTCTTGTTCAAGCTCACTATGCTTGCGGCAAGAGGGGAGGCCATGACGTCTATGACCTCGATCCCTGCATCCTCAACCGATCTTATGACATCGTTTAGGTGCTGTTCAAGGCAGAGCACGAAGAGGACCTTGGTCTCAAGCTTGACCCCGTGCATCCCTGTCGGACGGCCTATTAGAAGTTGATCGTCTATTTTATATATTTGAGGAATGGAATGTATTATCTTCTTGTTCGTCAAAGCTGACGGCGAGACCTCGCTCTCAGCCACTGAAAGGACATTCTTCACATCAAGGTCGGTGATCTCAGAATCTGCTTTTGAGATGATGACCGATCCTTTTCCGATGACAGAACTGAGACCGATGCCTCCTATCGAGATATACGCTTTCTTTATCCTCATCTTCGCGGCTTTCTCTGCTTGAGATACCGCTATCTTGATGCATCTCGTCGCATCCATCGTGTTTATGATGTACCCGTGCCTCAATCCCTTTGATTCTGCAAATCCGGTCCCAATGACCCTTGAGGAACTTGTGCCATCTTCGGTTTGGAATTCTTCAGCAACAGCCACCTTTACCTGGTATGTTCCTATATCTATTCCGACTGAGATTTTTCCTGCCATATGTGGTTGCATTATATCAAAGATGTTTTAGAAAGGCGAGGGGAATAAAAAAACGGCGCCTAAGACTGGCGCCGTGTTGCGGTTCGTTTAGAACCAAGTTGCCGCGCCGATCGGCGGCCGATTCCTTTCCGTCGGAGGTATTTTGGGAGCTCATTCCCAGAACCCTCCTATGGAGCCAAGGACCTTACCGTGAAATGGTGTCGGAGCAAAGGGCGAACCCGCCCGATATCTTCTTCATCGCACCTCCCGTGGTTTTATAAAGGCAAGGGGATTGTAGCATATTTTTGCATAATAAATCAAATAAAAAAGGCGCAGGAAAGGTCCCTGCGCCGGTGAATAATTTTGGATCACTCTTGGGCCAGGATACCCTAAGTCCTGGTCGCTTGCTGTGATCCCTAGCAAGCTTGCTTGTGCCGGAGCGTTAGAGGGTGGAAGACAAACGGCCCATTGACACCTCCTAAAGATTTTGGTGATTTCTCACCACGGAGAATGATATAGGTTTTATGAATTAAGTCAAATAAAAAACCGGCATGGAGTACATTATCCCCCACGCCGGAGCACATCTTGTCCCGATGGGGACTTAGGCGGACGAAAAGCCGTACTTCATTGAGGAACCTCCTTGAAGGATATCGATTCAATGAACGGCACTGATATTCTAACACCGATATTAAAATAATCAAATCTAAACCCTGAAATATTTCCTGTATTTCTCCTCCAGTCTTTCCATCTTCTTCCCATGCTCATGTCCAAGCAGATGTACGCACCCATGAATGAAAAGAAAGGCGATGAAGTTCCTGTATCCTCTTCCAAATTCCTTCGCTTTCATTTTTGCCAACTTCTCGCAGATGAAAATCTCTCCGGAATCCTTGTTCAAAGGGAAGCTCAATATGTCGGTGGGGGAATTGACCTTTCTGTACTTCTTGTTGAGAGAATGGATTTTTCCCCCCCCGACGAAGACGAGGCTCAGATCATACTTTTTTCCAAGGATCTTTTCCTTGAAAAGAGCAAAAGGCAAGCTTGGTAGCCTGCCCCCTGTTTCATTTGTCTTTGAGAACGTATCTTTCATCAGTTCTATTTTCTCTTATTCCTCATCTGGTTGTCAGCTCTGTCCACCATCTTTCCCATCTTTATGAGCTCCTCTATCTTTGCCTTCTTTGAGATCGAGGAAAGCCTCTTGACCTTGGTCTTGTATGAAGAAAGCTTCCTTGTGGAATATCGAATAGATCTCACTCTCGGGAGTATCCCCGAGCCCTGGACCTTCTTTGTGAAGCGCCTTAGCATGCTTGCATTGCTTTCGCTTGGATTCTTTTCTATCTCTATGTTTATTGCCATATGAGGTGACAGATTAACATTTCTATTGGGAAAATGCAATCTCTTCTTAACTGGCCTTGCTCCTTATGTGTTCCGTCAATTTGTGTATAGGGACGTTCTCCTGGGTCCTCGTGGTGTTCTCTCTGACCATGACGGAGTTATCGATGAACTCCTTCTTTCCCATTATGATGACGTACGGGACTTTGGACCTCTCGACATGGGCGAATTGGCTGCCAAACTTGTCTCGGCCGAGCATATGATGGACGAAGATCTTCTCTTTCCTGAGCATATCAATGACCTCAAGGCTCTTGTGCTTGGCTTCATCGCCGAGCTGAATGTAGAAGGCGATGGGTTTCTTCAATTTCGATATCTTCTTTATTATAGCTTTCTTAGGAATGAATATCTTTATGCCTGCGCCCGGCTTGTCCTTCTTGTGTCCGACCTTCGTGGCTATGCCGTCATATCTGAAGCCGACAGCAAGAGTATCTCCGGCGTTCCCATCGCTTGCCACCTCCTTTATTTCATATATGGTTCCTGAACAGTATTTTCTGTCAGGTACAAGACAGTTATTTATCTTATACGGTATTCCGATGGTCTCTATGTATTCCAAGACCTCCTTGAAATGGGTTCTGCTTATGTCCGAAAGGCAGCTGATAGATGTTGGCACAGCTTCCTTTATCTTCTCCGGCATTTCGCATTTGGAGCAGTGGAGGACATAGAAGGCATCCTTCTTGAAGTTCTGCCTGCAATGCGCTCCGAGGGAGTTCAGATTCTTTTTGTAGTAGCTTGTCAGTTCCTTTCCGAATCTGCCCATTGATTCTTTGTCTCCGATGCTGTTTATCTCTATGACAAATTCCTTGTAGCCATTGTCCTTCAATACTGAAATAGCTGTCTTTATGAGCATAGCCTCGGCAATGCTCTTTTCCGTTCCCATGACCTCAAGATTGATCGTTGATTTCGCCCTTTCCTTTATGATATCCGTCTCATGAGTGAGCATGACCGGCTGAGGAAGGCTTGAAAGCTTCTTTTCCTCGTATTCTCTAAGGAGCGCGACTCTTTCCTCGGCGAAAGGCTGGGAGAAGACCCATGGCATGCCCGAGACATTTCTGGTCCAGCTGTCCTTCAGGGAACAGACCTTGCTCGTATCATCCTTGCATACTTGAACCGGCCTTGACGGTGTGAAGCCGAAATATATGACAGCTTCGGCAGCTTTGTTTACTGGATGGAAGCAAAAGAAATCTGACCCTTTCTTTTTGCCAGATCTTCTCTGTTTTCTTGTTTTTTTTCTGTTTTTTTTCATTGTATTAGTAGCTGTTATATTCTCCCGGGAAGACCGAAATTCCCGTGATCGGGAAGAGTCTGAAAACAGCTCTGCCTTTTATGTTCTCCCTCGGCAGTGATCCCCAAAGGCGGGAATCGGCGCTGTTGTGCCTGTTGTCTCCCATGACGAAATATTCGCCGGTTTTCAAGGTCATCTTCTTGTACAAACTTGAAAAGCCGGACGGCGTTGTATTTATATATATGTACGGCTCCTTCAAGACCATCCCTTTCGGGTTCGCATCATTGTATATCTTCACCTCATCTCCATTCACCTCGACTGTCTCGCCTGGAAGTCCGATGATTCTTTTTATATAGAAGACTGTTTTATTGACATCCTCCTTTTGGAGTATGAGGCCTGTCGGTGGTACTTTGAAAATGATGACATCGCCCCTTTGCGGCTCATGGAGTCTGTATGTCACCTCGTCTATGATGAGGTAGTTGTTGTTTTTGAAAGTACTGTCCATCGAATCGCCAGAGACGACAAATGGCTGAGCTATGTATATGCGAATGGGGAGGACTATGACGAGCGACAGGGCTATGACTATCAGTACCTCTTTTATGAAACTTTGGGGGGTGACAGGCTGATTTTGTGGCTTATTTTGGTGGGATTCCATGGTTTTTAGGTCATTATACTACAAAAATCAGGAAAATCAAATTCTTTACACTTTTTGCCTTTGACCTTATACTTATTCTATATGAACTACACGATCATGGGTTTGGGAAATCCCGGAGAGGAATATATTGGCACAAGGCACAACACCGGAAGGATGGCTGTCGAGTCTCTTGCAAAGATTGTCGGAGTGAAAGAATGGAAGGAGGACAAGAAATTGAGATCCGAGGTTGTGAAAGTAAAAGTGGGGAAGAACACTGCACTTTTGATGAAACCGAACACTTTCATGAACAAGTCCGGCGAGGCGGTAAAATCTTTGATCAAGAGCAAAAAAGCCGCAGAGACCCTTGTTGTCGTCCATGATGACATGGACATTCCTTTTGGGAGGATAAAGCTGTCGTTCAATAAGAGCTCGGGAGGGCACAAGGGAGTTGAATCCATAATGAGGGCTGTGAAGACTGAAGGATTCATACGAATGAGAATAGGTATCTCTCCTGCAAATGCAAAAGGGATCGTCAAGAAACCGCAGGGAGACAAAGCTGTGGGAGATTTCATTTTGGGAAAATACAAGCCTAGCGAACAGGATGCTTTGAAGAAGATAATGAAGAGAGCGGGCGAAGGCCTTGAGCTTTTGGTGAAAGAGGGAAGGGATATTGCTACTGGCGTAGTGAATAGCAATTAGGAAATACATTCATATTTAAAGCCCTGTTTTGCTATTGACTTTTATATTTAAATATGCTACCATTTTAGGCAGTCAGTCGATGCCCGTAGTTTTAACGGACATCTTTTAAAAAACTTCAAGGAGCTCATCATGAGCGCTGCCAAGAAGAAAATCGTCAAGCCGAAAAAGGTCGCGAACAAGACGAAGAAGGTTGCGGTTTCCAAGGCTGCCAAACAGCTGAAGGTTCCCGTGGCTCCTTTGCCGAAGAAGCCGGTGATGGCCACGTTCAAAAGCGTGATCATCAGGACACTGGTTCCCAAGAACCTGTTGCCCAAATCGCTCCTCAAGCTTCTCAAGGAAGCTTTCAAAGCGCCTTCCACCGCGAAGGGCGGCAAGATGATCATGAAATCGGAAGGAGGACTCGGCGCTGCGAAGCTTCTCGGGGACCTGTCTTCGTGCAAGTACGCGGTGACCGATGTCACGGTGGTCAAGCACTTCTCCGATCCGAACAAGGTGGTCGTCTATCTTTATCTCGATCTCGGGACGAAGCCGAACAAGAAATTGGACGACCTCGGCGGGATCGTCATGAAGGACCTCTTCGCGAGGAAACTCTGGCGAGCCGAAGCATACTCCAACCCGTTCTTCAAGAACGGCAAGGAGACGAGCGACTGCGCCCTTTCCATCAATATGATCGTGGATACGCTGTTCAACAGCGGCAAAACGATCATGATGCAAAAGGGGGGCAGGACGGTTCCGATCTCACTTTCCACGCCGTGGAAGTGCATGAGATTTGGCAACGGCAGGATCGTCTTGGTCTAGGTATCTTACGGGCGCGAGGGGAACAGTTCCTCTCGCGCCTTTTTTATTGCTCTTGACTTTTTATCATATTATGTTAATCTATCAGACAGTTGCAGTACATCAAAACTCAGGGGGCAGTCATGGCCATTCGAAACGAAACAGTGCTCGTGCCGTTCAGCCACATCAAGAGGGGTTTCTTCGTGAAGCTTTTCCTCAAGGACCAGAGCCTCATCCCGATTGGGACGAGGTACGAGAGCTTCGGGCAGGAAGCCGCGAAGCCTAAGAAGAGGGTCGGGAAGAATCTGATCCCGAAGGGTCTTCGGTTCTTCTACGCCGATTTCAATCGGCTCTGGGGATCGGGGTTCGATCCGGTCGACATCTGGTGCGACGTCAAGCAGAACCGGACGAAGAAGGAGTACGTGCTGACCATAAGGTTCGGCGCCGATGCCTCGAATGTCGAACGGTTTGCGTATGCCATGAAGATCGCTTCTCAGAGCGATTTCATACGGCTCACCGCTTCAAGCATCTGGCGCGACGCCAAGTGCTGGGTGAACCCGGATGAGAGCATATGCGTAACGCTCTCTAATCAAGAGAAGGCCGACCGCAACCAGACCATCGGCTTGAACCCCTTCGGGTTGACGATGACTAACTGGGAGCGGCAGCATCTGCCGGTGGCCGTCTGACGGTCGTCTTGGGCGCGAGGGGAACAGTTCCTCTCGCGCCTTTTTTATATCAAAACACAGGACTTTTCGTCCTGTGTTTTTTATATCTATTTCACAAAGCTCAATCCCATCTTCTGGGTCTTAGGCTCAAAGAGATTTATCTTGAAAGTATAGTTCTTTCCCAAGCTTATGGTCTCCTTCATCTTGATCTCGGAACCGAAGTCTGAGATGTGCACCAGTCCCGACACTCCTTCCTCAATGGAGGCGAGGGCTCCGTACTTGTTGAATTTGATGATGACAGCTTCCACAGTGTCTCCCTTCTTGTATTTCTTCTCTGCTTCAACCCAAGGATTGGTTTTTAAAGCTTTGATTGACAGGGAAACCTTTCCGTCTTTGACGTCAATGACTTTCACGTTTACCTTGTCTCCGATCTTGAACATGGCTCTTGGGTCCTCAACTAGCGCCCAGTCAATTTCTGAGATATGGACAAGTCCCTCAAGTCCGTCCTCAAGTTTTACGAATATGCCGAAGTCCACGGCGCCTGTGACCTCTCCTTCAAATACGTCCCCGATCTTGTACTTATCAACCAATTTCTGCTTTTCCTTTTTCTCGAGATTCTTCTCTGAGAATATCAATTTTCCTTCCTTCGGAGCGGCTGTGATTATTGCAACAGAAATCTTCTGTCCGACGAGCTTTTTCAATTCCTCAAGTATCTTGTCCTTGTCTCCATCCTCTATCTTAGGGTAGTGCTCTGATTTCAATTGTGATGCAGGCAAGAATCCTATGATGCCCTGCCATGAGATGATGAGTCCTCCTTTGTTGGCTTCCTGCACTGGAAGCTCGAATATGGTCTTGTTCTTTATGGCCTGCTCCGCTTCATCCCAAATCAGCGCCTGTCTTGCTTCCTTCAAAGACAGTTCTATGTATCCTTCCTTGTTCAGGTAGTCCACTATCTTTGCCGATACTGTGTCTCCGATGTTCAATTTCTTTATGACATCCCTTGCTGTGATGAACTCCTTTCCGTATATGAGGCCTGTGCCGAAAGGCTCCAAGTTCACGTACACTCTCGTCTTCTCTATGCCAATGACAGCGCCTTCAACAACCTCTCCGACTGCCGGAGGATTTTTTGTTTCATTGAAATACTTGGCCATCAAGCTGTTGTTCTTGATCTTGGCCTTTTCTTCCGCTATTGGGTCTATCTTCACTATTTTTGCTATTTTTTCCTTTGCCATGTAATTAAAAATGCGCTTAGGGGCGCAATGTGTTTGTTCGCTAAAAAGTTTCAAGTGCCTCTCGGGGCCAAATGAGGTTAGCTTTTTACGCAACCCTGATAACAGGTACATACTACTATATTATAGGGAAATTGCAAATATGAAAAAGCCCGCAAGACCTGAGGGGTCTTGCGGGCTGAAAATTGTCTCTTTTTTCCCTTCCAATTCTGCCTGAATTTTGGTATAATTGAGCTACATATGATCATAACCAACCTAGGGGTGGAATTTTTCAAAGTCCAGTTCGGCGATACAACCATCGCCCTTAACCCCATTTCCAAGGAATCAAAGCATAAGCCGACCAGGTTCTTTGCGGACATAGCTCTTGTCAGTTTGAACCATCCCGATATGAACGGAGTGGAGAATCTCTCGTACAACGGAAAAGACCCTTTTGTCATCTCCGGCCCGGGGGAATATGAGGTGAGGGATGTGTTCATAAAAGGATATGCGTCAAAATCTAGCTACGGAGGGAAGGAAAGGATAAATACCATATACTCCGTCACTCTTGAGAACATGAACATATGCTTTCTGGGAGCGCTTTCGGACATAAATCTCTCAAAAGAGGTGAAGGAGGAATTGGGAGATGTAGACATACTGTTCCTTCCTGTCGGAGGCGACGGCGTGCTTGATGCCGCAAAGGCGGAGAAGCTTTCGGTCGAGATAGAGCCGAAGGTCATCATTCCCATGCACTACGGCGATGTTGGCGGAAAGGATGCACTGAAGAAATATCTGAAAGAGGCGGGAGAGGAGAGTGTGAAGCCCATAGAGAAGCTTGTCATAAAGAAGAAGGAGCTTGAAGGGAAGGAAGGCGAGACGATAGTCCTAGAAGTTGCATAAGAAAATGATCAATAAGATAAAAAATTGGCCTGATGAGAAGAAGAGGATATTTGCGGCAGTCACCGCTGTCGTAGTGACAGCTATAATAGTAGTCTTCTGGTTCGGTTTCGGGAGGTCTTGGAACAGTACGGAGGCGACGGAAGACAATGCGGTATATGAGAGCGGACCCATGGACCTCATCAAACAGACATTTCAAAGCGTTGCCGACGAGTTTGCGGATCTGAAAGACAGGATAGGCGGGGTGGTGAATGCGACGAGCACGGAAGGAATATAAAAATAAAATGAAGAACAAAGAACAAGAAAAAGAAGTGAAGATCGAGGCCAAGGCTCTCGTGAACAGAAGCATAACAACGGAGATGAAGGAATCTTTCATCGACTATGCCATGTCCGTCATCACCGACCGCGCCCTTCCCGATATTCGCGACGGCCTGAAACCTGTCCACAGAAGGATCCTTTTTGCCATGGGCCAGATGAATCTCACTGCCGGAGCAAAGACCAGAAAATCCGCCGGAGTGGTTGGAGAAGTGATGGGAAACTATCATCCGCACGGCGATGTTTCCATATATGATGCGATGGTCAAGATGTCACAGGACTTTGCAACCAGATATCCGCTTGTCATCGGACAAGGAAACTTCGGCAACATAGACGGGGACGGCGCAGCGGCTATGAGATACACGGAGGCAAAAATGTCCAAGATCTCAAGCGAGATGCTCAAAGACCTTGAAAAGGAGACCGTCGAATGGAGGCCGAACTATGACAACACAAAGAAAGAGCCGTCTGTCCTTCCAAGCGCTGTACCGAATCTTCTTTTGAACGGGACTCTTGGCATTGCCGTAGGCATGGCCACAAGCATTCCCCCGCACAATTTGAACGAGGTAGTGGATGCGACGCTCCATTTAATGGATAACGAGGATGCAAATACTGAAGACCTATTGCAGTTCATAAAAGGTCCGGATTTTCCGACTGGCGGGATGATATACAATCAGACGGACATCAACCACGCATATGCGACCGGTAGAGGAGGTGTAGTTACGAGAGGCCATGCCGAGATAGTGGAGGACAAGAAAGGCGCCTTCCAGATAGTCATCACTTCGATCCCGTACAGGGTGAACAAAGCCGAGCTCATAGTCTCCATCGCCGACCTTGTCCGCGAGAAGAAAATTGACGGCATAAAAGGCCTTCGAGACGAATCGGCAAAGGACATACGTATAACGATCGACCTGAAGAACGGCGCACAGCCTCAGAGCGTCCTCAACTATTTATACAAGCACACACAACTTGAGGAGACTTTCCATTTCAATCTTTTGGCCCTTGTTGACGGCGTGCCAAAGACACTTTCCTTGAAGACATTTCTTGATGAGTTCATAAAGCACAGGAAGATCGTCGTAAAGAGAAGGACAGAGTTCGATCTGAAGAAGGCGGAGTTCAGGGAGCATATCCTCCTTGGTTTGAAAAAAGCGCTTGACCATATAGATGAGATAATAAAGACGATAAAGAAGTCAAAGGATGTTGATGATGCAAGATCGCAATTGATGAAGATATTCAAGTTCTCCGAAGTTCAGGCCAATGCCATCCTTGAGATGAGGCTTCAGAAGCTTGCTGGACTTGAGAGGAAGAAGGTTGAGGACGAGCTTGCCGCGGTCCAAGCCCTCATAAAGGACCTTAAAGACATCTTGTCAAAACCGAAGAGGATCTTGCAGATAATCAAAGACGAGCTTGTTGAGATAAAGGCGAAATACGGAGATGACAGGAGGACAAAGGTCATAAAAGGCGGAGTGAAGACTCTTTCTGATGAGGACCTCATTGCAGACGAACCATCGATGCTTGTTCTCACTGCCGGAGGATATGTAAAGAGGACGAACCCTGACGAATACAGGAAGCAGAAGAGAGGAGGGGTCGGAGTGGTAGACCTTGATACCAAGGATGAGGATTTCATAACCCATTTCCTGACAGCCACCACTCACAACGACATCCTCTTCTTCACGGATAAAGGGAAAGCATATCAATTGAAGATGTACGAGCTTCCGGAAGGAAAGAGAGCTACGAAAGGAAAGTCCATCGTGAACTATCTGGCACTTTCTGGCGAGGAGAAGATCACTTCCATACTTGCAATGCCAAAGGAACTAAAGAATTTGAAGCTTTCCCTTATTCTTGTAACAAAGAACGGCACTGCAAAGAGGGTGGATGCTGATGCTTTCAAGGATGTCAGAAGGAACGGCCTTATCGCCATTTCTCTTGACTCGGGAGACGAGCTCAAGGCGGCTCTCTTCATGACCGACAGCGATGAGATAATACTTGCCACGTCGGAAGGACAATCCATAAGATTCAAGGCGAAGGATGTGAGGGTTATGGGAAGGAATGCCTCGGGTGTGCGCGGAATGAAGCTTGATAAGGGAGACTTTGTCATCGGAGCCGATGTTGTGACGAAAGAAATGAAGAAGCCTGAGCTTCTTGTCGTCAGTTCGCACGGATACGGAAAGAAGACCCCGCTTGATGAATATAAAGTGCAAGGAAGAGGGGGATCGGGGATCATCACCATGAAAGTCACGGACAAGACCGGGAAGATAATCGCTTCAAAGATTGTGACTGAAAACCAGGAGGAGATCGCGACCATATCAAAGAAGAGCCAGGTCATAAGAACAGGCATAAAAGAGATACCGAGCCTTGGAAGGCAGACGCAGGGCGTGAGAATAATGAAACTCTATGAAGGTGATTCCATTGCGTCTGTCACGTGCATATAGCATTTGACTAAACAACCTTCATTATGCATACTTCATGTCAGACGGTCTAAAAACCCAAAGTTCCTTGAAAGGGGAAAGTCATGAAGACCTATTCTTGGAGGTACTGCTTTTGGCTGTTTTTCGTCTTGGGGATCATCGTGTATGTTGTGAATTCCTTTTTGGTGCCTTTTCCCAGTCCTTTGGGAACTCTCGGTTGGTTTCCGAGGAGGGTGGAGAATCTACTGTTCTTACCTTATGCAGTTCTCGTCGCGTGGTTCTTCTTTGCGAACCAGCATAGGTTTGCGGAAAAAGATTACCTTACGATCATTTGCGGCATGCTGACTGTTCCACTTATACTTTGTTGGGGCAAGGAGTCAGGTTTTCTCACAGGCTTTTCCCTGGCCCTTTTGGCCGTTCTTTATATCGGGCCGGTCATTCTTGTCTTCCGCGCATTATCCCATCTCAGGATATTTTTGAGGAGGCATCGGACGGTTCGTGGATGAATCGTTTTCTTCAGCCCGGCGCTTTTGCGTCGGGCTTTTCTTTTGCTTTTATTGGGGTTATAATATACCCACAAAATCATGTTCTCAGACCCGGAAAAAAACATAGAGCAGTTCAGCTTGGGCAAAGGAAATGTCGTAGCCGACTTCGGTGCCGGTTCCGGTTTCTATTCTTTTGCTGCAGCTGAGGCAGTCGGAGAGACAGGGAAGGTATATGCCATAGATGTGCAGAAGGACCTGCTCCAAAAATTGAAGAACGAGGCCAGAAATGTCAGGCACTTGATGAACATCGAGGTGGTATGGGCGGACCTAGAGCATTTGGGCGGCACGAAGCTCCGAGAAAGTTCCATGGATGCCGTCGTGGCTGCCAATCTGTTCTTTCAGATAGAGAACAAGGACAATGCCTGCATGGAGATAAGGAGGATATTGAAGAAGAACGGCAGGGTGCTTTTTGTGGATTGGCTCGGGTCTTTCGGAGGCATGGGCCCTCATCAGTCAAACGTCTTTCCAAGGGAGGCGGCCGAGAAGCTTTTTGAGAAGCACGGCTTTGCTCTCGAGAAGGAAACATTCTCGGGAGGACAGCATTATGGCCTGATATTTAGGAAAGTTTAATATAAAAACACCATGGGACAAGAGAACAAAAAATTCAAATTGATTCTGACCGGAGTATTCGCTTTTTTCATACTTCTCGGGCTCGTGGCGTTCTCCTCGTTCAAAGCGACGAGTGATGCGAACAACAATGTGGAGATTTCCATCTGGGGGACCATGGACAAGATAGTCTTTGATTCCTTCATCTCGCAATATGAGCAGAGCAAGAATCTGGAGCTCAAGGTCAAATATACGAAAAAAGACATCAGCGTCATAGATGGGGACCTTGTCGAGGCCATAGCCACTGGAAAGGCACCCGATGTCATACTCATACCGCAGGAGCTCATAAAGAGATATTTGGACAAGGTGTATTTCATCAGCTCCATCACTGAGAGGATGTTCAAAGATACATACATAGGAGAGTCGGAGATGTACATACAGCCCGGAGGGATCTTCGCCGTTCCTTTCTTCGTCGATCCTCTCGTCATGTATTGGAACAGGGACACCTTCGCATCGGCCGGCATAGCCAATCCTCCGGCCAAATGGTCCGAGTTTCCGATAATTGCAAGCAAGATCTCGGAGAGCGACAACAACAATGCGAACATCTTGAAGAGCGCCGCATCACTCGGGGAATACAGGAATGTGAGCAATGCAAAGGCGCTTCTCAGCACTTTGATCATGCAAGCGGGAAGCCCCATAGTTTCAATGGACGATAACGGTTCCTTGAGGTCGTTCCTTTACTCCAGATCCGAAGGCGACATCCTGATACCTGCAGTCTCGGCTCTGGACTTCTACACAGACTACTCCAATCCGAAGAAATCAGTATATTCCTGGAACAGGGCATTGCCTATGTCAAAGCAGTTCTTCTTGAGCGGAGATCTTGCCATATATTTCGGCTTTGCTTCGGAGGCCAATGACTTGAAGGAGAAGAACCCGAATCTCAATTTTGATGTGGCCATGATGCCACAGGTGGTTGATGCCAAGACAAAGGTGACATACGGCGAGCTGTACGGCTTTGCCATATTGAAGAGCTCCCCGAACTCTGTTCCTGCGTTCAATCTCATCTCCACCATCACAAGCGCGGATGCCATACCTGAGCTCTTGAAATACATGTTCGCGGCTCCTGCAAGGAGAGATCTCATAGCGGCAGGATCAAAGGATGCGGGACAAACGGTGTTCAACAACTCGGCTTTGATAGCAAGGGGATGGATAGACCCGGACAGCAAGAAGACCGATCTTGTCCTGCAGAACATGGTGGAGGATGTCACCACAGGCAGGCTTACCTCAAATGATTCCGTCCAGAAGGCGAGCACGGAATTTGATAATTTGCTACAATAATAGATATGAAGAAGAACCAATACAAAATACTTTCGGTATCGGTATCAATCGCCCTGTTGCTTCCCATTGTCGCTTTTGCCGCAGGACTCGTGCCTTGCGGAGGATTTGGAGAGCCTGTTTGTGATTTCAAACAGCTTGCCATCATGATAAACAACTTCGTCAATTGGTTTCTAGGCATTTCTGTCAGCATTGCTGCTATAACTTTTGCAGTAGCTGGAGGGAAGATGCTCTTGAACCCGGAGAACGAATCGAACAGGACCGATGCCAAGGAGATGTTCAAGAAGACTGCCATGGGCCTCGTCATAATACTTGTCGCATGGCTCGTTGTTCATACGGTTATTGTGGCTCTCGTAAATCGGAATGTCGGAGCATTGAGGTTCTTCAAATAATTTATAAATAATTAACCAATAATCATGAAAAACATCTTGATAAGAATGATTGTCCCAATATCAGCGTTTTTGATCGCCATGACGCCGTCCACATCTTCCGCTCAGATTCAAAATCCCTTGAAGGGAGTGGGGAACATAACGGGGCTTGTCTCAAGCATGATGGTCTATGTCACGAGGATAGGGGGGGTCATAGCGATATTCGCTTTCATATATTCAGGATTCCTTTTCGTCAAAGCCCAGGGAAATCCCGAGGGTCTTAAGACGGCAAAGACTGTGTTCAAGAATACTGTCATCGGAGTAGCCATCCTTCTCGGAGCTCAGCTCATAGCAAGCATAGTGGTCGGAACCATAAAGTCGGTGGGAAAATAATATGAAAAACAAGATACCAGTTCTAATATCGTCATTTGTCGCCTTCATGACCATGGGAAGCTATGCACTAGCTCAGACGGTCACGGATGGCCTGTCATGCGACCCAAGGGCGGTCCATAATATCAAGGACCTGATCATGAACTTGGTCATAGGGTGCGTACTTGCCCGCCTGGTCTATTTGATTATGGCTATTGCTGTTGTGGCATTTATGTTTGGTGTATTTAGATTTATGAGAGCGGAAGGCGATGGCAGGCAGCAGGGGAAGGAACTCATGTTTTGGGGCATTATAGGCCTATTCGTCATGGTATCCCTTTGGGGGCTTGTGGCCATACTCCAAGGGACTTTCGGAACAGCCGGAGTGACGGATATAACCCCTAGGAATGTCACCATTCCGAAGCTGTAGACAAGCCTCTTGCATATTTGCTGGGCAGGTTTATAATATACGTGTTAATAGTCGCTATAATTTATCAATATAATAAAGTCAATTATGAAAAGAATATTATCAACAGCATTTGTCAGCGCATTCCCTCTCATGGCCTTGGCCCAAGGATATGCTCCGAATCAGGGTATCATGGGACTCTTCACTTTTGCCGGGGTCATATTGAACAGAGCAGTGCCTTTGCTCATCTCCCTTGCAGTCGTGTTCTTCATCTATGAGGTCTTCAGATATACCATCACTTCGGATGAGGAGAAGAAGAAGGCGGCAAAGGACCAGATAGTCTGGGGTATCGTCGGTATCTTCATCATGGTATCCATCTGGGGTCTCGTAGCCATACTTCAGGCAACCTTTGGAACATCAGGCGTCACAGGGAACATCGGAAACCAGCTTCCACAAATTTAATCCATGTTTGATCGCTATCTCCAAAATATAATAGGTTACATAGTTAACCCTATTATCTATCTTCTAGCCTCTTTGGCTGTGGTGTATTTTCTGTGGGGAGTCGCGGTGTTCGTAAGGAATGCAGACAATCCGGAAGAGAGGACCAAAGGCTTCGATCATATGAAATGGGGCATAGTTGGCATCTTCATCATGGTATCGGCAAAGGCGATCATAAACATAATACTTGCCACGATGGGCCTATAAAGAGATCAAAACGAAGATCCCTCCATACGGAGGGGTTTTTTGTTTGCTTTATTTTCCATTTAATTGTATAATATTTCGGCCTTTGTATTGGATGGCTGCTCCGGCTCTGCCGGGGAGGAAAGTCCGAACATTCATCCGCTTTAGTGCGGAAAGGGTAGCGGGTAACGCCCGTACACAGCAATGTGATAGGTGCGAACAGTGACGCCGATGCCGAAAGGCTAGGGTTCCTTCGGGAATAATCTCGCTGAGAGGCGAGGGTGCAACGGCAAAATCCTTACTTGAATGCAAGGCCGTGCCCGCCTTGTGCGGGAGCGCCGCTCGAGCCAAGCAGTAATGTTTGACCCAGATAGATGGCTATCTTGTCGCAGCAATGCGACAACAGAATTCGGCTTACAGGTATAAAGGTCATGGATTGGGCGCGCTTAACAGCGCGCCCAATTCTCTTTTATTAATTTTTCCTGTATACTGGGACGGTGAAAAAATTCTTCAATATCATAAACAGGGAGGTCAGTGGTTTGCACCAAGCGGCGTATCTCTTGGCTTTTTTCGCCATATCATCCCAGCTTCTGGCTCTCATACGAGACAGACTGCTTGCATCGCACTTTGGCGCTGGACATCTTCTAGATCTCTACTACGCCGCTTTCAGGATACCGGATTTTATTTTCATAACTGTCGGATCAATGGTATCGGTTTCTGTTCTAATCCCGTTTCTCGTCGAGAAGATGAAGGATGGCCCTGAGGAAGGGAAGAAGTTCATCGGCAACATATTCACATTTTTCTTCTCTCTTATCATCGTCACGAGCGCTATCGTCTTTTTCTTCATACCTTGGATCAATAAATTGTTGTTCACCGGCTTTAGTGATGCCGACCTCGTTACAGTCAATACTTTGACAAGAGTCCTCTTGTTATCACCGATATTTTTAGGCATTTCGAACATCTTCGGCACTTTGACCCAGACTTACAAGCGATTCCTCATATATTCATTGAGCCCTCTTTTGTATAATATAGGCATTAT
>Ga0172381_10003321_pt1 | contig 17102 bp, 9 predicted proteins | sample Leawel6488metaG_FD_119754 | JGI IMG/M metagenome (GOLD analysis project Ga0172381, IMG submission 119754) | Leachate microbial communities from a municipal landfill in Southern Ontario, Canada - Leachate well 64-88 metaG | ecosystem: Engineered > Solid waste > Landfill > Unclassified | place... | reverse complement strand
TAGAATGCCTGATTCTTTAGGCGTAGGGAATATCTTTTTCCAGTCTGCGTATTCTTTTTTAATATTTTTTAAAGAGTTTAACAAATCTTTCTGGAGCAACTGACGGAATAAATAATAAGAATCTGGGCCACCAAAAACACCCATAGTAACTGGGAATTGTGGATTAAGATATTCTCCTTTAACTAAATTTCGTTTAGGAAGGAATTTTTTAATTGTTTTTGAATCTGGCAAATAGCAACCACTAAAAGCATGGGTCATAATAAAGCCGTCAACATTAACAAGAACAGGTAAATTTAAAAATTCAGCAATTTTATAAGCGAGCACATGCTGATCGATTGCTTCCTGGTGCGTTTCGGCAAATAATAAAATTGCGCCACAATCACGCAAAGCCATAATATCGGAATGGTCATTCCAAATATTAATTGGTCCAGAAATCGCTCGGTTGGCAACAGTCATTACTACTGGTAAGCGCATTCCTGAGATGTTGTATAATACCTCAGCCATAAGAAGTAGTCCTTGGGAAGAGGTGGCGCTATAAGTTCTGGCCCCAGTGGCGCTTGCTCCTAAAACAATTGAAGCGGCGGCAAATTCACTCTCAGCACGAACATATTCATAAGCAGATTTGTTGTCAGCGACTCGTTGTGCTAAATCTTCAACAATGTGAGTCTGGGGGGTAATTGGATAAGCACTAACCACCTCTGGTTTTATCCGATTAATCACTTCGGCAATGGCCGCTGCTCCTTCTAAAAATTGTTTTTTTGTAGAACTCATATTAAAAATCTTCAAGCATTTTTATTGCCTTTACAGGGCATTCTTTAGCGCATAAACCACAGCCCTTGCAATAATCTAGGTCGATTATTGGTTTTATTTTCCCCTGATATTTTTTTTGAGAGCGCATTTTAATACAGGCATCAGGACAAAATTTTGCGCACAAAGAACAGCCAATACAAATATCATAATCAACCACTGGCCGATAAATTCTCCAAGAGCCGGTTTTATTTTTCAGTGAACTCGTCGCTTGGCTGATTGGTTGTCGCAATTGAGAGTTATTTTTTTTAGTATTTTTCATAAACTAATTTAATCGCTTTTAAGTTTTTTTCTACAATTGCTTTTCCCTTTGAAGCTAGCTTTAGACGGACCGCTTTTTTTAGTGAATCTAAAGAAAACAAAGAGCTATTTTTTGCTAGGGCTGACAGAATCACGGTATTTACTAAATTTTTTCCAATTACCTCTAAGGCGACAACTGTTGCCGGAGTACAAATAATATTTTTTTCGTAGATTTTATCTTTTGGGGATAAAGGCTTTAATTGTTTTTTAATTTCAGCCGGGGATAAAGTGGAGTTAATAATAATTTTAGTTTGGTTATGAGCGCCCGCTAAGATATTTTTATCGCCGATTAAAGTTTCATCTTGAATAATTAAATAATCAGGGCGATAAATTTGTTCCCGAGTTTTAATTGGTTGTTTTGATATGCGGGCAAAGGAAACCACTGGGGCGCCACTTCGTTCTACGCCAAAAAAAGGGAAGGCCTGTGCTTCTTGGCCATCAAAAGTAGCCGCTAAGGCAATTAACTCAGTAGCGGTTACTACGCCCTGACCGCCGCGACCATGAACTCGGACTTGAGTGGTAGAAAAAGACATAAATTATTCCTTGCCTAAAGTTTCTAAATAGCTATCAATCATTGTAATAAAGGCGCTGTCTTCTAAGTAACCAGTCATTACTCGACCGTTGATAAACCAGGTTGGGGTACCTTCCGTTTTTAGAGCGATTGCGTCTTCTAGGTCAACAGCGATATTGCTGGTGTATTTTTTTTCGGAAAAACATTTATCAAATAAAGCAGCATTAATTCCTAATGTGCCGGCTAAATCGTAAATAACTGGTTTAAGCTCTAGAGAGTCTAGCGGTAGAGCCTTTTGGTTGGCGAATATCTGGTCATGCATTTCCCAAAATCTTCCTTGTTCGCCCGCACAACGCGCTGCTAAGGCGAGATCAATTGAGTTTTCATGTAAAGGGAGGTCGCGGTAGATGAATTTTACCTTGTCTGGATAACGAGTATTTATTTGTTCAGCAATTTTGTGAGCTTTAGCGCAATAAGGACAGGCAAAATCACTAAATTCAACAATTGTTATTAGCGCATCGTCAACTCCTAAAAAGTAATTTGTCCCTGGTCCGTAAATAATTCGATTCCAATCTGTTTCTTGAGGATTAATTGTGTTAAGAAAGCTGTTTTCTGAATAATTAAGCAAAAGTTCGTTTTCTTGGCCATTTATAATTTTAGTGGTCAGATTGGAGATATAAAAACCAGCGGCAACCAGGGCGGTTAAAATTAATCCAGAGATAATAATTAACACGACTCCCCACCAGCGTTTGTACCAAGGGGTTAGTTTCTTTTTGTATTTCTCCTTTAGAGCCAAATATTTAGCGCGCTCTTCAAGGCTCATGTTTCCGAGATTTTTCGCCATAAATTGTCTCTTTGCTCTTTTTAAATTATACTTTCATTATACATAATTTAATGAAAAATTAAAGCATGAAAATTATCTCTTGGAACGTTAATGGGGTGCGGGCTGTTTTGAAAAAAGGATTTTTGGAATTTTTAGAAGCCGAACGTCCAGAAATTATTTGTATACAAGAAGTAAAAATTTCTGATGCCGCTAAAGATGAGGCTGCTTTTGATTTTCCCGGTTATCGGGAATATTGGAATTGCGCTCTTCGTCCGGGTTACAGTGGGACTGCTACTTTGATTCGTGAAAATTTAGATCAACCCTTAAATCTAGACACTTTAGGTTTAGCGGAGTTTGACGATGAGGGCCGGACTCAAATTTTAGAATTTCCCGACTTCTACTTGATCAATTGTTATTTCCCTAATGCTAATGGTGAATTGTCTCGCCTAGATTATAAGTTGGCGTTTAACGAGGCTTTGGAGAAAAAAATAAAAAAGTTAGAACTTAAGAAGCCGGTTATTTTAACGGGAGATTATAATGTTGCTCACCAGGAAATTGACTTGGCTCGTCCCAAAGAAAATGTTGGCAGTCCCGGTTTCACCCATGAAGAAAGGGCTTGGTTGGATAAGTTTTTAAAATCCGGTTTCGTTGATACTTATCGTGCCTTAAATGGTGACCGGGTTCAGTATACTTGGTGGAGCTATCGGGCTTATGCACGTGCTCGTAATGTTGGTTGGCGGATTGATTATTTCTGTGTTTCTAGAAGTTTTCAAGCTCAAGTTAAAAAGGCGGCGATTTTGGATCAAGTGGAAGGCTCTGATCATTGCCCGATTCTTTTAGAGCTTTAAGTTTAAAACTAGCGTTGCCAGTTTTTATTTTTTTCAGGTGTTTTAGGTGCAAAAAAATCTTGCTTTTTGCTTATTTTTCCTCTAAAATTTAAAAATAATCAAGAAAAACTTCTTTTTTCTTTTTTAATTTGTTTTTATGTATAATTTTCAAAAAATTGAAGCTAAGTGGCAGGAAAAATGGCGGCAAGCTGAAGTTTTTAAAACGCCTAAAACTGATAATCGTCCTAAGCGTTATATTTTGGATATGTTTCCTTATCCTTCAGGAAGTGGGTTACATGTTGGCCATGTTGAGTCTTATACGGCTACTGATATTTACTCCCGTTTCTCTCGGGGGCGTGGTTATCGCGTTTTACACCCTCAAGGGTTTGATGCTTTTGGCCTACCAGCTGAAAATTATGCTATTAAGACCGGCACCCACCCTACCGAAACAATAAAAACCGCTATCGCTATTTTTACCAAGCAAATTGATAGTTTAGGGATTTCTTATGATTGGAGCCACTCTGTTGTCACAAGCGAGCCGGATTATTATAAGTTTACGCAATGGTTTTTTTTGTTGATGTATAAAAATGGTTTAGCTTACAAAAAAAAAGCCAAAGTTAATTGGTGTTCTAATTGTCAGACAGTTTTAGCTCGTGAACAAGCTGAGGGCGGTATTTGTGAGCGCTGCGGAACGGCGGTGATTCAAAAAGATCTGGAACAGTGGTTTTTTAAGATTACTGATTTTATTGAAGATCAAGAATATGAGGGGCGAAAAATTTCCGGACTTTTGTCTGGTCTAGATTCTTTAGATTGGCCAGAATCCACTAAGGCTGGACAGAGACATTGGATTGGCCGTTCTTCAGGGGCAAAGGTAAACTTTACTTTATTAACTTCTGACCAGAGTGAATTCTCGGTTGAAGTTTTTACTACTCGACTAGATACGATTTTTGGTTGCACATATTTGGTTCTAGCCCCAGAACACCCCTTAGTTGAAGATTTATTAGGGCAGGCCGAAAATTCAACGGCAGTTAAAGATTATTTGAAACAGGTTTCTAAAAAAACCGAACTTGAACGCACGGATTTAAATAAAGATAAAACCGGTGTTCCGATTCGTGGCGTGAGTGCTATTAATCCTTTTAATCATCAGAAAATTCCTGTTTTTATCGCTGATTATGTTTTGGCAAATTATGGCAGCGGGGCGGTGATGGCTGTACCAGCCCATGATGAAAGAGATTATGCTTTTGCGCAAAAATACCAATTACCAATTAAAACAGTTATTCAGCCAGAAACGGGGTTAGATTTTGACGAAGGGGTTTTTACGGCTGATGGTTTATTGCTTGATTCTGGTGAATATACTGGACTTACTTCATTATTGGCTCGTCAGCGAATGGTTGATTTTCTAGAGCGCACTCGTCAGGGTGGGGAGCAAGTAAATTATCGTTTGCGTGATTGGTTAGTTTCTCGTCAGCGTTATTGGGGGGCGCCAATACCAATTATTTATTGTGATGATTGTGGGGCGGTGCCGGTTCCAAAAAAAGATTTGCCAGTTCTTTTGCCTGAAGATGTTGATTTCCGCCCTACTGGTGAGTCTCCACTTAAAAATTCTTCCTCTTTCCATCAAGTAACTTGTCCACTTTGCGGGGCTTCGGCCCGGCGAGAAAGTGATACGATGGATACTTTTGTTTGTTCTTCTTGGTATTTCTTGCGTTATGCTGACCCCCAGAATAAAACTGTTTTTGCTGACCCCTCAAAACTTAAAGAGTGGTTACCGGTTGATTTATATTTTGGTGGTGCTGAACATACAGTTTTACATTTATTATATGCGCGCTTCTTTACCAAAGTCTTAAGAAAATATGGTTACCTTGATTTTGATGAGCCATTTTTACGCCTCCGTCATCAAGGAATTATCTTAGGCGAGGATGGGAACAAAATGAGCAAATCTAAGGGTAATGTTGTTAATCCTGATAGCTTAACTAACTTAAGCGGGGCTGACGCTTTACGTTTGTATGAGATGTTTATGGGCCCTTTAGAAGAGATGAAACCCTGGAACAGCCAAGGAATTAGCGGGGTTTCCAGATTTTTAGATCGAGTTGAAAGAATTTTTGATGAATCTCCGCGGTCTGACGACGAAGAGGCAGTTTCCTTCTTGCAACAAACGATAAAAAAAGTAAGCGCCGATATTAACAACTTTAAATTTAATACCGCCATTTCTGCTCTAATGATTTTTGTTAATTATTTATATGAAGCTAAAAACAAGAAGGGAGAATGGCCTTTGGCTAATGAAAATTTAGGAAAATTTTTACGCCTCTTAGAACCATTTGCCCCTCATTTAGCCGAAGAACTCTGGGAGCGTTTAGGTTATAGTAGTTTCCTCGCTTTAAGCCCTTGGCCAGAATATCAGCCTGAGTTGGTTAAGGTAGAAACCTTTATTTTAGCTGTTCAGATTAATGGTAAATTACGTGCCTCTCTTCAGGCGCCTATCGGTTTAGACCAGGAGTCTGCTTTGGTTTTAGCAAAAGCTGACCCAGTTGTTTCTAAATGGCTAGAGGGAGTAGAGATAGTTCGTCAAATTTATATCCCCGAAAAATTACTTAATTTAGTAACTCGTTAAGCATGACTTTAGCTCAGAGGATGAAAGAACTATGCCGGATTTATGATTTGCACCCTAGTCGATCTAAGGGGCAAAATTTTTTAATTACTGAGAGCGTTTATGATGATATTATTGCGGCGGCAGAGCTAGATAAAAAAGATACAGTTTTAGAGGTTGGTCCGGGGCTTGGTTTTTTAACCGCTCGTTTAGCGAAAGATGCGGGTCAAGTAATTACAGTTGAGCTTGATGATAAAATATCCGCTTTTTTGCGAGTTGCGCTTGATTCGCAGGCAGTAGAAAATGTCACCTTGCTTAATCAGGATATTTTACGTTTTAATCCTGGCGATTTGCCAGCCGCCTATAAAATTGTGGCTAATTTACCTTATAACATTAGTTCAATTTTTTTAAGAACTTTTTTGGAACAAAAGAATGCTCCAGAGAGAATGGTTTTGCTTTTACAGAAAGAAGTTGCTGAGCGCTTGCTTGCTAGGCCTGGAAAAATGAATCTTTTGGCCTTATCGGTGCAATTTTATAGTCAGCCAGAAATTGTTCGTTTGGTTAAAGCTGGTAATTTTTGGCCGGAGCCAAAAGTTGATAGCGCTCTGGTTAGGCTTAAACTCCATTCTCATCGAAGTGATGTTTATAATGATTCTGAAAAAAAAGCCTTTTTTCGCTTAGCTCGAGTTGGTTTTAGTGCAAAAAGAAAAATGCTTAAAAATAATTTAGCAGCTGGTTTAGGCATTGATTTAAAATTGGCAGCTGAGTTATTAGCGGCTGCTAATTTGACTTCGCAAGTTAGGGCAGAAGATTTAAGCCTTGATGATTGGCAAAAATTGTTTGCGACGGCGCGTTCTTTTGTGTTATAATCAAAAAATAAATACTAATAATAAATTATGGCTGAAATCCCTTCTTCGAATCCTCTTTCTTCTTTGCCGCGTCGTCGAAAAAATGCGGTTTTTGGTTTGTCTTTTTTAGCGCTTGTTATTTTGGGAGTTTGGATTTGGCAATTTAACTCTCGTTTAAGTGGTCCTTTTAAGCCAGATAAAGCGGAGGTGGCGGCGGCCGAACAGGCAGCTAGGGAAAGAGAAGCGGCGGCCTTATTAGAAAAAAGTAAAGATACCGATGGTGACGGGCTGATTGATCGGGATGAAATAAATGTCTATAAAACTTCACCTTATTTAACAGATACTGATGGTGATGGAATATCCGATTTTGATGAAGTGAGGAGTGGTACTGATCCTTTGTGTGCCGAAGGATCAAATTGCGGCTTATTAGCTGCTAATCCTGAGGAAATCGTTATTGATGATATGGAAATTCCCAGCGCCTCTCCGGCCAGTTTTATTGATGAAGAGTTGTTAATTTTAGCCTTGTCTGGCGAGGGTGATGCTCAAACGATGCGTCAAATTTTACTTCAGGGCGGAGCAGATGTTACTCAAGTCGACCTTCTTAGTGATGAAGATTTAATGGTGATGTATAAAGATATTTTAGCAGCTCAGTTTCCAGAATTATCACTTCCGCTTAACCAGGACTTGAATGAAGAAACTGTTGATAATAGCGCTGAGATTTTTTAAAAGTTTTTTATTTTAGGTAACTAGGCAATTTATTTAGATAATATGAAAAACCCATCGTTTTTAAAGTTTAAAGCCGGCCCTTTGCTTTTACTGCTTTTGTCGGCTTTTTTGATATTTAATTTAAATCTGCAACCAGCGCAAGCGGTTATTCCAACAGCGGAAGTTTCTTCTATTCCAGCGATTTTAAGCGAAGCTAATCTTACCATTAAAGAAAAATTGGCTAAAATTTGGAAGACTTTTGGGTCAAATTTAGTTAGCACAACGCTGCGTAATAGTTTGAATCGGATTGCAATTGATACGGCGAAGTATGTCGCTAGTGCTGGCGAGGGGCAAAAGCCTACTTATGTCGTTGAAGATTTTAGTGAATATTGGAAAAATATTGGCGATGCTGCTGCTGGTGATTTTATTGATGGGCTAGGCGAAGCTTGGCAAGCGGATCTTTGTCAACCTCCTTCTCCTAATATCCAAGCCAAGATAGGTTTAGGTTTAGTGCAAACCCTTTATCCAAGTAAACCAGATTGTACTTTAAGCAATCTGGTTAACAACTACAGTTCGGCTTATGAGAAATTAGCAGCGATGGAGAGCGGTGATTATTTAAAGGGAATTAAAGCTTCTTTTGATCCGGGTGGTGGTGAAATCTCGGTTGCAAAGGAGCTTTTTGGTCGCGTCAAAGAGACAAGTACTAAGGCCGAGGAAGACGAGAAAGATAAAAATATAATTACTCAGGGTTGGCTTGATGTAAGAAGTATTGCTGGTAAACTGAAAGGCACCCCGGGTCAAGCTAAAGAAGATTTAGAAAACGCCAAAGAAACTCAACTTCAGTTGCTGCTTAAAGATTCAGGTGACGCCATTGTTGACGCCGCCAATATTTTTTTGAACCAATTAGCTTATGAGTCTTTTCAAAGAGTAATGCGAGAAATTAATAAGGGCAAGAGTACCAGCCAGCCTTTAGACGCTACTCGTTTTGATGATTTAAAAAACAGTGGCTTTGAATCACTAGTTCAGTATGGAGAAACGATTGTCAGCGAAAAGTTGGCCAGTGTTGTTAAGCCTCGTTTTGATATTCGTGGTGATTACAGTATTTTAGGAGAATTAGTTGCTTGTCCGGATTTGGATAATCCAGGGCCAAACAACTGCGTTATCGATGATAAATTTTCTCAAGCGATTGCCGATAAGTTAACTGTTGGCCAGGCTTTAGAGCAGGAATATCTTCATGGCGACTGGCAAATCAGCGGCGACCCTAAATCTGAAAGCGCTTACAATACTCGCAGTGTTTCTATTTTACGAAAATATCGTATTGTTCCAGTTTCTTGGGAAGAAGCCTTTAATTACGTTGCTCAAGAAAATATTAAAGCGACTTTTCAAGATTTAATTTCTTGTTTTGATTCTTCTGATAACTATTCTCAGTTTTCTTCTGACTTCAATCAGCGCGATATTTCTTGGTGTCAAGGAAAGGTTGATCCAGATTGGGTTCTAAAAGCCCCTCTTAACTATTGTGTCAAAGAGGGAGTTGGGAGTCAGATTATTAGTAGTTATGTCAGTCCAGAAGTTGAAGGAGAGTCGTCATTAATAATTTCTCGGGCAACTGATTATTGTGCTGATAGTCAAACTTGCATTAAAGAGAAGGCGGATGGCTCTTGTGAACTTTATGGTTATTGCAATGAAGAAAGACGGACTTGGCGTTTTAATACTGATACCTGCCAACCCGTTTTTAATACTTGCCAAACTTTTAGCAATACTACCGATAATAAATCTTTTTCTTTCTTAGAAAATACTTTAGATTATAGTACTTGTGATGTTAATAATGTTGGTTGCCGTCAATACTACCCCCAGGGGACTTATAATCCTAGCAATGGCTCTTTTACCTGGAACACTCAAGTGTCTCTATTTTTGAATAATCGTGCCCCTGCTTGTGAGGCTAATGATGAGGGGTGTACTCAATTTTTACGCGGCAAGCCCGGCTGGACAGAAGTTAATTACGTAATGGATGGCGGTTTAGCTTTAAATCAAGTGGGCGATACTAATAATATTAATAATTGGAATTGGCCACTTAAGGGCGCGAATGTCTCTGGAGAGATTGTAAATGATAATGGCAAAGCTTTAGCGGTTAGCGGTGGTGACGGGGCGATGCTTTATTCAGATGAGATAAATAGTGTTTTGCCTAAAAACATGATCGCGATAAAAGGTTGGTCTTATACACTTTCAGCTGACGTAAAAATAGTTTCTGGCAATAAGGTAGTTTTGTCTTTTGGCTCTCCAGTCAAACAAGCAGAAACAAGTAGTTCTGAGTGGTCTCATTTATCACTGGCTTTAGAAACAACAGCATCTCTTAACTTCTACCTAGTGGGTTATGGTTCTGATGTTAAATTTTTAGTTCGTAATTTAAAGTTAACCCCTAATGGCCAGGATACGGCTTTTAGTTATTACGGCAAGTACCCGGTCTATCAAAAATTCCTGCCTGATTATTTAGAATCTATTTGTTACACCTCCCCGGCTAGCGGCAATTTCTCTTACAAAGACGATGCTCCGTCAGTCTGTTTTGATTATGCACGTAAGTGCAGTCCTGAAGAGGTTGGTTGTGAGTTTTATTCGGCAACAGACGATAACTTTAAAGTAGCTGCTAAGGCTAACGAGCTTGATTATTGCGATTCGCAGTGTGTTGGTTATGATGTTTATATCGCTAAAGAATCGAACCTTTTTTCAGCGAGTGCTGACAATATTATTCCTGATAACACTAGCGCTTGTGCTGCTTCCGATGCTGGGTGTGCGAGTTTTACTAATTTAGATAAAGTGGAACAAGGGGGCGAAGGAGTTGAATATTACTCGGAACTTAAACAGTGCGTTAAACCGCAAGAAGCTTCTTGTGGTGATTTTTATTCTTGGAATAATTCTCAGCTTCTTGTTCTTTCACTGCGGCAGAATCCTGATGGCCGTCCTTATATAATTAATCCCGAATCAGCCACTAAATGTAATAAGGAAATTTATAATTTGCCGGTCTCTGATCCTCGATATAACCCTGATTGCCGAGAATTTTATAGTAAAGAGGGGCGGATTACTTATCATCTTATTTCAGAAACAGTGACTTGTTCAGAAAATTGTAACTCTTATCGCCTAAATACTAAAAATTATGATTCTACTTTAAAGGAAGCTGAGTGCGTCGGTGCCAATCGAAGTTGGGATGACTTTTCTAAGGCTTGCCAGGTTTGTAAAAATGGTGGACTTTGGGATGGGCAACAAAAAGCTTGTGTTTATAAAGCGATTCCTCAGGAGGGCAAGCTGTGTGGAGTAAATAGTGTTGGTTGCCGTGAATATAATGGCAAGAAGGGGAATGCTTCGCGGGTACTAGAGACTTATGATTTTGAGAATGTAACTAGGTTCAATGGCGGCACTTCTAATAATGATTCAATCTTTGAAGAGGGGCAGTCTTTATCAGTTAGCGGCACGGCCTATGCTAGCGCTGATTCTTATGCGACAGAAGGAGCCGCTTATACTTTGAAGTTTTTAGCCAAGCCTTTAACTGCTAATGCAAGCCTTACCTTTTCCTTTATAAACACAGACGGGGAGACTTCAGTTTTTGGAGTTACCCCAACTAATACAAGTGGTGAGCTCAAATTAAGTGGCGGTTGGCAGGCTTATGAATTAAATTTAGATTCCCTTAATCATCGGCCCGATTCAGAGCGCCTTCAGGTCGAGACCACAGGAGGCGTGCTCTTTGATAATTTGGTAGTTAGTGAGGTTTCTGATCGTTATTATTTAATTAAAGGGTCAAGTCTTATTCCCGATGTTTGTTCTTATGATATTAACGATGTTTATCGGGGTCCTAATTATAATTTAGGCTGTTCACAGTACTCTGATCGGTCTGGAGCTTTTCATTACCTACGGCAATTTAGTGAACTTTGTCAAGACTCTGCGGTTGGTTGTGAGCTTCTAGTGCAAACTTATAATAATTCTAATTTTTTTGGCTTTACTTATAATCAGCAAGTAAAGGATGATAGTTGGGTTTCTACTTGTACGCCGGGTTCTCCTGGTTGTCTTGTTGTTCCCAGTCATCAAGCTATTTATGCTGTCTTTGATTCTGCTAAACAATGTAATCAGGCGGCGACTGGCTGTACTCGTTTAGGGCTTATTCAAAATCAGCTTGGTGTCTCTAGTTGGACTGAAGTTTTCCGCCGCTTGCTGCCTGATTCTTATAAGGATCAAGTGAGCAGCCCCCTTTGCCAAGCTAATGAAGTTGGTTGTGATGCCTGGGCTTATGAAAATGGGGCGACTAGCTATTTCAAGAACCCGGGAACCAATACTTGCTTCTATCGTGATGGTAAATGGTTGCAAACCCCAGTTAAGCGTTGTGATTCTAATGGCGATGGGAAGATAAATCAAGGCGAAAATGTTGGCGTTATTTGTGTTTCAAATCAAGATTGTGGCAGTTCTCAATGTATAGTTGATGAAAATGATTATGAATGTTTAGTTGATTATGGACGAACACTTGGGCTTAGTGGTAATTTAGTACCGTCGCCGCGAAATATGGTTGGTTTGTGTTCGGCTGAGTCTTCTGGTTGTACTGAATATATTGATCCAATTAGTGATCATGCCAGCAACCTCCTTTATAATCCAGCTGGCAGTAGTATTAATGGAAATACTGCCGATGGCTGGAGTTCGGGTGGTGGTTATTATCAAGAGTTAAGCTTAAAATCAAATCGCCTTTATACCATTACAACTAATGGAAATGTTGCTGGTTTACGTGTAGTTTTAATTACTGAGAACGAGGAAGAAACCGAGTTGCGGCTCCTTGATTCTAGTAATTTTTTGAGTGCGCCGAATAAGGAGATAATAGTTTCTAATAATCAAGCTCTCTTTTATACGCAAAACCTCTTAAGCACGGGCGCTCCGGTAAAAGTTCGAATTTATCGGACCAATCTAGGTTCTTCTATATATCTTAGGGAGGCAATAATTAACTATCAATTAAAAGGGCAAATAGATTTAAAATCTTGCAATGGAATTGTTAATGTAGACAGTGGTTGTGTTCTCTTTAATGAGCGTAGTCAGTCTGGAGCTAGAGGTTTGCGGCCGAACATTTATGATGCTTTAGCAACCAAAAAAGGAGAAGCACCAGTCTCTTGCGCTAGCAATAATTGTACCGCTAATCAAATAGTTAAAGTCGAGCCGGATCGGGTTTGTTCAAATTGGCTTTCTTGCCAAACTTATATTGAAGATCCAGAAACAAAAGAGAGAATTTGTTATAAAATGGGTGAGTGCAATGAATTAGATGATAAAAATGAGTGTTCTAATTTTGTTTCTCAATCTGATCCAGTTCGTAGCAGTAACAGCGCCAACAATAAAAACGCAACTGGTTACGCCCTATTGGATAATTACTACCTTGGCCAGATGAAGGAAGTCGGTGGTCATGCTGAAGCCAACTTTAATTTTGAAAGCACGGCTTTTAGTCTTTCTTGCCGTCGCGATATTGATGTTTCTTCTAATCCGAAACTAAACGCAGAGAAGTCCCGAGCCTGTGTTTTTGATGATAGTATTTACGAAGATAGTCTTATTTTAAGTCCAGATAAGGCAACAACTGATTATCCAGCCGAAGGAAAAGGTTATCTTAAAGTCTTAAATTATTATCAGATTTCTCCACACGCCGATACTGCGCCAATAAGTGTTGTTAAGGGTAAAACTTATTTCATCAATTATTTAATAAACACAAAAAATTCCAATGCTAGTGCGAAGCTAGTAATTGTTGATAATAACAATACGGTGGTGGCCAGATTTACTGACCAGGCTCCAAGTGGTTGGGAAAGAAAAGTTAAGGAATTTACTGCTCCTGCTTCTGGATTGATTAAAATTTTCTTGACTTCCGATACTGACAACTTAGCTCAGGGTTATGTTTATTTTGATGATATTTACATTGAGCCTGTTCTTCAGGTTGGTCCTGATAATTATATTGCTAAAGAATGTCGTCTGTATCCAGCAGAAGATAGTCTTTCTTGTTTGTCTGCTAACCATAATGTTATAACAGATGGTCTTTATGGTTACTGTTTGGAGCGTGATCCAGCTAATTCTAAGGTTTGTCAGCTCTGGTATCCGGTTGACCAGATTTCTCCAGTCGCTCGGGTTTATCAATCCGAATTGGGCTATGATGGAAAATTCCCGCTTTACTATTGCACTGAAGCAGATGGAAATTTCTCTCTAGTTGAAAAAAGAGTAGGGGTGCTTAATGCCTTTGGGTCTCGTGAGAACAAATCACATGAATGGCTTTATGAACAATTAGGCTTTAGTTCTGGAAAACCTACTTTGCGAAGATGTAATAGTGCCGAGATAATTAATGGCACTAGCGGTTGTTTTTGTTCAAATTCTGCAAGCGTTAATCAAATTGCATGTGGCGATGGTTATACAGCCGTTTTTGCTGAAGCTTCGGGTAAAAAATCGGGGCTAGATAGCGATTATATGGTATTTATTTATTGTATTCCCAAGCAATCAGAGCTAAAGATTAAAACTGAGCGTAAGATGTTTAACACTCTTGGCTATTTATTATATTCTGGCAGTAAAGCTAATTGCAACTTTGAGTATTATGATGGCTGGGCGCTCTATAACGGTCTTTATAATAAGCCTTTTGTCTACGTAAGAGACGCAACCACTGACCAACAAAGCGAGTTTGAAACTAGTAATTTAGAAAATATTAACGAGAGCAAGAATGCAGAGGGGACACAATTTAGTTCAATCATGGTTTTACCCGCAGGGCAAAGCGCGGAGGGGGCTCTAAAGCATGTCGCTAATAGTAGCAATACGGCTGACTCCTTTCAGATAACCTGTAACAAATTTTCGCAATTTGTTGGTAATCAAAGTGAGTCCTCTCCTTGGGCTGATAGAATTAGCCGTAATACAATTTATAGTGAAAATACGCCAAATTTCTTCTACTCTACTTATAATAAGTTTGGACGCAGTCGTCAGGATGTGCCTTTCGGTTCGGCCGTTCTGCCTGAAAATTTCACCTTTGAGACTAGCGGTGCAGTTACTTTGCGAAATCAGTATGCAGAAAAAAATAATCAAACTATTTTTGCCGGACGACCCTATGGCTGTACTGGTTCTGGATGTGGTCATATTGGTTATTGCGATCTAGACCCTAGTGTTTATTGTCTCTATAAAAGCGGCGACACCGAATTTAACAAGCTTACCTGTGCAGCTCGTGGCGGGGGGTCTTGTCTGCCTTTATGGAGTTCTATTCCCAGTGAGTCAACCGCGATGCTTCAATTAAATAATTTGTTTGTAAATAGATATAGTAATTGGACCTATAACCGTTCTCGCGATGCCTATACACTTAATTCAAACCCGGCTAACTTTAAATCAGCTTATCAGATGACCCCCGTTTCCTACACTGATAATCATCCAACTGGGCTTAATTATAAGGTAAAACCAAGCATCACCAATGTTAAATTAGCGGGTGTTAGTGGTAACGATATCAGAGTCAGCGGTGGTCGGCTTAATGTTCAAACTGGCCTTTACCGTCTAAACCTGAATACTAAAATAAATATTGAGCAGCAGCCTTTAAAGAGAATTGTTATTGATTGGGGTGATGGAACAACTCAGTCTGTAGGAGGCCTAGATTATCGACCTGATGCTGCTATTCCGCATACTTTTTATCACTATTATTTACGAGATAATTATCAGATAAAAATTAAAGCGGAAGATAATTGGGGGGCTTGGCAGTGTGTAGAAAGCAGTGGCTCTAGTTGGTCAGAAAATGGTAATTGCGGTTTATAGTTTTTTAAGAAAAAGGCTCTCAGTTGAGAGCCTTTTTGGTCTTTAGAAAATTTTATTTTGTTAAGAAAAATTGTAATTTTTTAATTTTGCCAAAGAGTCATTTTTATAGTAAAATTAAAAAGTAATTATTGTTAAATTTAATCTTGGTTTGTGGTATAATTTGGTTAAATTAAGTTTATGAGTGTCGATGAGCAGCTTTTGGATTTGAATAATGAGGAAGAGAAAAAAGCGGGGGACTTACAAGCCGCTAAAAGAGAATCTCCTCTTGGTGCTGCTTCTAAAGAAAGTGGCGGATTAAGTTTTTCTGAGCAGGTGCATCTTAGCCGCCAGGAAGACTCACAAACAGCTAAAGATAAGAAAGATAAATCTTCAGCAAGCTCGCCATTCCGTTTGGTTACTGATAAATTGCTTAAAAGTTCTTGGGCGAATTTAATTAGTAGTTGGGGGCTAACTCTTTTGTATATTGATGTGCATTTTTTTTTGAATCAGGTTTTGGGAAAAAAATTTTTTGGCCCTTTGGGTGAGGAATGGATACCTCCAAAAATAAAGCGCGCTGGGGGCGACCAAGTAAAGAGATTTTCAGGAATGCTGAAAATATCAGAAAAGGCGGGCTGTGCCTTATTGAACTTATTGTTAATAGCTATTGTTATTGGCCTGTTAGCTTTAATTTCTTTAATCGCCTCTTTCTTTTCAAACCCTTTAAAAGTAGCATTAGAATGGGCGACATCTAAAATTACAGGCTTTGCCGATTTGTTTAAATAATAAAATTGCCAGCAGTCATGAAAAAAAATAATTTAAAAAAATTAAAGACTCGGTATTACTGGCTTTTTGGAGTTACTCTAGTGGCGGCAATTTTCTTATTTATTAGCCCGGCGGCGGCCTCTTTCGGTGATTGGGCGACTGATGTGGTGGGCGACTTAATTGAGGTTTTGATTAGAGGTATATCTGCAATCTTAATTTTACTGGTTAATGTTTTTATGGAGGTGGCCTCTTATAGTAATTTTATTGAGGCCCCGGCGGTTAAGCATGGCTGGGTTTTGGTTCGTGATCTTTGCAACATGTTTTTTGTTATTATTTTATTGATTATTGCTTTTGCTACTATCCTGGGGCAGGACAAGTATAGTGCCAAAAACATGTTACCTAAATTAGTTTTAGCTGCGGTCTTGATTAATTTTTCTAAACTAATTTGTGGGTTAACTATTGATTTTGCTAATGTGGTTATGCTTACCTTTGTTAATGCCTTTTCTGCAATTGGCGCCGGAAATATTTTAAATATTTTAGGGATTGAAAAAATAACTAGACTTAGGGGCGATGGTGATGTGACCAACGCTACCCTGGTGACTTCTTATATTTTTGGTTTACTCTATGTCATTATTGCCACCGTTGTTGTCGCTTCAATGGTGGCAATGCTAGTAATCCGAGTAGTGATGATTTGGATTTTGACTGTTTTATCACCTTTAGCTTTTTTCTTGCAAGCGGTCCCTGGGAAAGGGGCTAGTTATGCTAGCCAGTGGTGGGACGAGTGGACTAAAAATTTATTGGTTGGCCCAATTTTAGCTTTTTTTCTTTGGCTCTCTTTTGCTGCTTTGCAATCGGGTACTAATCCAATCGAAGTTAGTGATGCGGGCGATAAAGAGTTAGCCGCTAATTTAAGTGATCTTTCGGGGACAGCTACTGAGGCTGGACAGGTGGGCAATCTGGTCCAGTTTGTAATTGCTATTGGTATGTTAATTGGAGGGATGACTATTGCTCAGTCTGTTGGTGGGGCCGCCGGCGGGGCAATTGGTTCAGGAATGAAAACTCTTAATAAAGGCAAGGCGCGCGTCTTTGGGGCTGGCGCTGCTGTTGGCGCTGGAGCAATGGCTTTAGGTAAGTCTGGTGTTAAGAGTGTTGGTCGTGGTGTTAGAAGAGCGACTTT
>Ga0172381_10003320_pt1 | contig 17103 bp, 12 predicted proteins | sample Leawel6488metaG_FD_119754 | JGI IMG/M metagenome (GOLD analysis project Ga0172381, IMG submission 119754) | Leachate microbial communities from a municipal landfill in Southern Ontario, Canada - Leachate well 64-88 metaG | ecosystem: Engineered > Solid waste > Landfill > Unclassified | place... | reverse complement strand
GACATCTTGCACAGCCAGTGGAACTGGTTGGTCAGGAAGTAAATCAACTTCTGGAGGAAGCGAGACAATGAAACCAACTGGTAACAGAACTTATACTCTAACTTGTACTAATGCAGGAGGAAGCACTTCTAGTACCGCTTCTTTAACAGTAACTAATACAACAGTGTCTGCTCCTGTCTGTGGATCATCTAGTGGTTCTACTTTAGATTCCAAACCAACTACAAATTTATGTAGTCCTGGAACAGCTTCTTCTGTCAGTGGCTCTGGTCCTTGGACTTGGAGTTGCACGAGTTGTGCGACTTCCGTTTCTTGTTCGGCAAGTGTTAGCAAACCAACTATTTCTCTTTCCAGTTCTTCTGTAACTTTAGTAAAAGGCGGGGCTTCCAAAAATGTTCCACTTACTGCTGTGTCAAGTAATATAAAATCAGGGAGTACAGGATATTTTCTTGGCATATATGATAACGAAAGTTTGAATGTCACCAAAAGTGGAACTTCAACAGATGATGGAGTCTCATATTTAATATCAGCAACTGCTAACGCAGATATCAGAACACATAATATTCCAGTTACTGCTTCAGTGACTGGAATAAACGGAACAGATACAGCTAGCAATATAGGAAATATCTCTGCAAGAGTGGTGGAAACTTATGGAACACTTTTTTCTTCTCATTCTTCTTGTGCTATAGCTAGTGGTATGAGTTATTGTTCTAATCCTTCTTCGGATGTCACTTCTCTCACTTGGAAAGTTAACAACCCTATCCTTCCAGGAGGCACAGCAGTAACCAGAACCAACCCAACTGGAATAGTTCCTCATACTACTGAATCTCCTGCTGGCACTACCATTGCAATAGTAAATTATGGAACAAATATTTTCACTTTGAAAAACAATGATCTTTCTCTAGATACAGTGACTGTGACAGGTTTTTGTGTCAGTGGAACAACTTGGGATAGCGCGAACAACAAATGTGTTCCAACTTCTGTTGCTACTATAGAAGCCTATGATACTAAGGACGGAGATACTAGTGTTGACTATGGTGGAACAGCTCTTATTGCTTGGTCTTCAGGTAATGCAACTTCTTGTATAGCAGTGGGTCCCGACGGATGGGCAAAAACACAAGCTACTTCTGGAACTTTCACAACAAATTCGTTAACTACTACTGGAACTCATACATATTCAATATATTGCACAGGCACAGGCGGAATCAGTTCTACTGTTTCAGCTTCTGTGTCTGTTGGTGGAGCGCCAACTGGAACTATTACTTGTTCGCCTACCTCTGCCACAATTTCAGGAGGTTCTTCTACTGGTACTACTTCTGTGGCTTGGAAAGTTACCAACCCTATTACTTCAGCAAGCACAGCAGTAACCAGAACCAACCCTAATGGAACAGTTTCTGGCACTTCTGCAACTTCTGGAACAGTCAGCGCAACGGTAAATTATGGAGCAAATAATTTTTATCTTTATCATAATGGTTCGGAATTTGCTAGTTGTTCAACAACAGCAACTTGTGCTAGTGGTTATGCTTGGGATAGCACCAGTAGCGTATGTGAAGCTACAAATGCTCCGACTGTTACTTTAACCGCTTCAACCAATCCAATTATTCCGGGCAATAGCACTACTTTAACTTGGTCCTCAAGCAATGCGACATCTTGTTCCGCTTTTTGGACAACAAGCACCGCGACTTCTGGAACGGCTGTAGTTAGTCCAACTTCTGATACTACTTATTTAATCACTTGCACTGGAAGTTATGGATCAGGTAGTGCTTCAAAAACAATTAATGTAAGTTCTGGAAATATTTCAGTCTCCTCAAATACTTGCACCATTCCTAGCGGTGATTCAACTTGTGATGTAACAGTTTCTTGGAGCACATCTAATTTAACTTCCGCTTCAACTGCTGTGACAAAAAATAATCCAAGCGGAACGAATGTTTCGTCTTCAACTTCCGGTAATCAAAATATGGCGGTTAATTACGGGTCAACTAGTTTCTATTTGTATCACGGTGGCGCTTTATTAGATTCTGATACTACTGATTCTTCTGGTGGCACGGTGGCTTCTTGTGCCTCCGGTAGCACTTGGAGTGGAAGTGTTTGTGTGCCGGATGTATACGAAGATTCTAGCAGTGGAGATTCAACAATGACAGGAAGTTTGACTGTTCCATCTTGTTCAATTTCTGCTGGTAATGAAAGTTGTAATGTAACAATTTCTTGGAATACCAGTAATCTAGTTTCTACTTCTACTTCGGCAATCACTTCTGATTATCCTAGTGCTAACACTGAAGTGGCTACTGGAAATTCAGGTACTAAATCTATCGCTATTCCTTATGGCTCAAGATATTTTTATCTTTACAATAATGAAATAGAATTAGCTTCGGATTCTGGTAGCGCTACTTGTGTCTCGGGAACTTATTGGGACGGAGATGTTTGTAAGACAGTCACATATTCTCCAACAGCTTCTATCACCGCTACACCAAATTCTATTGTTTCCGGTGAATCATCTACATTGTCTTGGTCTTCTTCTCACGCTGATTCTTGTGTTGGAACAAACTTTAGCACTGGTGGAGCAACCTCTGGCACGGTTGCAGTCAGTCCAACCGCAACCACTACTTATTCTGTAGTCTGCACAGGTAATAACGAACAAGCTTCCGGTCAAGCTACGGTAACAGTGACGGTAAGTGGAGGAAAATCCCCAGCTTATAAGGAGGATTAAAAAAATAAAAAGGGCTTGTCTTCCGCTGGATTTTGGCGAAGGCAAGCCCTTTTTGCTTGTGGATATCTGGTCAAGGCCTTGCCTTGACCGGTAAAAAGTAAAGCCTTTTTAGTGTATAATATATAAATATGCAAAAAGTTATTATAGCCAATTGGAAAATGAATCCTTCTACTTTGAAAGAAGCGGAAAGATTATTTAATAATACTATTAAGGCTGTTTCTGGTGTCAAAAAAATCGGAATTGTTATTTGTCCGCCTTTTGTTTATCTTCAATCTCTAAAAAGTTTACTATCAGCTAAAAGCCATCAGCCAAAAGCTAGTTTGGGTGGTCAAAATTTATTTTGGGAAGATACTGGCGCTTATACCGGAGAAATATCGGGAGAGATGCTTTACAGTGTTGGCGCAAAATATGTGATAGTCGGTCATTCTGAAAGGAGAGCCAAAGGAGAAAATAATTTGGAAGTAAATAAAAAAATAAAAACGGCTGTTAAGAGCGGTTTGACTCCGATAGTTTGCATTGGTGAAAATTTAAGAGACGAAAATCACGAATATTTGAATTTTATTAAAAAACAAATTGAAGAATGTTTGGATAAAATTCCAAAAGATTTTTTACAAAAAATTATTATCGCTTACGAACCAATTTGGGCCATAGGTAAAGGAGCACTTCCGGCAACTGCGGAAGAGTTTCGTGAAATGAAAATATTTATTAAAAAAGTTTTGAGTGATAAATTTAAAACTCAGACAATGGGGAATGTCAGAATTATTTATGGCGGTTCGGTGGATGAAAAAAATGTGCAAGATTTTATTGAAAACGGACAAGCAGATGGTTTTTTGGTCGGCAGAGCGAGTTTGAATCCAAAAAAATTTGGGGAAATAATCAAAATATGCGAAGCATTAAACAATTAAAAAATTTAAAAGGCAAAACGGTATTAGTGCGGGTGGATTTTAATGTGCCGATTAAGAACGGAAAAATTCTGGACGATTTTAGAATTAGAAAAGCTTTGCCGACAATAAAATTTTTAGAAAAAAAAGGCGCAAAAATAATTTTAATTACGCATTTAGGTAAAGATGGTAGTGAAAGTCTGGAACCGGTAATTAGACATTTTTTTAAAATTTCAAAATGTTCCAAAAAACAAATTAGTTTTTTTGAAAATATCAGAAAATTTTCTGGCGAGATGAAAAATGAGCCCAATTTTGCCAAAGAATTGGCAAAATTGGGCGACCCGACATTGTCAGGACGAGCAGGTATTTATGTGAATGAAGCATTTTCAGTTTCACATCGCGCACACGCTTCGGTGGTTTTATTGCCAAAACTTTTGCCGAGCTATGCCGGATTTCAATTTGAAGAGGAAATAAAAAATTTAACTAAATCATTCAAAAATATCAAGCATCCTTTTTTATTTATTCTTGGCGGGGCGAAATTTTCCACTAAAATGCCTTTGATAAAAAAATATTTAAAATTGGCAGACAATATTTTTATTGGTGGGGCATTAGCCAATGATTTTTTAAAGGCTAAGGGATATGAAGTAGGGAAGTCTTTGGTAGATGAAAAAAGTTATGGTATAGAAAAAATTGTTAAAGATTCAAAAATAATTTTACCTGAAGATGTTGTTGTAAAATCGGGCAATAAATTAGTGAATAAAAAAGTGAATGAAGTTGAAAAAAATGAAATTATTTTGGATATTGGGGAAAAATCGGTAAAAAATCTGGAAAATTTAATCAAAAAATCCAAACTTATTCTTTGGAATGCGCCACTTGGCAAATATGAAAATGGCGGGGAAGAAGGAACCAAAAAAATATTAAAAATTCTTTTTGCTCAAAAAAATAAAAATATAATTTTAGGCGGGGGAGATTTAACAAGTTGTCTCCAAAAAATAAAGTTATCAGCTAAAAGCTATCAGCCAAAAGCTAATCTATTTATTTCTACCGGTGGTGGAGCCACTTTAGATTTTTTAATTAATGGAACCTTGCCAGGAATTAAAGCCCTGCAATAATTTTTTTAGCAGTATTTTTCATCTCACCTTCACCATATTTTTTAGTTGGCCAATTTGAAAGTCCATCATCTAAATAGCGAGGAATTAAATGTATATGAAAATGTGGAATATCTTTGCCACTGATAGCTATTTGTACATAATCACACTCTATACCTTTTTTGATAGCATACATTAGTCTTTTGGTTAACTTAAAAATTTCAGATATAATTTTGTCATCTGCCTCCTGCATCCATACAATATGTTTTTTAGGAATTACTAAAATATGTCCGTGAGAAACTGGTTCAATATCCATAAAAGATAAAAAATCATTATTTTCATAAATCTTTTCGCAAAGTATTTCGTTATTTATTATTTTACAAAAAATGCAATTTTCTTTTTCCATAAGATATATTTTAGCATATATGTTAAAATTATATCTACTTGTCCCGTTAAAAAATTATGGGAAAGTAGTTAAATCACTAAATTATTACTAATTAATTTTTTTAATGGGATGCAGAAGTATGAGGAATTGTTGCGGACAATTTTAGAAAAGAGAGGAATAAAAACAGCCGAAGAGGCAGAGGTTTTTTTGAACCCAAATTATGAACGTGATTTACACGACCCTTTTTTAATGAAAGATATGGAAAAAGCTTGCGTGAAACTCTTTGAAGCGATTGAAAATAAAGAAAAAATTGTTATCTATGCTGATTATGATTGTGATGGTATTCCCGGAGCGGTTATTTTGCAAGATCTATTTAGAAAAATAGATTTTACAAATTATGAAGTTTACATACCTCAAAGAAATTCTGAAGGCTATGGTCTTAATCTTTCTGCTATAGAACAGTTTGCTAAAAATAAAATAAAACTTTTAATAACCATTGACCTTGGCATCACGGCGATTTCTGAAATTGCGCAAGCGGAAGTAGATGGGATTGATGTAATTGTCACAGACCATCATATCCCGCTCAAAATTTTACCAAAAGCTTACGCAATTTTAAATCCAAAAGTAGATGGGTATCCGGGGGAAATACCTACCCGCAATGCTTTCAGCATAGCTGATGCAGGCGGGTTGTGTGGTGCGGGAGTAGTTTTTAAATTTATGCAAGGATTCATAAAAAAATATGGAGAATATTACAAAATAAAAGAAGGTTGGGAAAAATGGCTTTTGGATATGGCGGGCTTGGCTACTCTTTCCGACTTAGTTCCTCTTTTAGATGAGAATAGAACTATCGCGTATTTTGGAATGAAAGTTTTAAAAAAATCTCCACGTCCTGGTTTGCAAAAACTTTTAGCCAAAATGAATATTGATCAAAAATATTTAACGGAAGATGATGTTGGTTTTATGGTGGCGCCCAGATTAAATGCGGCTTCGCGAATGGATGACCCGATGAAAGCTTACGAACTTCTCGCTACAGAAGATGAAGCAGAAGCGGGAGCGCTTGCTAGTCATTTGTCAAAAATAAATGATGATAGAAAAATAATAGTTGCTAATATTATGAAAGATATAAATAAAAAATTTAGTAAAAGTCCATCGCGAGAAATGAAAGAAGTGATTGTGATAGGTAATCCAGATTGGCGCGTGGGTGTGTTGGGAATTGTGGCAAGTAAAATTTCTGAAGAACATAAAAAACCGGTTTTTGTTTGGGGAAAAGATGAAAATGATTTAATAAAAGGCTCTTGTAGAAGTGATGGTTCAGTTTCCTTGGTAGAATTAATGACTGAAACCAAAGAATTTTTTATGGATTTTGGTGGACACGAGTTTGCTGGGGGTTTTACAGTTCATAATGATAAAATTCATTTTTTAGAAGAAGCTCTTTCTGTTTCATTTCACAAAGTAAAACGAGATAAAAAAGAAGAGGAAATAATTTATGATATAAAAACCGATTTGAGTATTGTGAATATGAAAAATTGGAAAGAAATAGAAAAACTTTCGCCTTTTGGTTTGGCAAATCCCAAGCCAATTTTTCTTTTTGAAAATGTGACAGTGGAAAAAATTAAAAAATTTGGTAAAAACGGTTCGGGTGAACATTTAGAAATCACTTTTTCAGATAAAGGTGACAAAAAAGTCAAAGCAATTTCTTTTTTCTCTAACAGTGAATCTTTTTCTGTCCCCTTGTCTGAAAATATGAAAGCAAATCTTCTAGCAACTTTTGATTTATCCAGATTTAGAGGTAGGGAAGAGCTAAGATTAAGAATTATTGATATAATTTAATTTATGAAAGAAAAAATAACAATTTATACGGATGGGGCGGCGAGGGGAAATCCTGGGCCTGCTGGTTGGGCGGCTATTTTGTTTTTTGGAAAAAAAATCATAGAGCTTGGTGGGACATCCAAATATGCTACAAATAATCAAATGGAACTTACTGGACCGATTGAAGCTTTGAAATATTTGAAAAAAGAAAAAATAAATTTTCCTGTAGAAATTTTTTCCGATTCTAAATACGTTATTTTAGGAATTACCGAATGGATTTTTAATTGGCAAAAAAATAATTGGAGAAATGCCGCTAAAAAACCAGTATTAAATAAAGAGCTTTGGGAAGAACTTTATGAACTTTCTCAAGATTTTAAAATTAAGTGGACTTATGTGGCAGGACATACCGGTGATAAATGGAATGAAAGAGCGGATGAAATAGCCACCAATTTTGCCGATGGAAATAAAATAAAACTTAAAAAAGAAAAATAATTTTTTATAATTTTTATTTTTTTAAAATGCAAGATAAAATCTTTTATGCAGTTTGTTTTGGTTTTGTTTTGGGGGTGTTTTTACGCTCTTTTGTTTTTGTAAATTTTTATTTTGCAATTTTATTGGGATTTATTGCTCTTACTTTTATTATTTTCTTTTCTCTTATTTCTCAAAATAAGTGGTGTCTTGTTTTTGGATTTTTTATCCTAACTTTTTGTCTTGGAATTTTTAGATTTCACTTGGTGGATGTCTCTGCGCCAAAAATTTTTGAACAAAAAATCAACCAAGAAATTTCTTTTTCTGGAATCGTCGTAGATGAACCGGACTTAAGAGAAAATAATCAAAAGCTAATAGTAGAAACAAAAATTAGAGAAGAAAAAACAAAGATTTTAATTACTAAAAATTTAGACGAAGATTTTAAATACGGAGACGAGATAAATTTTGAAGGAATTTTAGAAAAACCAGAAAATTTTATTACAGATCAAGGAAAAAATTTTGATTATGTAAATTATTTACGTAAGGATGGAATTTTTTATGTGATGAGGTATCCAGAAATTGAAATTATTTCACATGGTAATGGTAATTTTATAAAAAATATTTTATTTGCTATCAAAGAAAAATTTTTAAGCAAAATGAATTTGGCAATTAGTGAACCAGAGTCTTTGTTGATGGGTGGATTAATTTTAGGCGAAAAATCTTCTTTTAACGAATCTTTAAGACAAAGTTTTGTGAATACTGGCACAATTCATATTGTGGCGTTATCTGGATACAACGTAACAATCGTAGCCGAATGGATTATGAAAATTTTCGCTTTTTCTTCTTTTCCAAAAAATCTGGGAATTGGATCTGGAATTGTCACAATTTTACTTTTTGTTTTGATGACTGGCGGGTCCTCTACCGCTATCAGAGCGGGGATAATGGCAAGCTTAGCGTTGTTTGCACGTCTAATAGGTAGAAATTATGATATTTTGCGAGCTTTGGTTTTAGCTGGAATTATTATGATTTTGGTGAATCCTTTTGTTCTAGTCTTTGATGTTTCTTTTCAACTTTCTTTTATTGCAACAGTCGCTGTTATATTTTTTACACCCAAGATAGAAAAATATTTTTTATGGGTTACGCCTCGTTTTAAATTAAGAGATATTATTTCGGTTACGAGCGCTTGTTATATTTTTGTTTTACCTTTCATTTTATATAAAATGGGCAATCTCTCTTTAGTTGCCTTGCCGGCAAATATTTTGATTTTGCCTTTTATCCCTTTCACAATGCTTTTAGGTTTTTTAACTGGTTTTAGCGGGATTATTTGGTATATTTTTTCTATTCCATTTGGTTTTTTAGCGCAATTTTTTCTTCATTATGAGTTAACAATAGTAAGTTTCTTTTCCAATATTCCATTTGCCTCTTTATCAATACCAAATTTCCCACTAATTCTTACAGTGCTAATTTATATTTATTTTATTTATCTGCTTTTTTGGAAAAGTATAAAAAAGTTTTTTAGTTGGTCGGAAAATTAAAAAATATAAAAATTTTTATATGTTAATATTATTTTATGTTTGAAAATTGCAAAAAACATTGGTTGTTTTTCTTTGTTCTTTTACTTTTAGCAGTAGATGTTTTTATTTTTTACTTTGACTGGCAAAATTCTCACAAAGTTTTTACTTTTGTCATGTTGGATGTTGGGCAAGGTGACGCGCTTTTTATTGAGTCGCCAACAGGAACACAAATTTTAATTGATACTGGTCCGTCTAAAAAAATTTTAAGTCAACTTTCTCAAGTGATGTCTCCTTTTGATAGAAATATAGACGCTTTTATTATTACTAATCCCGACTTAGATCACATTGGTGGTTCTTTAGATGTTTTAGAAAATTATACTGTAGACGTAGTGCTTGAACCAGGAACTTTAACTGATTCAAAAATATATCAAAATTTTAAAAATGAAATAAAAGAAAAAAATATTCAAAATATTTTAGCCAGAAAAGGAATGAAATTTGATTTGGGTGGTGGGGTAATTATTGATATTTTATTTCCAGACCGAGATGTTCGGTTTTGGTCAACCAATAAAGGTTCTGTTGTGGCAAAACTTTCTTACGGAAATTTTTCCGCTTTATTAACAGGTGATAGCACTTCTGAAACAGAAAAAATAATTCTTCAAGAAAATTCTCCTGCTCAATTAGATAGCGATGTTTTGAAAGTCGGACATCACGGTTCACGCACATCTACTTCGACAGAATTTTTAAAAGCAGTTTCTCCCGCTTATGCTTTTATTTCAGTTGGCAAAGATAATAATTATGGACATCCACATCAAGATGTTTTAAATGCACTTACTTCATTTGGTGCTAAAATTTTTAGAACTGATTTATTAGGAGCAATAATTATGAAATGTGCTAAAATAGGAGAATGCGAGATAAACAAATAGAAAAGTTAATAAAAGCTGAAGAAAAAAGGCAAAAAAGCGTTATAAATTTAATTGCTTCCGAGAATTATGTTTCAGAGGATGTTTTAAAAGCTTTAGGTTCTAAGCTTACGAATAAGTATGCCGAAGGCTATCCAGGAAGGAGATACTATGGAGGAAATACAATTATTGATAAAGTAGAAAATCTTTGCAAAGAACGAGCATTAAAACTTTTTAAATTAAAACCGGAAGAGTGGCATGCAAATGTACAACTTCTTTCTGGTTCTCCGGCAAATTTTGCTTTATACTCTGCCTTGGTTCCAATTGGTGGAAAAATTATGGGAATGAAATTATCTTCTGGCGGACATTTGACTCATGGACATCCAGCTTCAATGACAGGAAAACTTTGGCAACCAATTCAATTTGAAGTTGATAGTGAAACAGAAGTAATTGATTATGAAAAGTTAAAACAAATTGCGATAGAAGAAAAACCTAATATTATTGTCGTAGGTTTTACCGCTTATCCAAGATTTGTAGATTTTAAAAAATTTAGAGAAATTGCAAATGTTTCTGACGCATTACTTCATGTAGATATGTCGCATTTTGCGGGACTTATCGCAGGCGGAGTTTATCCTTCACCATTTTCTTATGCAGATAGTGTTATGACAACCACACATAAAAGTTTACGAGGTCCAAGGAGCGCAATTTTATTTATCCGAAAAGATCAGAGAGAGTTTGATAAAAAAATAGATAAAATGATAATTCCTGGACTCTTTGGAGGTCCTCATGAAAATAATATTGCAGGTGTTGCAGTAGCATTGAAAGAAGCAGATACCTCATCTTTTAAAAAATATGCAAAGCAAGTAATAAAAAATGCAAAAGTTTTAGCAAGTGAATTGCAAAAATTAGGTTGGCATATTATTTCTGGTGGCACAGACTCACATTTAATTCTTATGGATACTTGGTTAAATGGAAAAGGAATTTCCGGAAAAGAAGCAAGCGCTAAATTGGAAAAAGTTGGGATTATTGTAAATATGAATACTATTCCGGGAGAAACTCGCACAGCGATGGATCCTTCTGGTATTCGTTTAGGTACTTGTGCGGAAACTACTCGTGGTAAAAAAGAAAAAGATATGATTACGATTGCAAAAAAAATAGATAAAATTTTAAAGGGAAAATAAATTTTCAATTTAGGCTTTTTTCTGCTATATTTTCTATATGGTAAAAAATAAAAAAAGAGGCAAGTTGATTGTTATAGACGGCACGGATGGAAGTGGAAAATCTACCCAGACTTCTCTTTTGATGGATAGACTAATAAAAGATGGATACAACGTCCGAATAGTTGATTTTCCAGAATATTATAAAAATTTCTTTGGTGCTTTTATCGGACATTGTTTGAGTGAACAATATTATAATTGGATTAATATCCACCCGAAAATCGCTTCAGTGATGTACGCTGCTGACAGATGGGAATCAAAAGAAAAAATAGAAAAATGGCTTAAAAAAGGTTATGTTGTTATCGCTAATAGGTATGTAAGTAGTAATCAGATACATCAAGGTGGAAAAATTAAAAGTATCGGAAAACGTAAAGATTTTTTACGATGGTTGGATGATATGGAATATAGAGTTTTTGGGATTCCAAGACCGAATGTTATTTTTTATCTTTCTTTGCCGATTAATTTAGTTTTGAAACTTTTGAAAGACAGAGAAAGTAGTAAAATGAAAAGAGCTTATCTAGAAAAGAAAAAAGATGTTCATGAAAGTGATGTTGATTTTATGAAAAATTCTATAAATAGCGCTTTGTGGCTTGCAAAAAATTATCCTAATTGGGAAAAAATAAAATGTTCGGAAAAAGGAAAAGTTTTTCCTCGTGAAATAATTCATGAGATGATTTATGAAAAAGTAAAAAGAATTTTAAAATAAATGAAAATAAAAGTTAAAAAATTAAAAGAAAATGTAAAATTACCAAAAAGTCATCATCCTGGAGATGTAGGAATGGATTTGTATTCAACGGAAGAATATACAATTAAGCCAGGAGAAAGACATTATTTTTATCACGGCTTTGCTTTAGAATTTCCAGAAGGGTATGCAGCGATTATAAAAGATAAATCAAGCATTTCCAAAGCAGGACTTCATACAATGGGAGGAGTTTTTGATGCTGGGTTTCGTGGAGAATATAATACTTTGCTAGTAAATTTATCGGATGAGCCATATACTGTAGAGGTTGGAGATAAAGTTTCACAACTTGTTATCTTGCCAGTTGAATTGCCAGAACTTGAAGAAGTAAATGAACTTTCAGAATCAAGTCGTGGCTTAGGTGGTTTTGGTTCAACAGGCAGAAAATAATATGCAAGAAGAAATAAAAAATTTAATAAAAAAGTCTTTAAAAAATCTAAATTTAGAAATTGGAAATGTTGTTTTAGAACATCCAGCAGATTTAAATATGGGAGATTATTCTACAAATGTTGCTATGGTTTTATCTAAAAACCTTAAAACAAATCCGAAAGAATTAGCAGAGAAAATAGTTGCGGAAATTTCTGGACAAGGCCCTACTTTTTCCCTTTGGGAAAAGGCAGGACCTTGTCCATCTTTCTCCAAAATAGAAGCGAAAAATGGTTTTATTAACTTTTATCTTTCAAAAGAATTTTTTGTTGATTCAATAAAAGAAGTCATAGAAAATAAAAATTTTGGACACAATAATTTTTTTGAGGGTAAGAAAATAATGGTGGAATATACAGATCCGAATCCCTTTAAACCTTTTCATATTGGGCATCTGATGACGAATGCTATAGGAGAATCTATTTCAAGAATTGTTGAATACTCTGGGGCAAAGGCAATTCGTGCAAACTATCAAGGAGATGTCGGTCCACACGTGGCGAAAGCTATTTATGGTCTTTTGAAATTTGGTATGCCAGACGAAAATAAATCTATTGGAGAAAAGGCGCATTATATTGGAGAACTTTATGCGAAGGGCAATGATGCTTATGAAACTGATGAAAATGCAAAAAAAGAAATAGATGAAATAAATCAGAAAATTTATGATAGAAGTGATATAAAAATAAACGAGATTTATGATTGGGGTAGGAGAATAACATTGGAAGCTTTTGAAGAAATTTATAAAAAATTAGGAACAAGTTTTAATTACTATTTTTTTGAGAGTCTTGTTGCTCCGATCGGAGAAAAAATTGTTCAAGAAAATTTGGGTAAAGTCTTTGAGAAATCAGATGGCGCTATAGTTTTCCATGCTGAAAAATATGATCCGAAACTTCATACTAGAGTTTTTATAAATTCTAAAGGTCTTCCTACTTATGAAACTAAAGAATTAGGACTTTCTAAAATGAAGTTTGAAAAAGAGGATTCAGATATTTCTATTGTGATTACTGCCAATGAACAAGAAGAATATATGAAAGTTGTTTGTAAGGCAATTGAGATGATTAATCCAGAATATGCTTCTAAAATGAAGCATATTACTCACGGTATGATGCGCCTCGCTTCTGGTAAGATGTCTTCTCGGAAAGGTAATGTAATTACCGGTGAATCTTTGTTATTAGAATCTTGTGAAAAGATTTTTGAAAAAATAAAAGATAGAGATTTTACAGAGGAAGAAAAAAAACAAATAAGTAACGATGTTGGAGTCGCTGCTTTAAAATATTCAATTCTAAAACAAAATATTAGCGGGAATATTATTTATGATTCTGAAAAATCAATTTCTTTTGAAGGAGATTCCGGTCCATATTTACAATATTCGTATGCTCGTGCCAAATCTATTTTGGACAAGGCCTTGCCTTCCGCCGGATTTTGGCGAAGGCAAGGCCTTGAGAGTGAGTCCGATCTTTTCAGCCAAAAAGCTTGTCCTCTTGAACGCCTCTTTTATCGTTTTCCAGAAATTGTGCAAAAATCCGTTTCTGAATTTGCTCCACATTATATTGCAAATTATTTAATAGATCTTGCTCGCGCTTATAATACTTATTATGGAAGCACAAAAATTATAGATGAAAATGATCCAACTTCCGCTTATAAAATAAAACTTACAGAAGCTTTTTCCATAGTCATTAAAAATGGCCTGTATCTTTTAGGCATCAAAGCTCCGGAGAAGATGTAGATCTAAGGAATTTTATGTGTGTGCACATTACCCACACATATTGACTAATAAAAATTAGGTGGTAGTATTATTCGCAAAATAGAACATTGATAATTTATTTATTTCTAATTAAATAAAGGAGTAAAGTATGGCTACCTTAAAAATGTCAGAATCAATTCCATGTAAGTTTGAAATTGCATGGGTGGGGGAATGTAATCAACCTACCGATAATGGATGGTGTTCGAAACATGAAAACAAAATTTGTATAAGTTGTGGCAAAAAAGCTGTCGGTGAATGTGACAACACTGGTGGTTCTTTTGTATGTGGTGCTCCTCTTTGCAAAGATTGTTGTCATACACCCTATGGTGATGGTCATATAACCAAAGAAGTTGCAGAAGTAATATACAAAAACAGAAAAAAAGAAGAGGAAGAGAAAATAGCTTCTCGCGCAAACCCAGCACAAAGAATGAATAAAGAATTGGGTATTCCTTTAAATCTTCTTGAACTGTTGAAAGGAGATTTGTTGGATTTTGAAATAAAAAAATATTATTATCTTGAGCTTGAGCACGAGCTTATGGGGTGTTTCCCCGCAATTTTCTCGGGCACAGATGAAATAGTTATTACGACCGATCTGGAAATTTTATCAGATGTTTGGAAAACTCTTCCACCAAAACGTTCCAAGATTAGTTTCAATTACGGATATGTTAGTAAAAGCAAAAATTTTGCATATCCAATTTTGGGGGAAAGTGAATATGATAGAGAAACAAGTAACCCCTTCAGATTATTAACGTCTCAAGTTGATATTTCGACAATGTCCTTTTGTTGGGCGTTTGGGTTATTAAATCTTGGTTCTGACCCAAATAAGGAAAGCTTCTTAAATATGATAGATATAGCTATTAAGAAAGCTATACAATAATTTTACCATCCAAAAACCATTCGTTTTTTTGGATGGTTTTTGTTTTTCAGGGTTAACAAAAAAGTAGAAAAAAAACATTTTTTCTGTTAATATCTAATTATGGACAAAGAGAATACTAAATCCGAATCGGCATTACGTGAAGAGACAATTTTGCAGTTTTGGAAAGAAAATAAAATTTTTGAAAAAAGTTTAGAAAAAAAAGCCCCGAAGGGAAATTATGTTTTTTATGATGGGCCTCCTTTTGCCACAGGGCTTCCTCATTACGGTCATATACTTGGAAGTGTTACTAAAGATGTTTTTGGACGTTATCAAACAATGTGCGGGTTTTCTGTTCCACGTCGTTGGGGTTGGGATTGTCATGGATTGCCGATTGAAAATATTGTTGAAAAAGATTTAAATATTTCTGGTAAAAAAGCTATAGAGGAAATGGGTATAGATAAATTTGTTGAATATGCTCGTAGTAAAGTTTTGACTTATGTTTCTGAATGGGAAAAAACCATTAATCGTATTGGTCGCTGGGTGGATTTTAATAATTCATACAAAACTATGGATAACACTTTCATAGAAAGTGTTTGGTGGGCTCTCGGAGAGTTAAATAAAAAAGAATTACTTTATGAGGGTGTGAGAGTGCTTGCTTATTGTCCACGATGTGAAACGCCGATTGCGAATTCTGAAATTGCGATGGATAACAGCTATAAAGACATTACTGATATTTCTGTTTATGTAAAATCTAAATTAAAAGCAGGGCAAAAATTTGGAGAAGAAAAAATAACAAAAGATTCTGCTTATATGATAGCTTGGACGACTACTCCATGGACCTTGCCTGGAAATACAGCTATTGCTGTTGGAAAAGATATAGACTATACAGCACTTAGAATAAAAGGAATTCCAGAATTATATATTATTGCAAGTCTTTGTGTAGAAAAAGTTTTTAAAAATGAAGAAATTGAAATTGTTCATGATGATATAAAAGGAGCTGATCTTGTAGGTCTTTCTTATGAACCGATATTTGATTATTATAAAAATATTGATATGCCAAATAAAGAAAATATTTGGAAAGTTTGGCATGCCAATTTTGTAACGACAGACGTAGGAACAGGTATTGTTCATGAGGCACCTGCTTTTGGAGAAGATGATATGAATCTTGCAAAAGAACACGACATTCCTTTTATTCGTCACGTTGAACCGAATGGTACTTTTTCTAAAGAGGTTACTGATTTTGTTGGGATAAAAGTTAAACCAAAAGAAGACCCTCAATCCGCTGATGTTTTGATAATCAAATATTTAGCTCATTCTGGAAAACTTTTTGAAAAAGAAAAAATAATTCATTCTTACCCGCATTGTTATCGTTGTGAAACTCCGCTTCTTTATTACGCGTTGCCGTCTTGGTTTGTGAATATTCAGAAAGTTAAAAATAATCTGCTTAAAAATGCTGAATCAATGAATTGGATACCTTCTCATTTAAAAGAGGGCCGTTTCAAAAACACAATGGAAAGTGCTCCAGATTGGACTATTTCACGTAATCGTTATTGGGCAAGTCCACTTCCAATTTGGAAATCTGATTCTGGAAAAGTAATGTTTGTAAACAGTCTAGAAGATTTAAAACAAAAAACTAAAAAATCCGGCAATAAATATTTTGTGATGAGACATGGTCAAGCAGAAAATAATGTTGTAGAAGGTCCTCACAATGAAAATACTGAGTATGGTGCTAAGTTAACAGAAAAAGGTAGAGAACAGGTTTTAAAAAACTCTCAAAAACTGAAAGAAAAAATTGATATTGTTATTTGTTCAACTCTTGAGAGAGCAAAAGAAACTGCTAAAATAGCTTGCGAACAAATTGGTTTTTCATTAGAAGAAATTATTTATGACCAAAATGCTCGAGAATGGGATACGAGTTCTATTTTCAATAATAAAGATAAATCTGTTTTTAATAAATATTATGAGGAAGATTATTTAGATAATCCAACTGAAATTTTACCTGATGCTGAAAGTTTTGCGGATTTAGTAAAAAGAATGGGTAGATTTATTTATAACCTAGAATCAAAATATTCCAATAAAAATATTTTGATTTTTGGGCATGGTAGTGCAACAGATGCTTTAAGTTTTGTAGTAAATGGCTTAACGTTAAATTCTTTGTCTAGTAAAAATGATCCATTTAATCCTCTTAAAAATGCTGAAATTAGAAAATTTGATTTTGTTCCACTTCCACATAATGATAATTATGAATTGGATTTACATAGACCATATATTGATGAAATTGTGTTAGTAGATGAAAAAGGAGAAGAATATAAAAGAATTTCAGAAGTCATAGATTGTTGGTTTGAATCTGGTTCAATGCCATTTGCTCAGGATCATTAT
>Ga0172381_10003318_pt1 | contig 17118 bp, 17 predicted proteins | sample Leawel6488metaG_FD_119754 | JGI IMG/M metagenome (GOLD analysis project Ga0172381, IMG submission 119754) | Leachate microbial communities from a municipal landfill in Southern Ontario, Canada - Leachate well 64-88 metaG | ecosystem: Engineered > Solid waste > Landfill > Unclassified | place... | reverse complement strand
TACTGCCTGCGGTGGCAGACCCCGTGATTATACAAAAATTGCCGAAGTGTGAACACTCATATGGTGCCCGGAAAGAAGGATGTACAACCCTGGCGGCAGACCGTGACGGACCCGGGGACAGGGAAAAGCAGGAGCGGCAACACGGGGAGGTGAACTATGGGCGATCAGGCAGTTTTTTTCCGGAAAGCGGAGACCTACCGGGTCATGATTGATGCGGAAGGGACCGGTCATATCCGTATCATAAAACGGATGAATTTCCGGACGATTCTTGCCCTTTTTAAGGAACTCTATCTTGAGATCCGCAAAAATTCCGGCCGCAGCCCCCACATTATCATCCACGTCTCGCAGTCCCTCTATGATGAGATGTCCGAGAACCTCAAGGAATTTTTGCTCTTCTGTTCGGCATGCCTTGAAGGAACATTCGAGTTGTCGGTCGTGGAATAACCCGGTTCCCCCGCCAGCAAGAAAGGAGGTCTCCCGCTTTCGCATCTCATTTTCCCATAATTTATCGTTATTTTGTTAATTGCGGCAAAAATTTCTCGGATATTCTGAATTATATCATGTCAGGGCAACCTCAGTAAACGTGACAAGGACACTCTCAAAAACTACCCGTTCTCCAGAGGATCCACTCCTTACTCCGGCACGGCCACTCGCTCTTTCCCGTGCGGATACCTTTACGGAATCCGTCATACGAGAGATGACCCGGCTTTCCCTGAAGTACGGAGCGGTCAACCTTGCACAAGGATTCCCGGACTTTCCCTGCCCGGACGAACTTAAAATCGCCGCATGCGAAGCGGTCAATGCCGATGTGAATCAGTATGCGATCACGTGGGGAGCAAAAGAGCTCCGCGAAGAGATCGCGAAGCGGGTGAAAACCTACAATGGCATGGACTTTGATCCCGAAACCGGGATCACGGTCACCTGCGGCTCGACCGAAGCGATGCTTGCGTCGCTGCTTGCGGTCATCACGCCCGGTGAGGAAGTGATCGTACCCGAGCCGTTTTACGAAAATTACGGCCCGGACACGATCCTGTCCGGGGCGGTGCCCCGGTACGTGTCCCTGGGGGACGATTTTTCGATCGATGAGGAAGCCTGGAAGAAGGCTTTTTCCCGGAAGACAAAAGCGATCGTCATCAACACGCCCAACAACCCGACGGGAAAAGTCTTCACAAAAAAAGAACTCTCGTTCATCGCCGATCTCTGCGTCGATCACAACGTGATCGCCATCACCGACGAAATCTACGAGCACATCCTCTACGATGGCAGGAAGCATGTCTCCATCGGGTCGCTTGGCGGGATGCAGTACCGGACGATCACGATCGGGAGCTTTTCAAAAACCTACAGCGTCACCGGCTGGCGGGTCGGCTATGCCCTCGCACACCCGGACCTGACCGCCCGGATCCGTAAGATCCACGATTTTTTAACCGTGGGTGCCCCGGCCCCGCTCCAGCAGGCCTGCGCCGCAGCGCTCCGGCTCCCCGAATCGTATTACAAGGAACTTGCCGCTGACTACGACCGGAAAAGAAAAATCCTTTTTGCCGGTCTCATAGACGCTGGGTTCTCCTGCGAGCTCCCCGAAGGCGCCTATTATATTTTCACCGACATTTCGGCTTTCGGGAAAAATGACGTGGAGTTTGCACGCGATCTCATCAAAACGGCGGGAGTCGCCGCAGTTCCGGGCAGCTCGTTCTACCACACCGGCGGCGAAACAAAACTCCGGTTCACGTTCTCCAAAAAAGACTCAACCCTGCAGGAAGCCTGCAGGCGCCTGAAAAAGATTCTCTAAACACATGGTGCATTCATGACAACAAAACAGTACTGGGACAAGGAAATCGAAACAATGCCCCGTGACAAGCTGGAGAAATACCAGCTCAAACTGCTGAAAAACGAGATCGCCTTTGCCCGAAAGGGATCGGCGTTTTACAAGGAATATCTCCCGGATATTACCCTGAAATCGGTCGACGATATCCGGAAACTCCCGTTTGTGACAAAACAGATTATCCGGGAACGCCAGCAGGCAAGCGAACCGTTCGGGGACATGGTCGCGGTCCCCGAAAAGGACATTGTCTATATCTCCGCATCAAGCGGGTCGACCGGCGTCCCGACCGCATCCCCGTTTACTGCACAGGACTTCGATGACTTCATCGACTGCCAGGCCCGGCTCTTCTGGCGGAGCGGAATGCGTCCGAAGGACCGGTACATCCATGCCCTGAACTTCTCGCTTTTCATCGGCGGGCCGTGCGTGCTTGGCGCACAGAAACTCGGGGCGCTGGCCATCCACGCGGGCTCGATCCCCTCGGACCGGCTGCTCAACTTTGTCAAGCAGTTCAAGCCCAACTGGACCTGGACAACGCCGTCGTACGCCTGGTACCTGGGCGAGACCGCAAAAAACGCCGGCCTTAACCCGGCAGAGGACTTAAGCCTCAGGAATTTTATCTGCTCGGGCGAACCCGGCGCCGGGATCAGGGAGACCCGTGACAACATCGAGGCGCTCTGGGGCGCAAACCTGTACGAATATTACGGGCTCTCGGATATCTTCGGGGCCTGCGCAGGGTCGTGCACGGAGAAGTCCGGGATCCACATCGAAGAGGACCACATGATTGTCGAAGTCCTTGACCCCAAGACCGGCGAACCGGTCGGGGAAGGGGAGCGCGGCGAGATGGTGCTCACGACCCTAAAGAAGCGTGCCCGGCCCCTGATCCGGTTCCGGACCGGTGATATCGTCACGTACACGGACGAGAAGTGCAACTGCGGCAGGACACATAAAAGGCTGCTCGGGGTCCACGGCCGGACCGACGACATGCTCATCATCAAGGGTGTCAATGTCTTCCCCAGCGACGTCGAGGCAGTCGTTCGGAGCTTTGATTTCCTGACCGGGGAGTACCGGCTTATTGTCGAGCGCGAGAAGCATCTTGATGTGCTTACCATCGAGGTCGAGAACACAAAAAAGACGGTTCCCGAAGTCCAGAACATAGTCGCGACCGCGATCAAGGCCCGGCTTGGCGTGACCGCAAAGATCCTCGTCCACCCGCCCGGGACGCTGCCCCGCGAGACCCACAAGGCAAAGCGGATCATCGACAAGAGAACGAAAGTCTGGGGTTAAGATCCCAAAGTGTTCGAACCGGGAAAACCCCTGCCTCATTTTTTGGATCCGGTCCTGCTCAAAAGTAAAAAAATGCCCAGGTGGGCCGGTAAAACGTACCAGAACGGATGTGGAGATCATTGCAGACATTCCAGAAACCGAATATGTCCTGAACTGCACGTCGGCCTGCGCCGGGTGCGGAGATTCGCTTGCCCTGCGGTACGTGCTCAAGGCGGCAGGGCCGGATACAATCCTTGTCATGCCGGCCGGGTGCACGGCCGCGTTCCAGGGGGTCTACCCGAAGACTGCCTATACCCTGCCTGTGGTAAACATTGCCTTTGGGGCGGCAGCCGCGTGCGCATCGGGACTGAGCGCGTTCCTGCGGGCGAAAGGGAAGGCAACAAAAGTCGTGGTCTATGCCGGCGACGGCGCGACCCTTGACATCGGGCTCTCAGCGGTCTCGGGCGCGTTCGAACGCCGGACCGATTTTTTGTATGTCTGCTACGACAACGAGGCATACGGGAATACCGGGATGCAGCGATCCAGCGCGACGCCGCTTGGCGCAAAGACGACTACGACCCCGGCCGGGAAACCCGAAGTAAAAAAGGACATCGACACGATCATTGCCGCCCACGAACCGCCGTACCAGGCAACCGCCTGCGCCTCGTATCCCCAGGATCTGTTCCGTAAGGTCCAGAAGGCGCTCACGTTTGAGGGGCCGACATTTGTCCACGTCCTCTCTCCCTGCCCACCCGGCTGGCGGTACTCTGCGGAAAAAACTGTGGAAGTGGGAAAACTCGCGGTGAAATCCGGTATGTGGGTGCTGTACGAACGTGAGAACGGGGTACTTTCCATCAGCGCCCCGACAAAAGCGGCGATGAAAAACCCGGTCCCACTCGAAGAGTACCTTGTACTCCAGGGACGGTTCAAAGGGATCGATACAAAAACCGTGGAACATCTCAGGGAACGGATCGCAGGTAACTTCCGGCGGCTCGCGGCAGAGGAGGCATCGCCATGAGAAAGATTGCGACGGGAAACAAAGCGGTGGCAGAAGCGGTAAAACAGGCCCGGCCCGATGTCGTCGCCGCGTACCCGATCACGCCCCAGTCCGAAATCGTGGAGACTATCGCGGAGTACGTGGCGAACGGCCAGCTCGAAAGCAGGTATATCCCGGTCGAGAGCGAGCACTCATCCATGGCAGCCTGCATCGGCGCGAGCATCGCGGGAGGCCGGACGTTTACCGCGACGAGCTCGCACGGCCTTGCGTACATGCACGAGATGACCAACTGGGCAGCCGGCGCACGGCTCCCGGGGGTCATGGTCAACGTGAACCGGGCACTCGCCCCCGGGTGGAATATCTGGGCCGAGCATTCGGACGCAATGCAGGAACGCGACACCGGCTGGCTCCAGGTCTATGTCTCGACCGTGCAGGAAGCCTACGACACGACGCTCATGGCATTCCGGATCGCAGAGCACAACAATGTGCTCCTGCCGGTGATGGTCAACCTCGACGGGTTTTCCCTCTCGCATATCATGCAGCCGCTCGATACGGTCGAGCCCGGGGATTTCATCCCGCCCATCCACGTGCCGGACCCGGTCGATCCGAAAAACCCCGGGGGCTACGGGACCATAACCGCCCCGGCTGACCAGTTCCGGTTCCGGTATGAGATCGAGCGTTCGATGCATGACGCAGTAAAGGTGATTGAAGAGACCGAACACGAATTTGCAGAACGGTTCGGCCGGATGTACGGCGCTGTCGAAGAGTACCGGGCGGATGACGCGGACGTTGTCGTGGTCGCACTGGGAACATTCGGAAAAGAGGCGGAAGTCGCTGTTGATATCCTGAGAAACGAAGGAGTCAAAGCGGGATCGGTGCGCCTGCGCTGGTTCCGCCCGTTCCCGGAACTCGACCTTGCCGGAAAAGAAGTTGTCGTGATCGACCGGGCTATCTCGTTCGGGTTTGGCGGGGTGCTCGCCCATGCGATCCGGTCAAAGAATTTCATGAAGGTGTACAGCGTGATCGCCGGCCTGGGTGGACAGGAAGTCACGTACGACGATATCGCGGAGTTTGTCCGGAACCGACGGGTCGGGGAAGAGTCCTGGTTCGGGGTGAACGATCATGTATGAGATCCGGATCCACTCCCGGGGCGGCCAGGGCGGCGTTACGGCGGCCCGGCTCCTTGCAACAGCAGCGCTCCATGACGGGAAATATGCCACGGCCTGCCCGTTCTACGGTGCCGAGCGTCGGGGGGCGCCGGTCGTCTCATTTGTCCGGATCGACGACCGCCCGATCAAGGTGTACAGCCAGATCCGGGACCCGGACCTTGTCGTGGTACTCGACGCGAGCGTGATGGACACGGTCGATGTCCTGCACGGGCTAAAAACCGGCGGCCGGGTGTTTGTCAACAGCACCCATCCCCGGGAATTTACCGGGTTTATTGCAGGCCACGCCGATCTCACCGGTATCGCACTCAGGGAAAACCTTGTCGTTGCGGGAAGCCCGATCCTTAATACCCCGGTCATCGGGGCGCTTGCAAAACTGGGGATCGTATCGCCGGATTCGGCAAAGTCCGCGATACGGGGAATGTTTTACGATGAACGCAATGTCCGGGCTGCCGAGGCAGCCTATGCGGAGATGAGCCCATGAGCGGGGCCGATAACGAGTACGTCGCCATCAGCAGGCCGGTGACCGGATCCGCAGGCCGGACCGGGTCGTGGCGGGTCTTTAAACCTGTCATTAACCGGGAACAGTGCATCGCGTGCGGCCTCTGTGCGCTGTACTGCCCGGATGCCGTGATAAAAGATGATCTTGTTTTCGATCTCGCGTTCTGCAAAGGCTGCGGGATCTGCGCAAACGAGTGCCCGAAAAAAGCGATCGCAATGGTCCGGGAAGAAAAATAATTTTTCCCTGTGCCCAGTAACCTGAATGCCCCTTTCAGGATTACCGGTTCATTGAACCGACCGGGGATTATTCCCGGCGTCCCTTTCTTTTTCCAGATCAGTTTTCAGGTTTATTGCCACCAGTTCCGGATAATCCGGACAAATCGGGTTATTTTGCTCAATTCTGTGCATTCATATACGCTTCTTACCCAGCAGTACAGGTGTCGTTACGATCCATCTCCCGGAAATATACCCACAAAAACCGGCTGTTCCGGCAGTTTTTTCTCGACCGGAAAACCGTTTACTGCCACCAGTGTTACTGCCAGGACCCCCGGCACTGTTCCCGCCAGGAGGATCGCGTTGCGGCAGCACCGCGGCAGGCCGGCACGGACAATGGCAATACTGCACCATTTTTTTGAGTTTTAATGGAACGCGTCCGACCCTGCATCACCACACAACAAGGGGGGGGTCGTACCCTGATCATGCATGACCCCCCCTCTACCGCATCTCCATTTTTATGCCAGAAAACCCGGTATTTTTACGTCATAAAAACTCTATTGAAATACAGGCAGAAAGAACAAACATGGTGGGGGGGTCGCACCTGTTTGCAAAACCGCCCGGCCCGGGAAATTCCTGCCGCCCGGGCGACCCAGAGACGAGCAGGCCCCGTTCCAGTTTTCTCTCGTAAAATTATGCAAAGGAAACAGGGCCGGAGCCGGCCGGTGTGCTGCCTGAAATCCCTTACACCAGACCCGATCCTGTGCCCAAAAACAGGGGGGGTCATGCAAATTTTGATGCGACCCCCCCCTGTTTTACCCGGTACACAAGATCGGTTTTAGGGATGAACCGGGCAGACAGGCTGCCAAAAAAGCGACCGGAAATTATGTGTCGCTCCCGCCCGTTTTCCTGTTATGGTAAATCGCAGGGGCAGGAAATGAGCCTGCGTGTCACGTCAGTGACGGGCATCCGCGTGTGCATCGAATGACGGCACATAGGGTTTGATATCCAGAAGCGGTGTGCCGTCAAGGATGTCCACATCCTCAATCGTGATCACGCTACCCTCGACGCCCACAAGCCGGACGACCGAGAGACCGATCGCATTCGGGCGTTTCGGTGAACGGGTTGCAAAGAGGCCACGGGGAGTGGAATCGAGAACAGGGGTGACGGTGAGGCTGTATCCCGTGGATCGATGCAGGGCGTACAGCAGGAGGATGTGCGAGAAACCCCCAAGATCGGCAAGCCCCCCGACAAGATCGCTCCTGACCTCTACGGTGCCCCGGACCCCCCGGGCTCCGACGGGCTGAATGGGCACATCGGTGATATCGGTAAACGGCGAATGGATCGTTCCGATCGATGTGTACGTGAAGGTCGTGTCCGGGGCGGGCGCACCATGCATAGATCAGTATCGGTGCAATCAGGTAAATAACCGGTGTTATCGTCAGGAAGACCGGTACTCCGTCCCGCAATGACCCGGGTAAACACCCTTGAAAAAACCATTGAATACACTCGTACGGGCTCTGCGGCAGAGTATAGGTGTACCCTGAAAATGCTCCCAAAGAATGCGCGGCCCGGATAAATATGATTGGAGTGCATATGCACGGGATAGTAAACCAACAAGTAAATACAGGCAATATTTGACTTAAATCTGGATTATGCCAGGATTTGCCTGTATTTTACATACCAACAGCATCTACCGGAGAGGGACGCGAAGCGAAAGACTTAACAATTGTGATTTCTTACATTTGTAATGGTGATTCCACTATGAGTGATCGTCTTTGTTGCAAACACCAACGTAAATGACAAACCGTTTGCGCGGCTTGGGCACCTTCCCCCGTCGGCAAAACTCGTGTATAAAGTGCTGGAAACAAGCGGACAGCTGACGCAGAAGGATCTCATCCGCGAGACCTCGCTGCCGTCCCGGACTGTCCGGTACGCATTAAACAGGCTCAAGGCAGAGAAGTTCCTCATCGAGCACTACTACTTCATTGATGCCCGGCAGAGCCTGTACGGCCTGAACATCTCAAAGCCGCAGGAAGAGGTGGTCGCTGTATGATGCGGCCCATGACGCACATTCCCGGCACGTCCACTTAAGCTACCCCCAGATTCAGGAGCCGTCAAACCCTTCACCTCCTTTCAACACCTTTTTTCTTTCCTGTTCTTATCAGCGCCAAATGTACGGATCCCCGTACGGGAGGATGGTTTTGCGTCATGGTATCGGTCGTTCCCGCAGGTTTTAATAAGGGGCATTTACGGGGTTACTTCTCTGGCATTATGCGTACCGGCCGGGGATATTCCCGCAGGTGGTGGCAATTTATGCCGCAATCCCTATGCTAACGGTAATCCGGGAAGGATAGATCGTCTGGATTATTGTATGGCCGTGCATATCCCTGTACTATATCCAGACGGAGCATCACCACCATGACCGCATCACAGAAAGACGAACATGTCATCGAAGCCATTGGACGATCCAGGATCGTGATCAGGAACGGGACCATCGTGGAAATCGGAGAGGCGAAGATCACGTCATGTCCCCTGGCAAAACGGTTTGCCAGCCCGGTCCCGGAGATCACGAAAGATGCCGTCAGGGCAAACATTGAGCACCGTATGAAAGCATTTGGCATGTGCACTGCCCGGCGGGATGTCATTGACACCCGCGAGTTCGTGGGGTTCGGTGCTTCCGAACTCCTGGGTTTTGCTTCGCACGCGGGACTGATCGATGCGGCAGTCCTTGCCTGCGATGGCGCCGGCACGGTGATCGTGAAAAAACCCGCCCTGATCCAGGGTATTGGCGGGCGGATGTCCGGCCTGGTCTCCACAAGCCCGATCCAAGAGGTCATAGCGCGTATCGAAGAGAATGGAGGGATCGTTGTGGATCCTGCCCACGCAGCGCTCGACCAGTATGCAGGAGTGAAACGTGCCCATGAACGGGGATTTAGGAAAGTGGCCGTCACCGTTGCGCGTCCCGAGGTCGCCTCCCGTATCAGAAAAGATTTCCCGACAACCCTTATCTTCGGTGTCCACGTGACGGGGCTTACTCCGGAGGAAGCAGCATCGATGGCTGCCGTTACCGACCTGATGACCTCCTGCGCCTCAAAGACCGTCCGGGAAACGGCAGGAGTAAAGGCCCTTGTCCAGGCCGGGATATCCGTGCCGATCTTTGCGCTGACCCGGGCAGGGAAGGAGCTCATTCTCGAAAAGATCCGGCAGTCCGATGAGCCGGTGCTCCTCAAGCCGACCCGGCTGCCGGTGCTTGACGCGGTCCAGCCGGATCCACTCGTATAGGAAAAATTACCTTTTTTACCCCATATCCCGCGCCCCTGCCAGAAACGACGGGTTTAAAAAACAGAAAAAATTGAGGGCCGGACACAGAGGCTCTTTAGAAAAAAAGATCACATGAGATGATTGTCCCGGATCGTGATCCCCGCTGCCTCCATCCGTGTGCGGATCAGGTCGCTGACCTCGAATTGTTTTTTTGCCCGGAGTTCTGCCCGTATATCCTCAAGCACGCTTAAGGGTGCGCTTGTCTCGCGCAGGAAGTTGATGCCAAGGATTTCCCCGTATTCCCGGAGCGCTTCAAGGTCCCCGCTGCCGGCAAGCCTCTGGATCGCCGCAAGGGCCATAGGGGTGTTGAGATCAAATTCCATGGCGTCGGCAAAGGCCTTGCGACCCTCCGCATCAGGCCCCTTGTCTTTTGTCGCAATCGCCCGTATATGGTCGAGCCCTTTTGCCGCATTGGCAAATCCTTCCTCGGTCGCCTGGAGCGGGGACCGGTAGTGGGAGAGGAGGATGAAGTACCGCAGGACATCCCTGTTCCACGTTTTGAGCGCATCCCGGATCGTGATGAAGTTCCCGAGCGACTTCGACATCTTCTCGCCCTTTACCGTCAGGAAACCCGTATGCAGCCAGTATCTCACCATCGGGTGCTTCCCCGCAAGAGACTCCATCTGCGCGATCTCTGCCTCGTGGTGGGGGAAGATGAGGTCAAGACCCCCGCCGTGCATATCGTACTGCTGGCCGAAATACTTCTCCGAGATCGCCGTGTCCTCGATATGCCACCCGGGCCTGCCCCTGCCCCACGGCGAGTCCCAGGTGTACTCCCCGAACTCCCCTAGTTTCCAGAGTGCAAAGTCCAGAGGGTTGTGCTTCGATGCATCGGAGACCCGGCTGACCCGTTTTGCCCGCTCCTGTCCTGAAAGCTCCCCGTTGTACCCGAACGTATCGAGGTTGAAATAGACCCCGGTCTCTGTGACATAGGCCACGTTTCGTTCGACCAGCCTTTTTACCTGGTCGATGATCTCGGGAATATGGGTTGTTGCCCGGGCATAGTAACTGACCGCATCGATCCCGAGAGATTTCATGTCCCGGAGATATTCGTGCTCGAATTTCCGTGCAAGCTCGCTCTGGGACACACCCTCTTCCTTTGCCCGGTTAATGATCTTGTCGTCCACGTCAGTGATATTCTGGAGGTAGAAGACCTCTTTACCCGTCGACCGGAGGTACTTCGCGAGGACGTCAAAAACGACATAGGTACGGGCATGGCCCAGGTGCGAATAATCGTAGACCGTGGGCCCGCAGACAAAGAGCGCGACCCGGTCCGGGTGCAGGGTTTCGAGCGGCTCAACGGTTTTTGATAACGTGCTGTAAAGTTTCATGACAGTGATCCCGGATGTTTTTTTTTACGCCGGCGGAGGGAGTCGAACCCCCAGACATTCGCTCTGCAGGCGAAGGCATTAACCGCTCTGCCACACCGGCTCTTATGTTTTTCTCTTTTTTTTAGGATCACTGCACGATTCCTTAATCCCGACCGGTGTACCGGTACGAGCCTCTTGCCCTGATTATGTCATCATTGTTTCCCCTCTCCACCCCCCATTTCAGACCTTCCCAAACGCCTGTTCGAGATCGGCGATAAGATCCTCGGTGTTCTCGATACCTGCCGAGACCCGGATAAGCGAGTCCTTAACGCCCACCTTCTCCCGCTCTGGTTTAGGTACCGAGGCATGGGTCATGGATGCCGGGTGTTCTATAAGCGATTCGACACCGCCCAGGCTCTCGGCAAGCGAGAAGATACGGAGGGCGCTTAAGAACCTGAGCGCTGCCTTCTTCCCTCCCTTGATCTCAAAGGAGAGCATCCCCGAGAACCCGTCCATCTGCCGCTTTGCAAGCGCGTACTGCGGGTGGGAGCGGAGGCCCGGGTAGTAGACGGCACTGACCTTTTCGTGCCCTTCGAGGTACTTCGCAAGGGAGAGCGCGTTTTTCTGGTGCCGCTCCATCCGCAGGGCGAGCGTCTTGATGCCCCGGGCAACGAGGAAACTGTCGAACGGGGAGAGGATCGCTCCTGCCGCGTTCTGGTTGTACTTGATCCTCTGGTAGGTATCCTCGTCGGAGAGCATGACCGCCCCGCCCACCGAGTCGGAATGTCCGTTGATGTACTTGGTGGTGCTGTGGACAACGATATCTGCCCCGAGTGCGAGCGGGTGCTGGAAGTACGGGCTTGCAAAGGTGTTGTCCACGATGACCGCTGCCCCGGCATCGTGGGCGATCCCGACGATCTCTTTGATGTCGCAGAGCCGGATCAGCGGATTTGTCGGGGTTTCAAGCCAGACAAACCGGGTCTTTTTCGTGATGGCTGCCTTGACATTCCCGGCATCTCTCGCATCGACATACGAGAACCGGATCCCGAAGTTCTCACCAAAGACATGGTTGAAGAGTCGTCTCGTGCCTCCGTAGAGGTCGTCAAATGCGACCACATGATCGTCTTTTTTGAGGAGTGTAAGCGCTACGGTCGTCTCAGCGGCAAGCCCCGAGGAGAAGGCAAGCCCGAACCGGGCGTTCTCGATTACCGCAAGTTTCTTTTCAAGCGCTCCCCGGGTCGGATTCCCGCTTCGGGAGTACTCGTACCCGCCGGTCGGCTTTGCAACGTCCCGCCGGGCAAAGGTGGATGCGAGGTGGATGGGAATCACAACGTCCCCGGACCCGCCTTCGGAAAGCACCGGGTCTTCCCCGGCATGCACTGCCGCGGTCTCGAATTTCATGTCAGATCACGTCCGCAAAGCCATTGCTTTTCAGCCATTCATCGTTGAAGATTGTCGTGAGATAATTGCGGCCGGTGTCCGGCAGCAGCACGACAAGGAGGTCGTCTTTGTTGAGTTTCTGTGCCACGTCTGCGGCGGCAAAGACCGATGCCCCCGCCGTCCCACCGACAAGGATCCCCTCTTCCCGCGCCAGCCTCCGGGTCATCCGGAACGCGTCGGCATCGTTTACGACAATGATATCGTCCACGATGCCGAGGTCCACGGTTGACGGGATAAAATCCTCCCCGGTCCCCTCGACTTTGTACGGGTGGGACTCGGGTTCTGTCCCGTAGAACACGTGATGGTAGATCGAACCCTCGGGGTCGACCCCGATGATCCTGATGTCCGGGTTTTTTGCCTTGAGATACCGTGCAGTCCCGGAGATCGTTCCCCCGGTCCCGATCCCGGCCACAAAGTGCGTGATCTCCCCATCGGTGTCCTTCCAGATCTCAGGTCCCGTTGTCGCAAAGTGAGCGGCCGGGTTATTGGGGTTCCCGAACTGGTTGGGGACAAAGGCTCCCGGCGTTTCGCGGGCTACTTTTTCTGCCACCTTGTAATAACTCCGCTCGTCTTCGGGCGGCACGTTTGTCGGTGTCCGTATCACGTCTGCCCCGTACGCCTTCAGGAGGAACTCCTTGTCCTTACTCATCTTTTCCGGCATCGTAAAGACGGTCTTATATCCCCGGGACGCCGCAAATATCGCAAGACCCACGCCGGTGTTTCCCGATGTCGGCTCGACCACGGTGCCTCCCTGTTTTATTTTTCCCTCCTGCTCGGCAGCAAGGAGCATCGCTTTTGCGATCCGGTCCTTGGCGCTTCCCCCCGGGTTGAAACTCTCCGCTTTTGCAAGGACGAGCGGTTGTGTCCCGTCCTTGAGCACCCGGTGGAGCCGGATGAGCGGGGTGCTGCCGATGGTGTCGATGATATTTTCATAGAATCGCATGAGCGATCATCTCCGTATAGGTTGGATTTTTATCGGGCGGTACGATGGAACACCGGCATAATGTTTAGAGCGTGAAGGTCAGTACAGACCTGCGAAATGCCTGAAATGCCGGCAGTGGAGATTTATCGTTCAGCAACGACACGGGAAAAAAATACTTTCAAAAAAGGGAAAAACCTGTTTTGGCACCTGATGGAACATACCAGATTGCCGCATACGCCGCATTTCCGTGTCCTGAATCATGGTGTCCATGGTAGTTTTTCCTGAATGATCCTTTGTCTGTTTTTATGTGTGCTGTTATTAGTGCGTAACAAGATTACTGGTGATCGCATAAAACGGTTCAGATAGCGGTAAAATCTGCCGCTCTTTTTGTCCAGGGCAGTACCCGGCCCGGAGAAGGGCAGTCCGTCAGCGTTTTTCCCGGGGGGCCGGTGGGTTGCCGTGACCGGTGGGGCAGGTACCCTGCCGGTGAGGTGCGGTAAGGGAAAATAAAAAATCAGGGAGATTTGTCCTTTGCCAGCTGTGCGGCAGCCGAGGCAAAGACGATCTGGTTCTGGACCTGGATGCCTTCGCTCCATGCGTCCATGAACTCGGGGACAGACTTCCCCGGGCATTGTGTCCCCAGTTCCGTGCAGGAGGGGATGACATGCCAGTACAGTACGTTCTGCCGGAATCGCTCGTTATTCCTGAAGAACCCGAAGCTGACCGTACCGAAGGTCACAGGTTTCTCGCCTCCACCCGGGCATATTCGTCAAAGACCGGGTTTGACGAATAGTCGTAGTAGTGCATGAGGGCGCAGGCAGTGCCCATGAGGCTCCGGGCCCGTTCAAGCCGGTTGATCATCTGGCAGGTGTCGAGGTACAGATCCACGAGTTCGTCCTGCGTGCCATACGATTCGTCCGTCTGAAGGTTCGTGCCGTGCTGGAAGAAGAACCGGTCGTGCAGGTGCAGGTGTCTTTTTGCATCCGCTGCGGTCCTGTCCAGATCGTCGATAGTAGTGACGATGACGGAGAGGTTTTCAAGGATTTTCTGCCGGTAGACCCGGCGTTTCTCCTGGTCAATAGTTGCCTGCATATTGTGTATAAGGTCGCTTTCTATGCATATAAGGAATAATTTGGCGGCAAAAATGGTATTAATTTATGATTGAAGGTAATTATGGAAGTCCCTTCACCAGCGAGACAGGATCCTGGAATCTCTGAACACTGAAAATACCGAAACTCCTTTGGAAATGTTCCGTGACGGGACACTCCCTACAGCGGATTCTACATTACTGGTACAACCATCCCGTTTCCTGCGGGAGGATTTCGTGTCGGGTAAAAACTGACGGGAAAAAGAGTGTTATGCCCGGGGATGTGGTGCTTTCCCGGGCATTATAACGGAGGTGTGGTTGCGTGTTGCATGAGGCATTATATTAGTCCGGCAGGGGTGTCGATCATAACGGGTGAGATGAAACCGTATGGCCCTGCCGTATTGTTGTACGAGGACGTGAACCCGAAGGGCATTTCACGGACACATACCAAGGACCGCAGATCGTCCGCAGGTTACGCGGGGTGCAGTCACTGGTGAGCCTGTTCTGGTCGGCCCCATGGGCCTACAATACTGCCCGGAGCCCCGGATACCGCTGGACCGTTCCACCGGCCCTCCCGGCAGGATGCCGGCAGAGGCCCGGGCAGCGGTACCGGGTGCATCCGGGCCGGCTGCGGGTCGGGCGATATTCGCGTGGTGTGTGTTCATGGCTTTCTTCCTGTTCACGGTTGTGAACACAGAGTATGGGGCAGGCAGGATAATATATCCTGATTTTGCGTCAGGTTTTGCCGCTACATTTGATTTTTCCCGAACGCAGGGGGGAATACTGAGACCCGGATCCGCGACCCGGCCTTTTGCAGAAAACCAAGGTATATAATCTCCGGACAATTAACAATTGTGAAGTACCGGGAATCCTGCCCGGTCGTGTGGAATCAGACCAGGATGTGCAGAGGAAGACTATGACGAAGATTTACGACAATATTCTGGCAACAATCGGCAACACCCCGCTTGTGCGGCTGAACCGGGTCACCCCGGGAGCTGGCGCAACGGTGCTTGCCAAGGTTGAGTCCTTCAATCCCCTGGGGAGCGTCAAGGACCGGATCGCGGTGGCGATGATCGATGCTGCAGAAGAAGCCGGGCTCATCCGGCCGGATACCATCATTCTCGAACCCACCAGCGGGAACACCGGGATCGGTCTTGCCATGGTAGCCGCCGCCCGGGGGTACCGGATCACGCTTGTCATGCCGGAGACGATGAGTATCGAGCGGAGAAAACTCCTCAAGGCCTTCGGCGCCGATATCATCCTTACCCCGGGAAAAGAGGGGATGAAAGGTGCGGTGGGAAAAGCCGAGGCGCTCCTTTTAGAGAACCCGAAGTATTTCTATATCCCCCAGCAGTTCCGGAACCCGGCGAACCCTGCCATCCATAAGAAGACGACCGCCGAGGAGATCTGGCGGGACACGGACGGCAAGGTGGATGCCATCGTTGCGGGCGTGGGGACAGGAGGCACCATCACGGGCATCGCAGAGCTGATAAAATCCCGCAGGCCGTCGTTCAAGGCCATCGCGGTCGAACCCGACGCATCCCCGGTGCTGTCCGGCGGGCAGCCCGGGCCGCACAAGATCCAGGGCCTGGCGCCGGGTTTCATCCCCGACGTCCTCAAAATGGATCTCCTCGACGAAGTGATCCGCGTGACCTACGAGGACGCCATCGCCACTTCACGGCGCATGGCAAAAGAGGAGGGGATCCTCATCGGCATCTCGGGCGGTGCAGCGACATGGGCTGCGCTCCAGGTTGCGGTACGAAAAGAGTATGCGGGTAAAACGATCGTTGTCATCCTGCCGGATACCGGGGAACGGTACCTGAGCACGGAACTCTTCGAAGCATAACGGGGAAGGACCATGGTTTTTGACCACCTCAGGGAAGATATCAGGGCAATCTTTTCCAAAGACCCCGCCGCACGCTCCACCCTTGAGGTGCTCTTTTGTTACCCGGGTCTCCACGCGCTCTGGTTCCACCGCAGGGCCCACTGGCTCTGGGTGCACAACCTGAAATTCTGGGCCCGGTTCGTCTCCCACATCGGCAGGTTCCTGACCGGGGTCGAGATCCACCCGGGCGCCGTAATCGGGCGGCGGGTGGTCATCGACCATGGCATGGGCATCGTTATCGGGGAAACCGCTGAAGTCGGCGACGATGTCCTGATCTACATGGGCGTGGTGCTGGGCGGCACGGCACTCGAAAATATCAAGCGCCACCCGACCGTGGAGGATGGGGTTGTCCTCGGGTCCGGGGCCATTGTCCTTGGCCCTATCCGGGTCGGGAAGGGTGCAAAAGTCGGGGCCGGGTCAGTCGTGGTCAGGTCGGTCCCGCCCGGTGCAACCGTGGTCGGGGTCCCGGGCAGGATCGCCGGGCTGGATCACGGTTTAGAGGACGTGGTGGCCGGCGAGGTCATGCCCGATCCGGTGCTCCGGGTGGCAAGCCAGCTGCTGGAGCGGCAGGCCCAGTTCGAAGAACGGCTCCGCGTCATCGAGCAGGTGCAGCCGGGCCCGGTCCCCGCTGCCGCCCGGCAGGAAAGCGTCTGCGAGAACCAGATCTTCGATGCGTTACGGGAAGTGATCGATCCTGAGGTGGGTCTCGATATCGTCGACCTCGGCCTGGTACGGGGGGTACGGGTGGATGGCACCAGCGTGGAGATCGACCTGGTTCTCACCTGCAAGACCTGCCCCCTCGCCGATCACCTCTCCGAGCAGGTGAGGAGGAAGGCGCTGGGGGTCTGCGGTATCGGGAACGTGACCGTGAACGTGCTGGACGAGCCGTGGAACTCGGAGCGGTTTGTCCAGCAGCGCGATTCGCACAAGGGGGCATGACCGCCTTCCCCCTGTATTCATGGGTGTTCCCGCACGCACTTTCAGGATAGCACTACAGTTCGGGTTTTACCGTGCCCGGGAATCCCATTGCGGATATTTTCCCGGGCACGGTCCAATCATTTTTTACCCACCCTGCTGAAATACCCACTATGGTCATTTTTAACCAGAGTAAGAAGTCCCTGTTCCTTTTCGGGATCTGTGCCGCGTGCCTGTGTCTTATCATATCCCCCGCCGCTGCCGGCTGGGCGTGGT
>Ga0172381_10003317_pt1 | contig 17120 bp, 20 predicted proteins | sample Leawel6488metaG_FD_119754 | JGI IMG/M metagenome (GOLD analysis project Ga0172381, IMG submission 119754) | Leachate microbial communities from a municipal landfill in Southern Ontario, Canada - Leachate well 64-88 metaG | ecosystem: Engineered > Solid waste > Landfill > Unclassified | place... | reverse complement strand
TAAATAGTAGTTAAGCAGGAGATATCCCATTATAGGATGGGTTTCCATTGTCTTTCTTTCTTCTTCGGTAAGTTTGCCGGGTTTGTTCAGAATAGATATGGGTATGCGGGTCTTTCCTATATCATGAGTAAATCCGCAGTGCGTTATCGTCTCTTCGTCAAATTTGCCGGGCTTATACGCCAGCGAAAGCCGTATCGTGAGTGCTGCAACTATAAGAACGTGGCGATACGTATAGGGCAGGTTCTGCTTCATGGTAGTCAATTCAAATATAATATCGTTTTCGATGGCAAGCTTACCTGCCCGGCCATATATTTGTTTTCTGACAGCAGCTGCTTTTAATATATTGCCGTACTTATTATTATCGAATACTTTTTTGAAATCAGCAAATATCTCCGTGTTTTTTAAGGGCACTCTCACCTGTTCATGCTGTTCACCCTTTTCACGTATTTTTTTTATAACGATGGGAGTTACCTCTACACCTTTTTCTAGTATCAAGTCGCCATAAATAGTGTGCAGATCCGTTAAAAGATGCATAATCCTCCCCCCTCTTAGACTTTAATTATATCATAAATTCTCTGCTCATGCTATAATATGGGACATGAAAAAATGCGAAAAGAGAGGCATATTATACCGGCAGTGGGGTTGTTCATCGCCCAGAGCTGCTATGATAATGGTGCATGGACTTGGCGGACACAGCAACAACTGGGAATTCGTAGCAAACTTCCTGGTAGAACATGGCATATCATGCTACTCTATCGAGCTTAAAGGCTTCGGCAAAACAGAAGGCGTTAAGGGCCACATAGACTCTCTTAATATTTACATGAAAGATATCCGCCGGCTTTACAGCATAGTAAAAAGAGAACACAGAAGCCTTCCCATATTCTTAGCCGGTGAAAGCATGGGCGGACTGACAGCTTTTCTTTTAGCCATAAAAAAACCTTCTCTATTTAAAGGAATAATATGCGTATCCCCCGGATTCGCAAGCAGCCTAAAATTCTCATTAGTCCAATACTTTAAGATGATATCTGCGCGCTTCTATAATGCGAAAAAGCAATTTACCATGCCGGTCACAAACGACATGTGCACCCAAGACCCTGTATGTAAGAAGATAATGGATAACGATCCGCTGGAACATAAGTTAGCTACTCCGAAACTGCTGCAAAGCATACTGTTGGGACAGATATCCAGTATCTTGTTTAAACACAAGATCAGGACAGATACGCTCTTCTTGCTCGCCGGGGCGGATACATTCGTAAACTCAGGAGTTAGCAGGAAGATATTCGAAGGGATAAAATTCAAAAACAAAGAGATACACGAATACCCCGGTATGCGCCACAGCCTCACCATGGAACTCGGGCGGGAAAAAGTATTTGCCGATCTGCTGAAATGGCTCAATAAACGAATCTAAAAATATCACGCGTGAAGGAAACGGCATGATAGATTCGATGGTAAAAGATGTCCTGAAAAATATCACCATCGGGAACGTCTTAGAGGCTATCAATAAAAAATACGGCAATAAAACAGCTCTCAGGATAAAGAGCGAAGACGGTTCATTCAGAGAGATCTCCTACATAAAGTTAGGCCGCAGGGCGGTCAGTATCTCCTCCGTACTTATAAATCTCGGCGTCAACAAAGGTGACAGGGTTGCCATACTTTCCGAAAACAGGCCTGAATGGGCAGCCGCCTACTTCGGCATCATCTCCTGCGGCGGCATCATACTTCCGATAGATGCAAAACTCACTGATAATGAAATAAAGTTCATACTCAATGACAGTCAGGCAAAATGTATATTTGTAAGCGAAAAGCACCTGGAGGCCGTAGATAAAATAAAATCGAACCTTCCAAACCTTAAAAAAATAATACTTTTCGATAAAACCCGTCGCGACGACATCATACAGTTAAATAAGTTAAGGCCGCATCGCGGGAAAGAAAGAGAGCGGCAAATATATCCCGAAGACACAGCAATAATAGTTTACACTTCCGGCACAACAGGTATTGCAAAAGGCGTTGAAATAAGCTACAAAAATCTACTATTCCAGATCATGGAATTCGGACAGACAATACGCTGCACACCCAAAGAAAGATTACTCTCCATCCTACCGCTTAACCATATGCTCGAAATAACCGGAGGGCTTATCACGCCGCTTTACGCGGGTTCATGCGTTACGTATTGCGATACCTTAAAGACAAATATGCTGATGCCGCTTATGCAAGAGACCGGCACCACAGCTATCATCTGTGTGCCTCTGGTTCTTAAACTCATACGCTCAGGGATAAGTAAAAAAACTATGAAGCTATCCCCTTTAAAACAGAATGCATTTAACGCCCTTCTCTCGTTTTCTAAATTCATGCTGAAATTTAAGATACGGATAGGAAGACTGCTATTCCGTTCGGTCCATAAGGAATTCGGCGGACGCCTGCACACATTTGTAAGCGGGGGTGCGCCGCTCGATATAGACGTAGAGACAGACATGAATGCCCTAGGCTTCAGGATACTGCAGGGGTATGGACTGACCGAAACAGCTCCCGTAATATCGGTCAATACATTCACGGATAATAGGTTCGGCTCCGTCGGCAAACCTCTGCCAGGCGTAGAGATCAGGATACTGAAAGAAAAAGATAGCGACCCAACCGGTGAAATACTGACACGCGGGCCGCATGTCATGAAGGGATATTTCAGAAACCCTGAAAAGACTGCTGAGGTTATAAAAGACGGATGGTTCTATACCGGCGACTTAGGCTACATAGATAAGGATGGGTTCCTTTTTATATCCGGCAGAAAAAAGAATATGATAATTTTAGGCGGAGGTAAGAAAGTATTCCCTGAAGAAGTCGAAAGCGTCATTGGAAAAAGCCCTTACATAAAAGAATTATGCGTCCTGCCGAGAATAGCGCTTCAGGGACTGCGCGAAGGACATGAAGAAGTATACGCGCTCATCGTACCAAACCTTGATTTTTTCGAACAAGGAAAGATGGCTACGAAAGAAAATGTGGAAGCAAAAATATCATCTGAGATAGCCAGGCTCAGTAAAGAACTGTCTGCATATAAAAGAATAATGAATTTCGATATATCTTATGAAGAATTACCTAAAACCGTTACAAGAAAAATAAAACGCGATGCTGTTAGTGAGCTGGTTAAGAAGCTTCAGTAGGCCCTGCTATTTTCCTTCTATCCATTTTTCATCCGTCACAAAGTGAGCGATCGTTGTCCGCCCGACATGTGAATATACGACATGTATAAGTCCGTTCTTGTCCTGCAGGACTGATGGATAAGTGCTCACACTACCCGCCTCATACTGGATCATCTTTCTGACCGGCCATGTTTTGCCATCGTCATAAGAAAGCGCTATAGTAATCCCCGCACGGTCTTTTTTGGCATCATTAGACACAAGAACAACATGGCCATTTTTCAGTTTTAACATTTCCAGCGCGGTGCCTGGATTCTTTACATCGGAAAGCTTCCAATCACCCCAATGATAACCACCGTCGCGGCTTATAGCCTGCCATGCAAGTCTGGGCCACATGCCGGTGCGCATAAGCGCAAATAGGCTTGAATCGGCTCTCTGAATTATCGTAGGCTGTATACCAAATAAGAAAAACATATACTCAGGGCCTTGCCATGTTAATCCATCGTCTTTGGAAATAGCTACGGCCGAGGATGTGCACAGGTCTGTATAAATAGGAAGAACTATGGCTCCATCTTTAAGGCATATCGGGCGGTTTTTTGGTAAAAACCATGTAAGCTTACCCAGGTTACGTGCCATATCCCAGGTATTACCAAAATCCATGGACGTCTTCACCCGTATAGTGTCCTTGACCAGTTTGAACACTCTCTTTTCTTCAGCCCATATCAGCCATAACTTTTTATTGCGGTCGAGAAAAAGAACGGGATTTTTGGTAGAAGAGTCAGATGCCTGATGAACAATATAAGGAGTGCTCCATTTAACTGAGCCAATCGGCTTTCTCGATCCCCATAGAACCGCTTTTGGACTGGAGCGCGTCGCGGCATACCAGACCGTGAACAAGTCCCCGTTAGGAAGCTCAACTATAGCGGGAGCGTGGGACGAAAGAAGTTCGCCCGGTTTAAAAATAAATTCTTTATACGGCAGCGTTTCAGCAAATGCCGGAGAATAGAAAATTGAAATTAAAAGTATTGCGGTAAATATTTTTTTAAGCACGCGTCCCCCATTTTTCCCAATAAATATTTTCTTTTTTAAATTTGTCCTTTGGCTTATCTTCAAACGTAGGATATCCTATCGGGATAATATTAAGAGGGATAATGCCTTCGGGAATATTAAGCTGCTTTCTAACCGCATCCATTCTGTCTTTTTCAGGATAAACTGCCGTCCATACAGCGCCTAACCCCAGGGCTTCAGCAGCAAGCAATATGTTCTCCGAAGCACAGGTAGCGTCGACGATAGCAAATTCCTCCTTACTCTGAAACGCTTTTGCCGGTATAGCACAAACGACTATTGCAGCTCCGGCCTTATCCAGCATTTTAGCGTAAGGCATCGCATTCGCAAGCGCATCCAGGGATACGCGATCTGTAATTACCACAAACGCCCAGGGCTGCATATTAACGGCCGTAGGGGCTGCCATGCCGGCTTTCACAATAGTGGTAAGGTCGTCGGGCGAGACCACTTTCCCGGTGAAGTGGCGGACGCTCTTACGGTTATGAATAACCGTCAATGCGTCCTGTGATATTGTTTGGTTTTGCGCAAAAAGAAGGCTGCATGAAATAACACTAAAAAATATTACTATATAAGATATCGCTACTTTCATGCAGCCCCCTTTAAAATAAACTTATTTCAAACTAGAATGACCAGTTCGCAAGAACCATGAACTCCATAGGCTTCTTATTGCCATTGTAGTTGGCAAGACCTACCTGAAGTCCGTCTAGCGAATGGGTGTAGTTTACAAGCCCTAACTGAAAACCATGCATCTCTTTGGAATAATTGACTATCCCACCCTGGAAACCTTTAAACGATCCGTCATTATAATTCACTACTCCTAAATTTGCACCGATCGCCTGTCCCCTCGTAAAATTCAGAGTGCCGTACTGGACACCGTGCATAAATCCTTCCGTCCAGTTCACCAATCCCCACTGCGCACCAGTGAAATCACCTTCGACAACGTTAACCATACCATACTGCAGGCCTACACAGCGCTTTGCTACACGGTTAAGAAGAGCGGCCTGGACACCGTAAGCTGACCCATCTACCCAGTTTCCTATGCCAAACTCGGCACCATTTACATCGCCGGTGGTTTTATTCACACCGATAGCGAGATCTAATCCGGTCATATTTTTATTAACGGCATAAAGTGCGGTAAGTCTTACACCTTTGATAGACTCGTTTTCAGGAACCATCTGGACTGGATTGAACAGCGCCAACTGAACCGGCTTGGCTTCTTCGGCTCTGGCAATTTGCGGCACAAGCATCAAACCCAATAAAACTAAAACTACTAACTTCTTTACCATAACGCCTCCTTTTGTTTTAAGCTTTAACTTGTAAAGCTTACCCTCCCCTGCCTACCTTCTTATCTTTGTAACTTTAGCACCGTTAATACTAAGATCATACATAAGCCCTTTTTCGCCGAACACAAAAGCAACTATCGGTTTGTTGGAAATCGCACTGCTGAGTTGAGTGCCCGCGCCTACTGTTATTACTGCAACAGACGCGTCAACACCGACTTTCCAACCGGCGCTGTCTCTGAAATTTTTCAAGGCTTCATCTGTCATAAATGCAATAATGATAGTCTTCTTTTGCCCGCCCAGCTGGAGCCCTATAGAAGCTGCGGCCGTACTATAATAATCCACCGTCTTGCCATGTATTCTGAGAGCCCCTTCGCCATATTCACCACCTATACCGATAGCCCCTTTAAAAACTCCGGGGAAAATCAATAGCCCCTTAGCCCTGTTTATTACATCGTTGCCGCCTTTTATATCTTTAAGATTTTTAAGCGCTACTTCTACTCCAGCATCTATATCCTTTGCGCTTACGGCATATGAATATGCCTGCGAAAAACACGTAAATGCAAAGGCCATGCATAAAATAGCACTCAACACTTTTAACTTTCGCATCCTTCCCATGCTACGCCTCCTTATTTTCTAAAACCCGGCTATGTAGAAAATTAAGCCCTATTATTACTTGTATACAAAATCTCCACCTTTTTCCTGGCCCATGGGGTCCGTCGTAAGAATTTAAGGCTGGATTTAATGCTAGGATCTTTTGCAAAACAATTTATTCTGATCCTGCGGGACATCTCTTCCCAACCGTATTTTTCTACCAGATGAGTAAGGATCATTTCAAGAGTAACGCCGTGAAGAGGGTCTTTATGTTTATTATCTATCATTTAACACCTTGTTAAACACCATAATTCTGTTAAGTCATAAAAAATTCAGATTTACCATCTTGAAATAGCTACCAAAGATGGTATACTTTAATTGGGGCACGAATACATTACAACCTAAGGCGGGTGGTCCCAATGAAAATAAGATTACTGATTCCTATCGCTACAACCATTTTACTTATGGTATTCTTGTGCGCTACCGTTTGCTGGACGGCACAAGCCGCGGCACAGTATGTCATGGCACAGGAAAAAAAGAACGCTCTTATTCAATCCGTAGAAGAGAATGTAGATGTACTGCGGGCATGCCTACCGCCATATTCACGAATGTCTCAGGGGGGCGCGCCTCTTTCTATAGACCCTAAGACTGTTTCGGAAATAGCTGAATCTGTAAGATCTGAGGCTAACTAGCGGCTTACCCGCACCAAAATATTAATTACCAAAAGCCCTTAAATTTTCGTTTATTCCTTTACGGGCTGCATCCATTAGCTTGGAGATATTTTCTTTCTCCTCGCTTACAATCTTGCGCTCATTTTCCCCAACCATCTCCATGCGCGCTTCATCAAGGTATTTCATATCGCTTTCACAGTATCCGGTAATAAAAGTGAGCCAGCCGTTAATTATAGGAAGCGCATCTTTGTCGTTGCGGTCACTTGCAAGAGAAAATATCTTAAGCATTTTAAAATAAGATTCGATCGTGACGAGGGCGTAGTTATTGATCTCGAAAACACGTTCCAGTGTGCGGATATTTTTAGGATTTGTGGTGTTTATGGCTTCAGGAAGTTTATACCCCATAGCTGTCATCGATGCCCGCACCTTATCTATATCTTTCAGGTGGTCATCCTCAGGCCAGGCAGCTATAGGTGATAAAAGTATGCACCCGGTAATAATACAAACCGTGAGATTGTGTAATTTCATCGCCATATAGTATACCATAAAATATTTTTTATGCAAAATTAGGAGTTAAAATTATGCCTATGCTTCACGTTAGCAGATCCCGGGATTATTCCGCTTTGCGGCAAATGCTTTCACTGTCACTCTTAACACTCTATTTTTATATCAAGAGGTGCCAGCAAAGAAAGAACTTCCGGAGATGAAAACTTAGCCTGCCTAAGCTTGTTGTTTGCGGGATCGATATAATAGTTTCGGGCTGTAGTAAAATCAGCCTTTTCCAGGACGGTATAATGAAATTTACTGCCATTCAGATCGGAACCTGAAAAATCGGATTCGGTAATATCGGCGTTGACAAAATCTGTCCTGCGGATGATGCATTCAATGAACCGGCTGCGTTTCATTTTAACGGCGCTGAAATTGCACATTTCGATCTTGCACTTTTTAAAACTCCAGTCCAGCAGGAAAGGATTTACAGCACTGAATATAGTTCCGATAAATTTACATCCTTCAAAAGTTACCTGCCGGAAACTACAGCCATCTATTTTTACATTTGAAAGATTGCATTCAAAAAATATACAGTCAATAAACAATGTTCCGGAAAATCTGCACCCGGTAAAATCACACCTGTTGAATGTGCATCCGGAAAATTCTCTTTTAGCGAGCTCCTGCCCCGGCGCGGCAACACTCTGAAATACCTTACCTTCAAATGATTGTTCTGTAAATGTCATATATACCTTTTTATGAGTATGATTATAACATATGACATAAATTGTAAGTGCGGTTTATTTTTTATGGTTTTATATATTCTCTCTTGCATGTAGCGAAAATGCGAGTATATTTATATATATGGCTAGAAAAACTGACATTTGCGTTATGTTTTATATTCCATTTTTTATATCATGTTTATGGACAGCATTCTCCGCCACACCTACCCATGCGGAAATGCCCATATCCGCAATATTCTCCGAAGGGTCCGAATCGGTTGTCCTGATCGGGGCTGACATAGATAAAAAAAACCCCATTATTGGAAGCGGATTCATAATAAGCCCTGACGGCCTTATAGTTACAAATTACCACGTGATAAAAGACTCCGAAAAAATAGTCGTAAAACTTAAGAACAATAAATACTACGCAGGTGCGCGCATAATAGGTTCCGACCCTGAGAAGGATATCGCCCTGATAAAAATTAAAGCCGGCGGGCTTAAGGCCGTCACCATGGGAAACAGCAACAATATAAAAATAGGTGAAAAAGTAGTGGCGATAGGAAACCCGCTCGGTCTGGAAAGCACTGTCGCAGACGGACTGATAAGCGCACTGCGAACTATGGAGAATGGGCGGAAGCTGCTGCAAACAAGCGTGCCGTTATCGACAGGCTCCAGTGGCAGCCCTCTCTTCAATCTTAACGGTGAGGTCATAGGCGTAAACGTATCAGGACGCACTGAAGGGCAAAACCTGAATTTCGCGGTACCGATAAACTCCGTGCGGTCGCTTATGCTGAGCGCCGGCTACAAGGATCCGGAAAATAATGCCGGCACAATATATACAGTCAAGCCTAAAGATACTTTATACAGTATTGCTAAAGCGTTCAATACTACTCCAAAAAATATAATGACCCTGAATAATCTGTCAGATTCTACGATCGTTGCAGGAAAACAGCTGAAGCTTCCCTCGCGACGTTAAAAGCGGATGCGATAAAAAGTTGTTGACAAATAATCAAATTTATTTTATTATAAATCATGCCTAAAGACACAAAATATACCTATAAAAAAACAATACGTTTAAGCAAAGGTATAAAATCCATAATAGACAGGACTTTTAGAGAAGTCTGCCAAAAAACAGGCCGTAAGTTTTCATACGGCAGAATAGCGCGAGCGTTTTGGTATTCCCTGGCTCACGAGCCTGTTCTTCGGAAAAAATGCGTAAATCTGGTATGCAAAAATATGCTAAAAGACGCTGATAAAAATCCTATTAATCACATCCAGTAAAGATTTCCGCCTATTACCACTGCATCAGTTCTATCGGCAACCCATCAGGATCTTTTATCTCAGCACGCACACAGCTACCCAGATCAACCGGCTCGGCAGATAAGGCTACGCCTTTCTCTTTAAGATGGGCCACTGCAAGATCCATATCGTCAACCTCTATAGAAATCGCATTATATCCTACGTGCAGATTTTTTTTAGGTTTAGGGCCAGACTCTGCATATGACATAAGTTCAAGCCTTGTGTCACCCAGATCAAGATACACATATTCTTTTAACGTCCCGATACCTTCAACAGCCTTTCTTTCGGCAAGCGTAAACCCGAGTATCTCGGTATAAAACTTTATCGTCGCTTCAATGTCGCTTGGTATTAATTCAACATGATCTATTCTTTTAAACATATTCCCTTTCCTTATTGGCCTTACTCAACATTTCCTCGGCGTGGGTAAGAGAGATACTGCTCTCTTTCTCCCCGCTCATCATCTTTGCCATCTCTTTTACGCGGCCATCTCTATCGAGAGGCTCCACGGTCGTCAATGTCCGGCTTCCTGAGGCCTTTTTCAGGACCTTAAAGTGACGATCGGCAAAACTGGCGATCTGCGGTAAATGTGTTATGAGGATCACCTGACGATCCCCGGCAAGTCCGCAGAGTTTCCTGCCTATAATACTGCCCAGCCTTCCGCCTATCTGGGCGTCGATCTCATCAAATATCAGCACGGGTATTGGGTCTACTTTCATAAGCGATTTTTTCAGCGCAAGCATAACACGCGCCGCCTCACCTGATGAAACTATAACAGCCAGGGGTTTCAGTTCCTCACCCAGGTTTGGGCTTATAAAGAATGCGACATTATCGGCGCCATCCGGGCCGGGATCGGCAGAACTCATACGGCACTCAAACCGCACATGCGCTATTCCGAGCTCCTTAAGCTCTGACTCTATAGTCTTTGAAAGGGACTCCGCGGCTTTGCGGCGCTCTTTTGTGATCTTGGCGGCGGCGTCCTTCAGAGACTTCGCAATCTTCTTCATCCTCTCCTGCAATTCACCATCATTATGTTCAAGATTTACAAGAAAATCGTAACGCTCTTTCGCTTTAGCATAAAAAGCTGCAGCGTCTTCGATCGTAGGTCCGTATTTTCTTATAATGTCATGATACGCGTCGCAACGCTCGGCAAGTTCCCTCGCTTCTTCCGGCTCAAATGAAAGTCCTTCTTCGTAATCACGCAATTCCGACAGCACCTCATCAGACAACGACTGAAGGCTCTCCACTTTCGCAGTAAGCTTGGATGTGTTCTTATTGATAGATGACAGAGTTTTCAGGAAAGGGAATGCTTTTGAAACAGCTTCACTCACACCGCTTTCCTCATTCTCAAATATGCCGATGAGAGCCACAATATTCTCGTGCAGGCGCTCACGGTTCTGCAGCTGCGCCTCTTTCTCTATCGTCTCATCGTACTTCTTTTTATCCAGGCTCACGCGCTCCAGCTCGCGGACCTGATGGCTTAAGAAATCCATGTCGCGCTCTCTTGAAAGAGCACCGTCCTTTATCTCCTGAATCGCACGCTGAATACCGGCATATTCCTCATAAAGCCCGGCATATGTTTTCTTAAGAGGCACAATCCCGCCGCAAAGCCTGTCGAGTATCTTTATATGCGACGAAGGCTCCAGGAGCATCTGATGGTCATTGGGTCCGTGAAAGTCTACAAGCATGTCGCCAATAGCTTTAAGCTGGCTTAAGGTAATAGCAAATCCGTTTATTTTGATTTTATTTTTACCTTCGGGAGTGTAAGTGCGGTTTATGATTATATGCCGGTCGGCACCGTCCAGATATTCTTTAAATAGCTCATTTTCAGCTATCAACTCAGCGGAGAGCTCTATTAAAAGTTCAACAATGCATGGGGTTTTCGGATCGCGCATTTGTCCTGTATCAAAACGCTCACCAAGCGCATATCGAAGCGCTCCGATAAGTATCGATTTACCCGCGCCCGTCTCGCCAGTAAGGACATTCAGTCCTTTTCCAAACTCCAGAGAGAGCTTATCTATAAGGCCGTAATTCTGTATAGTCAACTGTGTAATCATGCAGCAGTAATTTTATATCAAATAAAAAATCACCGCAACAACTTTCGTCCGGCATAAAACTATGGCATTATGCAGTGTTTTGTATATAATTATATGCAGCCATACAAAAGAAAGGATTCGTCCATGCATAACTTTATCGGGGAATTGTTCGGAACTATGGTACTGGTATTGCTTGGCGACGGGGTTGTCGCAAATGTCCTCCTGAAAAAAAGTAAGGGTGAAAATTCCGGCTGGATGGTCATTGCCAGCGGATGGGGTTTAGGCGTGGCTATCGCCGTCTATGTTGCCGGCTGGGTAAGCGGAGCACATCTGAATCCTGCCGTTACTTTAGGATTCCTGGTTATCGGAAAGATAGCGCCAAAAGATGTCCCGTATTATCTGGCAGGTCAGCTAATCGGCGCTTTTCTGGGCGCAGTAATTGTATGGCTGGCATACCTTCCGCACTGGAAAGTAACGGAAGACCCGGATAAAAAACTCTCAGTTTTCTGCACAATGCCTGCGATACGCGACTACAAATCAAATCTGCTTTGCGAAATCATCGGCACGGCTATGCTCCTCATGGGCATTCTTGGAATATTCAATATTCACAATTCTATCGGCACCGGCATAGGGCCATATCTGGTCGGCATGCTCGTCTTCGCCATAGGTCTTTCTATCGGCGGACCCACAGGTTACGCCATTAATCCGGCACGCGATCTCATGCCGCGCATCGCTCACGCGGTTCTTCCCATACCCGGTAAACGCGATCCCGACTGGGCGTATTCATGGGTTCCTGTCGTCGGGCCATTGATCGGAAGCATATTAGGCGCAGGATTGTATCATATAATATTTTAAAGGTAGGAGCGCTATCTAAACCGTAAGGGCATCATTAAAGGTTTGTTATTTCCTGGCCAATTTCACATCTATTATTTTCACCTTGAAATCATCGACACTACTAGCCATCGAAAAAGGATATTGCTCACGCTCTATATTAACGATGTCGCCCTTAAGACGTATCTTATACTTTCGCGCTTCTCCCTGCGGGATAGGTTCAGTCAGTGCATTTTTTAACACGGCTTTTTTTATCGGGTAACCATCTTCGTCGTAGTAATTAATCTCGAATGTCAGATTAGCTATATTTTTAGATCCATTATTCTTTAATTCCGTACAAAGATAGGCGACAACCGGATGCATGTTATAATCAAAATTAATGTCGGCCTGCGCTATCTCAACATTTCCTATATAGTCTTTCCCCTCATCCGCTATTGCTATTTGTGTAGTTAGGCACAACGCGGACAGCATGCAAATTTCTATTATATAATGTATGTTTTTTTTCATTTTATCCCCTTTATTCGATCCATTTTATTCACCAGTCCGTCTATTATATAACAACGGAAGGGAGATGTCTCCTACGCTGATCTTGCCGGTAAATTTATGCGCCGTTCTATTAGCCATCCCTTTTTTCAACAACCCGAAGGTTATAGTTCTATCAGCCTTGATCGCACAGCCTAAAGGCTTCCCCGTATCCGCATCTAATCCGGAAGGAATATCTAAAGACAGGATCGGGGCTTTGCTTTTATTAAGTGCATCAAACAGCTTTCGATAAAATTCGCCGATCTCACCGTGAAGACCAATACCAAAAACAGCGTCTATGATAAGATCGCACTTAGCGATCCCTTTTTTCAGTTCAAGAATACCGGCTGCACCCTTGACAGACTTTACAGGCGCGCTCATTTTACGCAGGATCCGGTAATTCATCCCGGACTCTTCGCTGAAATTCTTTTTCTCTCCTGCCATATACACGGCAATGCGGTATCCTCTATTCACTAAATGGCGCGCGCAAACAAACCCATCCCCTCCATTGTTGCCATAACCGCAAATCACAGCTATCCGCCCGGCAGAGCTTCCCGAGAGCATATTAACCGCTTCGTCACAGGCAGAACGCCCGGCATTTTCCATAAGTATAGACGCGGGAATACCGTAACGCTCCGTTGCGATAGCATCCATCCTCTTCATCTGTTTTGCAGTAACAGTTTTCATTGAAATATGTATGTTAATAATACTTTTAGCTAGGCTTTTGACATCCAATCAAGCGCCTCCAAAATTACTTCCTTAGGAGGGTATTGATGGACGCCTTCGAATACTTTTAAATTTGATTTTACTCCTCTGCCGGTTAAATATTTGTGTGCATCCATTACTTCTTTATATCTAAAATCACCTTTGCCAACACAGTGAAAGACAGCCACCTTTTTTGATACCTCGCCAAATCCAAACCCATCTGCACACGGTATCACTCCGCGGAAATTATCGGGAGCCCTATATGCCATAGTATATGCCATGCGGGCACCGCCGGAAAAGCCTGCTGTATAAAGCCGCTCCGGGTCAATGCTATACCTGTGCCACACATCATGCAGCAATGCATCCTGAGCATCCATATTGTCATTTACTGATGAATCGTTTTTAACGTCCAAGGAACCTACCACGATCCAATGCTGGTTTATTGCTGCGCTTGAAAATAACATAGCTATTAACTCGCCAGCTCCTTCGGAATCGAAACAAAATAAAACCGGCCATTTCTTTAATGGATCATAATCAGGCGGCAAATATACAATGTATGAATGTTTTCCGTCTTCACACTTTATAGCACTATGCGACAAGGCCGTATTTTGAGCAAATCCTTTACTTGTAAAATTAACCACAAAGACCAATAATAAAAAACATATAAATATTTTTTTGATATGAGAAGTCTTAGATGCGTAGCTCCGCTTAATGTTGTTTTCGTCCATAAACGTCTCCTTATTTTCTATAGCCCTGTATCGTCGACACCACATATCATATTTATAGAAACAATTCGGCTTAGAAGCGAGCCGCGGCTCGATCCTTTCCCAAGATCCATACCGGTAACAACGACGCGGTTGACTACCCGTGCATGATCAATACCGCGGTCAGGTTTTCGGTAACCCCAGGTGCTATGGATAACGTAAGGTTTTCCATTATACATACCCAAAAATAGCATTATGTGGTTATCCAGACGGATCAATGTTATTCCGCCAATCCCTTTTTCTGATAAGGCCTTCGCTTTCTCTTCATCACTTGAATGCTCGTCAAACTTACCCAAGAGCATACCTACTTGGGCCTGCGCCGAAGAATTACGCGGTAAAAATATTCCCACAGCGGCAAACACCTCCTGCAGAAATTGAGAGCAATCCTGTTCACCATTCATTCCTCCCCAACCATAAGGGGTATTGATAAGCTTGAATGCCTGATCAATAATATTCCGCGGCGTATATGCAAGATATCCAAAATTTATTGCCGCCCTTTTGATATACGCGTTCTTAAATACCGTCGATCCGTCTGCCATACGAAAAGGAATAAGCACCTCGATAGCTCTTTGATCTGCAAACCACTCCAGCGGAAATCTTGTTCCCATCCGGACATAATCATGATAAAGCGTAAGGCCGGGATCTAAAAAGATATCTGCCTTCTGATCCGTAACCACGCAAAAATCCGTCTGATTGATATAATTTTTTAATTCTTCGATCGGCAGGAAAGAAATTTTATTCTTCTTGATCCAGCCTCCGCTCGATACCCCCAAAGCATATACCCATTCCCCGTCGCTAGTCTCATGCAGGATCGCAAGCGGTGCGCCCAGGTCGAGAGAATTGTTTTGGAGTTCGTCGAAATTTACATCTCCCCGTTCTTCATAAAGCCCTTCGTCGGTCGGCAATACCCGTTGGTCGGCGTAATTGACAACCAAACCGTATTTCAATTTTATATCGGGAGAGATGCTGTCCAGGTTCATGTTTTTCTTGAGATTTAAGTAAAATCTCTTATCGGGCCGCAGGCCTGAACGCAAATAATACTTTTTACCAATAAACGAATCAAAATTTTTTTTAAGCTCCTCTGATATTTTCCCGCCGGGATACGTCCGGCCAAGACTTGTAACATCCTGTGTAAGCTTCAGAGTTTCCTCTGTATTTTTATTAAAGGAATCGATCCCGGTGCTATCAAGTATCACTCTATCCGCAAAAGGTTGGCGCGCGATCCAAAAACCCGGGCTCTTCATCTCTCTGCTTGTGCCGGGGATAACGGCGGGGGCGGCGTAGTGGAGCTTTTCCTCTTTATTAGAACAGCCAAGACAGAGAAAAATGAGGCAGAGACAGCATAACTTTATGCGTTTATAATGCATCCTATTCCTGTTATTATTTGTAAAAAATGAGGCCACTTTCCGACGAGCAGATGAAAGCCGAAGCTTCCTTCTCTCCTACGGCCGAGCCGTCTCCGGGTTTTGCCTCTGGGATAAATATATCATGCAATCATCGCAGGGTCAAGGGCTGCCCGGGATATCAATAAAACAAAAGCGAGGCCTAAAAAAGGCCTCGCCTGAATTAAATACTGATAAATGGTTATATGATTAGGTTATATTTTTCGGCGCCTAAGTAATAATCCCCCTAATCCTAAACCCAAAAGCGATAACGAAGCAGGTTCAGGAACAGCCGATCCTCCCGTTACAAATATATCTAAACTATCCCCTTTCATATCAATAACATCGTGTGTAGCATTCATAGTGCCGATCCCGCCTGTTATATAAAAGTGAGAACCTATAGGCGCAGTACCTGTAGTAGGAATGATCCTGCCAAAAACAAAAGAGAATTCATCGCCAGGGGCTAAGCTCAAAGTATCAAACTGATCCAGAAAATTATCTGCGGGGCCGGGTCCATAACTAAACGTGTAATATGTGACAAAAGAAGGATCTGACGGATCCAAGCTTAAGCTGGAGCCAAATAAATATCCGTCGATCATGGCCTTAGTAAAATTTTGATCCGACAAACTGCTGTTTGTTAATGTTGCGTTCAGCGTTATTGTGTCACCTTGCCCCACATTAACTGCGTCTTTTTCAAAAGACCAATTCCAGATCACAGAACAATGCGCATTGCTGACACAAACCAAAGTGATAAAAAATAACATAAATACAGCTATTCTTGCTAATTTCATATAAACTCCTTTTTCTATACTATAAAGCATAAAGTGTGCCAAAAATAGAAATAGCGCTGATATCTGTAACTTATTGCTAATAAAAGATTAAGGATCCTACGTAAAAGATGAAAGGCAAATCATATGTATAGAAAAATATACACCTTGGGATTTTATTCAATACTCGGGAGGATGGATTGAAGGCATGAGCAATAATTATTTTTTTATCGCCCAGCGCAGTATTGCGCTTTTGGATCGTGGATTGTCGAAACATTCCTTAGGTGTCGGACGTATCGGATCGCGGCAAATATCGGAATAGATGCCAGCATCCATTCCATCCCGGAAAGACTTAACCACCCTGTTATCTTCACCGGAGTGAAAGGTTAAAATAGCCACCCGGCCATTGGGCTTAAGACATAGCGGCAGACTTCTTAAAAACTGCTCCAGCGCCGAGAACTCGTCATTAACCTCGATGCGCAGAGCCTGAAAAGTCCGCCTGATCGATGTAGTTATTTCATCACGAGAAGCGGCAGGCGCGATGGAGGTTAATACTGCTTTTACAGTATCCGCAAGCGCTTTAGTTGTATTGATTTTATCACGATCTTTATGGATAGCGCTGGCGATCGCTTTTGCGTAAGGTTCGTCTGAATTTACAAAAAGTATTTTTTCCAGGACTTTTTCGGAGATCGCTTTGATCAAAGCCGAGGCTGGCCGGCCGCGTTCGGGATTAAATCTTAAGTCCAGCGGCCCCTCCCATTTAAAGGTAAAACCCCGGGACGGATTATCCAATTGCATCGATGAAACTCCCAGATCCGCCAAAATGAAATCAAACCCTCCGCCCGCGTCGGTAAGTAATTTATGGATACCT
>Ga0172381_10003316_pt1 | contig 17121 bp, 17 predicted proteins | sample Leawel6488metaG_FD_119754 | JGI IMG/M metagenome (GOLD analysis project Ga0172381, IMG submission 119754) | Leachate microbial communities from a municipal landfill in Southern Ontario, Canada - Leachate well 64-88 metaG | ecosystem: Engineered > Solid waste > Landfill > Unclassified | place... | reverse complement strand
TATACGTCCATCCCCGGCAACTCTTCAAAATACATGTCACTCACTACATCACCTCCATTACCTAGCGAGGATATTAGCTCCAGCCCATCAGAGCATTGATATCAGCGTCGTTACTGGATGGGGTTAAGCCTGTCCCTGTTCCAGCCGCGTTTACTCCTCCCGGAATAACTCCTGCTGAAACCTTTTGCTGTACGTAGTTAGACAGTTCCGGTATTACAGTGCCTATACCAGCCAGCTTACCGTAGGAAGACAGTGCGTCTTCTTTCATATACTCCCCTGTTACCGGGTCAATAGTATCTGTCATCATCCAGTTTAAGTTAGCCCCGGATAGAGTTGTGCCATTCTGCTTGGCGGCGGCAATCATCATGTCTATGTCCTGCCGCCCCTGTGTGATGGCCTGATTTTTCATAGCTTGCACCTGTGCCGGACTCATGCCGCCACTGCCAGAACGACTAGCGGCGTAACGTGATGCGGCGGCTTGGATGTTGGCTACGTTTAGTGCAGTCTTAGACTGACTTTCTTGGATAGCCAGAGACGTGTCATTATTCATTCTAGCCACTGTCAATGAGGTTTGATTGTCAGCGGCACTGGCCTTAAAGGACATATCAGCGGAATACTTAGTTCCCTCTAAGCCTTTGTCGTACCCGTACATCTGAGTCTTAGCGTTTATTCCTGCAATAGCCAAGTCATTAGACCTGTTCATTGAGGCTATGCTTTCGTTTGAAGCAATCTGCTCCTGACCGAGCGCGTAGTTCTGATCTGCTATTCCGGCATTAGTAATGTTGGTATTAGCCGCGTTCATCAAAGACGTGAGGTTGCCCTCGTGCGCGGTCATAGAACCTATACGTAACTGTGCCATAGTAAGCATGGAGTTATTCAATTGAGTCTGTAAATCTCCTACACGCTGAGTAATAAACTTAGTAATGTTAGTATTGGTATCAGCATTTAGCGTCTGTAAAGATTGCGCGTACATTCCAGAACCAACTACGCCACGAGTATTCATCTCTTCTAACAACTGGTTGTTTAGCTTCTGGGCTTCCTGCTTAATTAAGCCTATAGCCGCCGCCATCTGTGGGTCATCTGCCCCCATCTGTTGACGTATGGTGCCAAGAATCGCGTTACCAGTAGCGTCTATTGTGGAAGACATCTGGGCGTAGCCTTGTTGCAGAGCCGTCATAGCTTCCTTGCCTGCTTTAATAGCCTGCTGTTGTAAGCCATAAGCTCCGTTCATAGCCCCCTCTATCTCCATAGCCGCCGCTTCTTGAGCGTATGCAGATGCCTTAGTGTACAGTTCGCTGAGTTCTCCTGCTGTGTAAGGAAGCTGGAACACCTCGTTCTCTCGCATATAGTTACGTATCATATCAATTTGAGTTTGCTGTACTCCGCCTGAAGTTAGCCCCTGCTGAATGATGGAGTCAAATCCACGCTGAGAGCCGGGAGTAAACGCTACAGGAGCGTACTTATACCCAGCACTATCCTTATCAGTTACGTCATAAATACCACCGTCATTCAAAACCTCGTAGTTTCTACTGCCCCCCTCGTCACTAAACGCTGAGAAGCTGTTTTGTTTAAGATCGCCAGAACCACCGGTACCAGTTGCCTGTGTAGCAGAAGCGTGCGCCAGTAAATCACTGCCGTAACTCTGCATACTTTTTACGTACTCTGCCGCGTATCCCCCTAATCCTTCGGTATTAACGCTACCCCAACCACTACTAGCCAGCCCTTGGTCTGTCGTTGGAGTTAAGTCATTGGTCGCCATTTACATCTACCCCCTATACTTTTGGCACTATCAGTAATAGTGCGTTAGTTATTCCTGCCGCATAAGAGCCGTTATCAGTCTTTATTTTCAACACTAAGTTTTGATCGGCTATTGGCGCGTCTATTAAGGCTGACTGCGCTGTGGTATACGTAGCGGATTGAATAGTACAAGATGCTAACAAGCCGTCAACACCGTGTAGTTCATATGTAGCAATAGCCGAAGCGTGCGAGGAACCCCCTGTAACAAACAAACTCAACTGAACAGTGTCCTGCCACGCAGAAAATACCCACGGTACAGCCCCGCCCACAGCTACTAGCGACGTACTTGTGGTTGTAAAACCTGTACCTAACGCAACAATAGGAATTGTGAAGTGTAATCCCGAAAGTTTTGTCACGTCCAACGTATTGTCCTTAACAACTGTACCGCTTATCCCGTTAGGAAAGTTACCCTCGTCTATAAAATTAAGGGCTGTACGTATGCGTTCAACTAACTTACGCATAAACATTGCATCCCATTGAGGAGGAATTTTTGTTGCTGGTTTAAGCCATCCCATATTATAACTCCGTATCTGGAATAGTGCCGCCAACACTAAACTCAATCGCTATGCCTTGAATACCGCACCTACCTGATAACTCCATAGAAAAGGTGCTACCTATAACAGCGTCATATAATGGCGGTAAAATCATGCGCTGTATCTTTGTCTTGTCTGATGCCGGAACAGCTGTAGTATACGTGCCAGTAACAACTCCATCCACGTATAGTTTAACTGTAAGAGTGTTGGCAACTGAAGTACACTCGATATCTAAATTAACTTTTCTAAACAGCTTGTAGCGTTCTGGTGCACCAAAGTGAAAGTCTTTAAGTCTGTACTTGTATTCTACCGCAGTAGTGTCATCATATCTATCTTCCACCATTACTTCGTATACCTGTCCGGTAACACTGTCACACGCCAGTAGTATGTCTTCACCATACTGGTGGAATACTGTAAACCCACTCAATGACCATCCGGTGCGTACTATCCATGCGTTACGCAGAAAGTCGTAAATCCACACAGTATTATTGTATAGACTGCCATCCTTAGGAAGCGCAATTATCAGGCTATTTTTCCAGTAAACCATAGCCGCCTGATTAAGCCTACGTAAGTTTATTCCCTCCCACGTAGGCAACATACGCTCACTAACTACCACAGAAGTGTTAAAGTCTGTAAAGCGTACACCGTCCTGCGCTACATAGCAGAAGTATTTATTAGCGTTAGCAGACGCGTTCTTTCCGGTTATGCCCTGCTCGGTGTCTGCCCACACAACCGCATAGTTAGTAGTAGCATTACCAGTAACCTGTGCCATAGACCAGTTCTTACCAACAGTAAGCTCTTGTCCAAAGCGTTCAATGCACGTGATTCTATCGCCATCCTCCGGGTTAAAGTCTATAAAGTTCAGTGCTCCCCATGTTTCAGGATCGAGAATATCTGAGAACCTTACACGTGACGTACCTGCCTCAACTCCCCACACCCTGTTCTGATGTGTGACCACACAGTCCAATACTGGAGGAGTGCCGCCTAGCAGGGAAACTGTAGTTCCATCCCATTTACGCGGCGCGTCTATACCGTTAGCTATTACAAGAATGTCTTTAAGTGTGGTGAAGGTGTACTCTGCTCCTGCCGTCATGCCGCTTATAAGAGTAGCCGGTGTAGGCGTGCTGTCAAAAGTAACAGTTAAGTCCAATACTTCAGGGTGTAGGCCTGAAAAAGATACCTTCATCTGCACAAAGTCGTTAGCTGGATGCTGAAGACTGCCGTCTGGAAGGGGCGCATACCACTCTGTATAGGTACCTGCAAGAGTTGCACTAGACCTAGAAACCACAGCCAAGGTACCACCATTGTCCAGTTTATCCAGCACATATTTTCCAGTGCTCCTGTCTGTTGCTAAAGACACGTCAATAGGCTCTGATATCCAATTAGCCACAACTCCATCAGGAGTTATTTCATACGTTAGCGACGTAACAGTCGGGGTTTGTGCAGAATCAGAATGTGTAAAAGACACCCTAAACTGCACTAAGTTATCTACAGAAGCGATCTCTTCTGCGGAAGCCTGTGCCGTCCATGCTCCCCATACCGCAAGAGTGTCCGCACGTGAGCGAACTTCAACAGTAACAGTCCCGCCGTTCAAAGTAGATACATACGTGACAGCAGAAGAGCCGTACACGTAAGAAGACAGGTCTATAGCTTCGCTTATCCAGTTACCAGTAGCATAGTATTCTGCGCTGTAAGCTACTGCCACGCTATCCAAAGACGGCGACACAGCTGAGTCTGTGGTAGCAAGGGTTGCCTTTATCTTCAAGTAACTTGTAACAGGCAGACTATCTACATATGCAGTCCAATCACCGTAAGTGATCCCGTCTGCGGAGGTGGCGTATTCATAAGTAACTGACGTATTTGCAGGAGTAGTATCCTCCACAGTCAACGTACCTACGTTTAGCGCATGTACACGTGCTACGTGCAGAGCAGGGCTTGTCCATGTAGCAGACGCATAAGAACACGCGCCAGTTACAGCAACAGTAACATCATTAAGAGAGGGAGAAACTCCTGTAGAAATCGTACTAAAGTTAGCTCTCCACTGTACTTTATAGTTGGTTGCGTCCGTTTCTGCGGCTATTATAGCAACACCAGAAGCCGCCCCTAATACCCATGCTCCCCACGCACTGCCATTATAGATACGATAATCTACCGTAAGAACCGTTCCGCTTGGTGTGGTTTTGTTAAAAGACAGGGTAGCGGAAACGACTTCTCCAATAGCACCAAGACTTTGCTCACCATGCGTATATACCCCCGTGGTAGCCGCAGTTATATAATACGTAGTAAACATCATGTCACGTACACCATTTGGTGATCCATCATAATAATACGTACCACGAGCATATGGATCGTCAGTGTCATATCTGAACACCGCAGTAGCGTCCGCTGTAGAAAACTCAACATAATACGACGTGTTCTCTGCCACACTCAGTTGAGGGACAAAAGTAAACAATCGTGTAGTTGCACTTGAAATAACCACTGCTAAAGACTTACTACCAACTACTGTTGTTTTATATCTATCAGTATATACAGTACATACAAGCGTGCCGGCCACAGTTACAGAGGCATAGCCGCTTATTGCGCTTATATTAGTAACTCCTGCACCAGTGGTAAAGGTCTGTCCAATAGTATGAGAGGCATCTATATTGGGAGCGGAGTAAGAGCCAGAAGTGGACTGATCAGCAACGTGTGTAACAGTAGCGTCAGCCAGCACAACTGCATCGCTACTTGCAGTAGTGTCGCTATGAGTGCCGTCAAAATCAGCGGTAAGGGTATCTGTCTCGTTAAAACTTCCACGTTCTATAGTTACTGAATTAGCCGCCACTACTCCCTGACTTACAGTTCCCTCGTTAAATTGAGCGGTAGTGTCAAAAACGTCTGAAAATGCCGCAACTTCTTCTGCTAGCTTAAGCAAGTTAGACTCAGCATTGGTATCATCGTGGGTACCTGCATCCCACTCAGCATCAGTATTAATAGTAGAGGAGGTTATTACTGCCTCAACATCGTCAAAATCTGGTGACGTATACCCAGCATCAGCGTACTCTGTTGCAGTCAGAGGCATTAACAGCAGTCCATCCATATGTACAGACTCACCGGATATACCGGCTACATGCACACCAAATCCTGCCGCTATAACCACGTCAGCGGCGGCAATTTTCAAATCAACTTTAGTAAGAGACGTCGCTACTACAGGATCGCTGTATTTCAAAACTACTCCGTCTGCATCTAAAGTAACCAACCGTACAAATCTACGGGAATCCCAAGCAACCGTTCCCACAGTAGCCACAACAGTAGCCGCATTTGCTCCAGTATGTGTAGCACTAAACTCAGCCAAGGCATTGACCACAGTAGCTACGTCAGTACCTACAGCGTCAACATCGCCGCTACCGTCAGTACCCAAAGTTATGGTAAGTGTGGGCGAGACAAAGACTGCCGAAGTATCAGCGTTAATTCCGGTACCCTCTTCAACGACAATAGCGTAGTCTACGCCACTGCCAGAAACATCTGCCTCCGTTATTGTTACCTCGTAGTCTAACCCTTCAAATAATTTATATGTATGTGCCACTGCTGATACGTCACGACAAAGATATCCACTAAAAAGATAGTTACTACCTAAAAGTGTGAGACCTGACGACGCTATATAGACCAGCCCATCGGTATCCGTTAGAGTGGCTTGTATGGAGTTATCAGAAAACTGCTTCACAGCAGGATCGAGGGCTGACGTGCATTGATACAACGACCACTTAGACACGTCCTCACAGTCTCCGTCTAAGCCCAGCGCACTTCCCAATTTAACAGCCTTACCGGGGTCTTTAGTAGTGCTAACGTACACGCTTTTGGCGGTACCGACCGCTTCAAAGTCTGTCTGATTAGTCCATTTCTTAGACAGACCGGGCGAATCATTATATAAAATTGTGTCTGAGGCCACCAAAAAATATGACGTACCGTCCTTCTTAAAATAGCCGCCGATACCACAGCACGGAGACGAAGAAAAATCCGACACGTAGCGTTTAACTCGTCCACGTGCCGGAAAAAGCGTACCCTTCTGTTCTAATGATACATTCTCTGCTATTTGAGCCTCGTTGTCATTTAGCAGAGACCCGGCTATAGTGGAGTTTTGACCCCCAGAGAAGTCAGTTAAACGTATTATTCTTGTTGGTATCTCAGGAGGCTTCTTATCAGGAAATATTGGCACTAAGTCACCCCCTTAAAAGTCTATAGAGTTAAATGGATTATACACAGTAGTACCTATGTTATCACTATTCTGAACCACAGACACCTTGGTGTTCAACTTACGAGTAAGCTCTGTTGCCAAACTGAACTTGCCTACATTGTACATTCCCATGTACTCTCGATAAATACCCATGTTACCATTCTTACGGTGGCATAACGCTACAGCAAAATCTATCAGCATATCTCCGTATCCATTGGGCAGATCGGGCTGGTCAGTTTCAAGCACCAGTGCCGGTAACCTGTACACGTAAGATACAGTGTAGGTTACATTGCCCAATACAGAGGGGATCAACTGCAAACTATCAGCGTCCTGCACGTAAGCAATAGCATTGTCTCCAGATAGAATAGTGTCAGGCCTACGAATAGCCTTAAGATACCTACCTGTGGTCGGATGCTTTATGTAGATCAGATTCATGAAGTCATCCGGTAAAGTAATTACTCCGTTTAGTGCGACTAAGCTCGCCTCTTTTTCAAACAGGTTCAGATCGCTCACGTCAAGCAGTGCGCGATTAAGAAACCTAGTACGCTCTGTATCCGTGATAAGTCCGGGATTTAACTTCATGTCGTCAATCATAGCCAATTTCATCTCTGCCATAGTTTTGTTGGTATTAGCCACGTAGTCACCTCCTACAAGGTTGGATGATTATTCAATATTCGCTTGTCCGATAGTTGCTTATCAGACTTCAAAACTTGTGATTGCTTCAAAGATTTTTTCTGCTGCCATTTTATATCCGTAAGCGTTCCAATGAACATCATCTGGGTTATACAGAGCAAATTGCTGTGTGGGGTCAGTTATATCGCCCAAAACATCATATACATTAGCTAAATGCACATTTAATTTAGGACAAATGGTTTTTAGCCAAGTGTTCCATTCTATCGCTTGTACATCTTGAGCCTCGGTGAAATTATTGCGTGGGGCACAATTTACCATTACTGTGCGTATTCCTGCCGCCACCGTTGCAGTTAAAATAGTAATCAAGTTACTTTTAGCCGTTGCAATATCATTAGGATAACTGTAAATATCATTAGTTCCAATCCAATAAATAGCTAATTCTGGAGCAAGGTCAATCACCATAGACTGATATTTCAATATCAACTCCCTAGTGCTATCACCGCCCCTTCCCATATTTAAAACCCTGCGTGCGTTGTTTAGCCGTTGTTCTATCCAATATTGATAACAAGCATTGATATTATACCCAGAATCAATCATAGCACGAGCAGGACAATAATAAGGATAACCAGTAGACAAGGAATCCCCGATAGATACTGCCCACAATTCATAAACCTTTATATCTTCCATGGTAATCGTACCTGTGGCAACACTAGGAATATACATACCAATGTTAACAGGATAATCATCAGTATATGTTCTTGCCGCTTCTAGTCTTACGCCCCGTTCAATGCCATCAGTATCTTCATAAAATAGATATACCTGCACCGTTTTGTTTTTGGGATTAATATGGTATAAAAGCCTAAACTTCTTATTTTGTGTCCATTTTGTCGGAGTCACTGTATTTACATCGCCACCACTTACTTTATGAGTTATAACCGCGGTGTTAAAAGTTAATTGCGAAATATCAACCGTACCCGTATGAGGCCCTAAAACGACTTGCCATACATTACCTGTCGAACCACTCAATATCATTTCAATAACAAACGGTTTAAGTGGTTGCACCCAAGTATTTATCCCAGTAGAAACACGCATTGCGGCTCCTGTACCTGTTTTGTTTATGGTCATAACATTGTTTGCAACCGTTGCCGTACCTTCTGCTGGCGTGCCTGTTATAGTCCATAAGTCTAAATTTGCAAAGGTTTCCGTCCACATCTTTTGCGTTAATTGATTGGAAAGGTCTGCCGCACCTTTAAGAGCCGATTGCATAAGGGGTAAGTTGTTATTTCTCAACACTGGAAACTGTCTATACCCAAAGCTATTCATCTAACTCAACCTCCCCACAATGCAATTTATACCAGCAGGGATTGTTACGGTCTTAGCAACAGTTCCAGCAATAGGAGTGCGATAACCGCCTGACGGTATTTTAAGGGTAATGCCATTGACAATAAAAGTCTGCCAAGTAGCGGATTCATGGTAAATTTCTATTGCGGTTATATCGCCCGTGAAGGTTATGACATTCGCCACGGCATCGGCTTGCGTTTTTTGTTCCGTAAGATTACTGCCCGATAGTTGAACAACTGCTTCTCCATTATCGTTAACTCTCACGTATGTATCCTCCTTACAAAAAGGGGGCACGTAAGTGCCCCCTTATTTTATTAGTTGCCCTGTGCAAACAGAGTTATAGAAAGAGTCTTACCAGTAACAGTAGTCTCTCCTGCAAGAGCCACCAACTTACCATAAAGAGTACGAGTGGGTGGTACTACAAACGCCCAGTCAAGCGCACCGCCTACCACACAGGAACTACCAACATCAACCAACGTACCTAAAGCCACCTTACCAATGTACTTTGCTAGGTCAACGGCGGCGACGTCAAACGCGGCATTGGTGGCCTGTGCAGTTGGAGCAGAGCTGAACAAATGCAGGTCATAACCTCCGCCACTAGAGAAGACTGCGTTTTGATCAAGAGTCAATAGATACTGCTTGATACGTGCACCCTGTCCGGGTTCCAAGTCAGCAAAGGTAAAGGCTAAAATCTCTCCAGCGTCTGTGGACACTACGTCCTGCGCGGAGTGAGCCGCACCGGTACCGATGGTTAAGGTATCATTCGCTTTCGCCAGCTTTACTGAGCCTACCTCTACTATTCCGTGCTGTTGCTGATTTCTTTTCACTTTACGTTACCTCCTTTTTTCTTCTTGAGGTTCTCTTTGGGACAGCCTCTACTGTCTCCTCCGGTACTTCCTCGGACGATTCGACGTACGGCACAATCTCTATCCCACCAGTAAAGGTAGGATTAAAGATGAGCGTAGCAACAGCATCAGGTATATCTACTGGCAAACCATCACAGGGCACCGTCACATCTCCATGCCCAAAATACCAACCAGTTAACGTGTGCTTAGAATTATTGATTACCTTCATAGATACCTCCTGATGATAAAAAAGAGGGAGGCATAGGGAGTATTCCCCTACGCCTCCCAATAAACAACTTACTATAAGTATAGTGTACCTTACGGCAATGCGGTATAGCTGATATCAGTCAATTTGGCAAATCTGCGACAGTTATTGATCGTCAACTGAGCAGTAAGCAAAATCTCCTGTTTCTTAGCCAACCGGGTGTCGTCAGTATGAAACGGAGTAGTAGCAAAGTTAGCCTGTTTGTGAGGTCTCCACTTAAGGTACTTGCTATTAAGGAAGTACATGGTACCTTCGGTACAGGCAGGATCAGCTACCACAGGAACACCCATGAACTCAAGAGTCTGGAAGCCGTAACTAGCCATCTCTTGTCCAAGGGTGGTGGTCAGCTGAGTCATCGCCTCAACCAGTTTGTAATATTCATACCACGTAGCCTGCCCACACATGATGAGGTCAGGTCTATCGTTACCGTCTGAGATAGACAGGAAAGTTCCCATCATCTTATCCAGCTTCAACTGAGCGGAAGTACCAACGATGTTGTTGGTAACGACCTTTGCCTGCCACCAAGAATAAGCGGCGCGATCAATTCCACCGTAAAGACCAGTAGCGGCAATAGCGGCGGCTAGTCCAGTGATGTCCTTACCACCGTTGCCGGTGCCATCTCCATAAAGCATAGCCACAACAGAAGCCTTCAGAGTTTCTTCAACAATCTGAATCTTAGACTCAAGCAGTTGAATAACCTGGGTTTCTCCGGCGTTCTGCAATTCCTCATCTTTGGAGATAATGATGGGAGCGACCACGTTCTTAGGAGCGAACTCAGCCGCGCTGATGGGTACGTCAGTGTCATAGGTAAGAGTATCGTACAAGCTGTACGACGTTACCCCGGAGATGTTGCCGTAGATTAACGGCTCGACTATCTTATAGCCGCCGGGGAAAGTTTGCTCACGTTTCTTGAGGTACATGAGCAGGGGATTGGATTTGAAGAAGTTGTCGATCAGTTTGGGTATGTACTTCTTTTCTGTCAATGCCGCAAGTGCGTCATAGTTTAATGCCACGTGATTTCACCTCCTGTTTAATAATTAAGCTACTGCGATACCTTTGATAACTGCGTATCCTACCAAGGACGCCAGAGTAGCTGACGCAGTAGCAACGATGTATTCTCCGTCTTTCCAGATAGCCGCTCCGCCATTAGTGCCGGCATTAACACGATTGTCGTGTACGCCAGTAGCGTTCATAGCCAACCCGTCAATCAACAGGGCACTCGTTACGTCTCCGCCGTCATCGACACCCATGTCAATGGTATTAGCGGCACCTGCGGCAGTAGCTACAACAATCATTACGTCAGTAACGAGAATGTCTACACCATAAGTGTTTTCCAACTTAAGCACTGCGCCTACAGTAGTCCCAGTAGTTGCTACCAAGTCCTCAACGATGATGAACTCTTGCGCAGGGGACTGTGCTAGATCGGCACTAACAATGTTTCCGCCTCTTATTAACACGTGCTTTCACCTCCATTAGTCGTCTGTAAAAAGATTTATACCTTCAGATACTAGAATATCTCTAGCAGACATTTTTTTGTAATCAAGATTCTTAGCTTGGCTTTTACCACCGGAAGAAGGCTTCATAGCCACCTTAGTTTTCGGCTTCTGTTGGGTCTTTTTAGAGGTTCTTGACCTTTTCAGCTCTTCGTCTGCTTGTAGCAGTTTACCCTCATCCGAACCCTTAAATGCCATATAAGCCCTCTTAAGGGACTTAGTATCATGCACGTCAAATTCTTCTTCGTCCGCCCACTCAAGTATACGTGCGGAATACTTGGAAAAGTAGGTGTCCTCGGACTTCAAATCTAAGATTGCTTCACGACGAGAGAGTGCCAGCTCTTTTTCATTAGACCTCTGCGCCGGCTCCACAACCTTTTCCCTAGCCACAAAGCCATCTATAGCCTGCTGTACCACCCTAGATACTGCCGGGTTTACCTTAAGGAATCCCCACAGTCTTGCGGCACGTGTGTTATCGTCTCCCTCTAACTTGACTCCTGCGGCGGCATCCAGAGTTTTTTGAAATTCCTTACGTATGGTAGCCTCTTGCCGCTCTAGTCGGGTCTTGATCAGATTGTCTATGATCTCTTGCTGTTTTTCAGTAAACTCTACAGGAGCATCGGAGTCTTCCTCAGTCTCTTCTGCTCCTTCCTCGGATTCTTCGGAGTCGCCGTCCTCGACTTCCTCGGATTCTTCGGCATCCTCTACTTCTTCTGTAACTACACTGTCGTCATCATCGGTGAACAGCGAAAGTTCTTCCTGCTCGGTGCTCTTAAGATTCATAATAGCCTCCCTTTATTACGCTTGTCAGCGGATGTATTTTCCGTATACACCTACGTGAGTTAAATATTGCACATTTTAGCTTATACGTCAACAATAGGACTACTTTCTAATTTGTGTCTGGAAGTTTCCTTGTGGGCCGGCACCTCCCGGAACGGGTTGGCTCTGTCCCGGAACGCCTTGTCCGGGCATACCGCCACCCTGTTGAGTCATCTCCATCATCATCTGCGCCAGTGGATCAGCCCCACTCTCAGCAAGCGGAGTACCGGCGTTCTTACCAGTAGTAGTGGAGGCCAGACGTTGCAGTATGCCCTCCGCATCAGGATAGTTCAGGGCAGTCAGCAGAGCTTGACGGTCTATTGCCCCCAACCGGAACAGCTCCGACGCAGTTTGTCCACGCTCTTGTGCAGTATTAGGCAGAGCACTGTCTGTATTAGCGAATACGTCCCACTTATACTTGACGTCTTCCAGCACCAGAGAAATATTGTTACGTTTCTTCCACTCCTCACGTAGCCTACGCAGTTCTGGAGTGATACCGTCGATAGTTTCCAAATCTTCGGGAGGAGCGTCTTCAGGAGTGTACATCTGGATAGGGTCTTGCGCCTGTGGTTCAGCCCCCATACCGCCCATCATGCCCAAGTCTCCGCCCATGCCGCCGCCCAAAGTTCCCTGCAATCCCATACCTAAACCCTGTCCGGGATCTCCGCCAGACATTCCGCCACCCATAAGACCCATCTGTCCGAAACCTGCCATAGTACCCTGCACTTGCCGCTCTTCAGCCGCCACAACCATGTCAGCCAGTTCGGTCTTCTTAGCCAAAGACTGTGGGTACCGAGCGATAACTCTACGATCTTCCTTACCTACGTCAGTTGCACGTACGATCTTTTCTGAGCTTACGTACTGAAGGATTATCTGCAACCCCAAATCTCCTAAGTCACTGATAACCAAGGCGAAAGTATCTCCACCATCAGTAAGACGTAACTCAGCACTATCCTTCAAAGCAGTTATAGCCTTACCTGCAATAACACCGGTAGGTCTACGTCCGGCAGTAACGTCCATTATGCCTGTAACAGTCTGTATAAGCATCTCAGTAGCACTGCGATACTCATATACGTCACGCCCAAACTGAGGCGGAGTGTCATAATAGATAGATTTTGATGGATCGCCGTTAGCCACAAGCACCCTGCCGGTAGTGTTGTCTGCAATAGCCGGATTTATCCCAGACTGTGCAGACACAATCTTCTGCCGGTTCGACAGCATGGAGATGTTTTTATAGATACGCATGTCCAATGCGTCCGCACGGTCTTGTAACGGCTCCATTTCCTCTATGTACCCTGCCCCACGTGCATAAAAATTGTCAGAATTAAAGTCTTCTCCAGCAATCCACGGCACAAACGGGTGCCTATTGTGCTCATAGTCGCTATAATTCTGCTCAAGCACCGTGTCATTGGCAATAGTTACCACATACCAGTTGTTAGGACGCTTCGGCTCATAGCTACGTATCCAACATTCGTACAAATCCGACACTGGAGCCACGTCACTTATCTCTCTCATGTTGTTCCCCAGTGTATAAAGAGGATTATCCGACTGAGAAACAGAGCCACCATGTATTTCATCGTTCTTTTTTGGGTATTTACCGTACATATCATAGATTTTACTGTTATCTACGTTGGAAAATTTTTGAATTATCCACCGTGGGTCTTTATAATCAGTGCACGTGGGGTCAATCAGCACAGTTGACGGGTGACACCCCATTAAAGACAGGCCATCTTCGTCCTCATCATACCCAATTTTGAACCAACCAAGCGTATTAGTCAGGCCATAGTGTAAAACCTCACGAGTTTTAGCCTTCAATCCACTACGTGCAAGCTCATCACGAAGCACTCTGGTCAAAACTTCCGCCGCAAGGTCGTCTTTCAACCCACGTGGTTTGGCAGACAGCTCTGGAAGGTTACGTGTCATGTTAGCCTTAGCCACTTCTACGATAGCATACACATAATTGGTAAAATATAGGGGAACCTCATTAGTGACACCCATCAAATAGGTGAGACCACGCCTGTATTTCCGCTGATACCTCTCCCACACACGCAATCTCTGCTCCATGACAGGCTCAGTTATGTCAATCAGCTTGTTGACAACCCCCAAAGCCGCCTCCTCGCTGTCCTCAATCTGCTGTATCAGCGACTTTTGGATACTTTCTGCACCCCAATCAGAGGTGTACTCCTCACCCTTCACTATTAGCCCTCCAATCTTTCATCTCTGTAGTCCCTATCCCACACACGCCTCACGTCATCCGGTAAATCTTCCACCCTATTAACGCCGTAAGACAGCATAAGGTCATCCAAAGGAGTAATATCAGGCTGTTGTAGCAGAGGTGACGGAGTTTTATCTTGGAATAACAGAGTGTCCACCAGCATACTATACCGTGACAGCATGTCGTCATACACTTTTGTTATCAGCTCCGTCCCGGCCTGCGTAGCTCTAAGCCTGTCCCTACCCTCAATAAAGGCAGTGACGTATCCCACACAGAAACTAATAATGACCATCCCTATAAAGAAACTTATAACTGCATAGTCGCCCATCGTAGCTCCTCACTTTCTCCGCTCTCCAATTTTTGTAACCAGTAACCCACCGTGCCCTCCTCAAAGGACGCAGTACGTGGAAACTCTGGGTGCACCACAGACTCGTAGGCATCGTCAGACTCAAACAGCATCACAATGGCGTCCGCCTGATCAGGAGAACTGAGGCCACGATCTTTAAGCCGCTCTTTAGCCTCCAGCCTATACCGTCCTTGCGCATCAAAGTCATACTTAACACTGGTAAGCTGGCCTATCAGCACGTCATCGCCAACCGGCAGATTAATGGTATCTTTTCTAAACCTCTCACGCACGTTGTACCAGCTTTCGGTGCGCTTATTAACGAACTTATCCGGCTCCCATGCTCTGCCCTGAGCTATATAATCAATGGCATTAACGCCCCAAGCACGCAGATTGTCTGCCACACCTGCCCCTATGCCTACGGCATCGACTCTGACCCACTCCGGGCACTCCTCCTCCGCTGTTAACTGCGCCAATTTGGAGAGTTTGTGCACGTCAACACCGTGATAAACGTCCTTACGTACCAAGGAGTGACCCCTGCGCACAGCTATAACTGAGTCATCTGACCCAAAGCGTGCCACGTCTATCGCCATGTAGCACTTATCCTCTAATAGCGACGTGGTGGGACGCTCTTTAGCACGTAGCACCCACCCCAATGGTATCATCGTGTCGTCTCCCAAGAGCGGGAACTCTCCCAGCACACGTGCCGAGTATGCAGGACTGTCTTCACCCCACTCCATTCTGCGCTCGTCCACCCACTTCGGAGTAATTAAGGCCGGATAAAGAATTTTTTTGCTCTTAAAATTTGGAGTATCAAATGCTGAGATGTGAATTTTATTATAAAGAGGGGAAGAGAAACTATCGAAGAACCTGCCGCTAGGCTCGGTAGGGTTGCCTATTGTCAACAGACGTGCCCCGTGACTTGTAAGTATCGCGTCCATCGCCTCCCAGATGGGGGCGTCTACGCCAGCCGCTTCGTCTATCACGCCTAATATGTGTTCTGCATGGAACCCTTGGAACCTATTGGCGTCATCTGTGGATAACCCCAGAGCGAACCATTTTGGCCCGAGTGTCCATTGCACCAAGGTTGGGTCACCGCCCAGCGGAAACTTAGAATTTTTTGCAATGTTATTTATCTCCTGCCACAGAAGCTCCCGTACCTGACGTGATGTAGGGGCTGTGGAAATAACTATAGATTGTGGGTGTGACGTGAGGAACCACGCAACAGTGGAGGCGGCAGTGAAGGTCTTGCCCGCCCCGTTACAGGATCGCACCGTCGTGCGAAAGTTATCCCTCACACTGTACATAATCTCGCACTGTTTATCCCACGGGGTAGCCAGCCCGACCACGTGCTTGGTAAAAAACACCGGGTCAGTCTGTCCTCTGCGAAATAGAGTCTCCATCTCCCTCGTTATTTTTGTAGCCACCCTCAGCTCTCCCTCAGCAATAGCCCAACAATCTCCTCCGGCTCCTTGTCGAAGTGCGGACTGCGCGCTATGTCTCGCCGCCCCTGCGGAGTATAGTAATAATCTATCAGCTCTTGCGCCAGCGTATCGTAGGGAGTGTCACCCTCCTTCTTAAGCGTCGCCAGCCGGCTCCTTACCTGACCGTACGTGCTGAACTTGCCCTGCTTTTTGTGCACCACAGGGGGTGTCATCTGCGTACCCCCCTTGTCTCTCTCACCCATCGTAGCCGTCCCCACCTTTCGCCAGATAAATGGCTCGCGCCACCAACGCGTGCCGCTGTCTGTCCGCCTCGTCCTGCTCCTCACCCCTCACCGTGACCAGCCACCCTGCCATAATGTTGAGGGCTTTAGTCAGCGTGACCAATCTCTGCGCCAGTCTCACGCCACTCAATCTCGTCCTCCTCATCCGCGTCCTCCCCTATCTCCGTCATGGTGGGGGCGTGGGAAGTGGAGGCTATCCTCGCCAAGTCTGCCCAGCTGTGCACGATGTGCTGGCTAATGTTCTGACGTGGGCTGTACTTATCCGGCTTGTGCGCCTCCACCGCTTTAACCAACAGCTTATCGCTACCCTCCATCGCCCTCTTTATCAGCTCGTCCTCCAACGTGTCCGCCACCACACCCACACTCACCGCCAGCCACTCATTAAACTCCTCGCTCCGCCCCCACTCAGCCACCTGCCTCGCCGTCACGTCCGCCAGCTCACACGCGCCCCTCTTCGTGCCCCTCATGGCGTACGCCATAATATACGCCTGCTGTATGGCACTCAAACTCGTCGCTCCAAAATCAAACAATTTTTTTATCTTCACCGGAGGCCGAAACTTCTCCAGTTCCACAGCCACCACCGGCTTGTGCCTCCCTGCTTTAGCCGCCGGAACCGTGGGAGAAGACGCCACGTGCGGAAAGTCCTCCATCTCCAGCTCTATGTAAACATCGTCGTCAGTATCCACGTACACGTATGCTCACCTCTTTTACGTATATGTTGCGCCATTAGCCCGATGATGTCAAGACAGTGTTGACAAGATTGTCAAGTAAGGAAAAATTTTTGGTACGTAAAAAGGGGGTAGGTATCCCCCCCAGCCGCCGTCAGCACCAGAGCACCCCTCTGCCTTTTTGAGCCTCCTCTGGGAATTTCTAGGAGATACTGAGGGGTAAAAAGGGG
>Ga0172381_10003315_pt1 | contig 17121 bp, 17 predicted proteins | sample Leawel6488metaG_FD_119754 | JGI IMG/M metagenome (GOLD analysis project Ga0172381, IMG submission 119754) | Leachate microbial communities from a municipal landfill in Southern Ontario, Canada - Leachate well 64-88 metaG | ecosystem: Engineered > Solid waste > Landfill > Unclassified | place... | reverse complement strand
TTTTTGGTTTCCCCCAAACTTCGCAATAAATCATTTTATCATTAGTTTTAAAAACAAAATCAGAACGATAATTTCCTTCTTGTGGAAAAGGCATTACTTCTCGATTATAAATAATATTATTCTCAATTAAAAAATTTGCTACAATTAATTCAAAACTACTCTTATTGTAAAAATTATTTTTATCAATCAAATCATTTTTATCTATGTAATTCATATATTTTCTTAATTCAGACATAGATTTAAAATGTTTATATATATGTTGATGTAAAATTTTTAAGTCTTTATAAATTTCTGTTATAGATGGAAACCTATTATGCTGATTTATAAATTTTTCTATTTGATAAATAATTTTATTTTTATCATCAAAGTATTTTTTAGGAAATACTCCTCGTACCTCTTCATAATTATAACCTAAATTTTCTACAATCTTTTCGATATTAAAATTATTTCTTTTTATAGAATTATATGCAGAACCATAATTAGTTTTAAAATTTTTTAATGTTGAATTTTCTTTTATATATTTATTAATTTCAATCTTTATATTATCAATGTTATCCCAATAACCAATTGCTTTTCTCATAATATGTCCTCACTTTTTCTCCCCACAAACAAATAAAAAAAATAAATAGGGAAGAGTGTGAGGACTCATTTGGTTGGATTATAAGCCCAACCTATCCCTATTTAATAGAGCCAATCATAATAATATTATTGTTTAGATAATTACATTACTCATATACTGCATAAAATTTAAAATCATCTTCATATATATCTGAAATGTATTTTATTTTAATAAAATCCTTAATTAGTGATTTATCTAATAAATGTTCTGTTTTAGGGATTGTTAATCCAAATCCTTTAAAATCAAAAGCAAAATTTCTATCACCAATCCATAAAATTTTACAATATTCTTCTTTGTATTTTTCGATGATTTCTGGTTGAATATCAATAGTCTCCACATCTTTATTTTTAATAATATTAGTAACTTCAATATTATTTTTATTTTCTAATGTTGAATTTTTCTTTGCCATACTATCACCTCAATCCTTTATTTTATTATTATTTATTTATATTTTTACAATTTAAATATCTATCTATCATTTTAATACACATATCGTTCTGACACCATCTAATAAAAGCACATGGTTTATTATCTATATTACAATTCACATTAATTTTTCTACCATTGACTATAAGATTTCCATTTTTACATAAAAATTTATTATCCATAAAATTTCTCCACGAAACAAATTTTTATAAGGGATATTTTTATACCCCTTATAAAATTATATTTTAATTATTAAGCTGTTACAGTAACAAGACAAATATCAGTAAAATTAGTTGTACCATCATTATATGTAGCTTGAATAGTTGCAACTTCTGCTTCTACTGCACCAGTTGCAACAGTTATTAATCCTGTACTTGCTCCAACACTTATATGAGTACCTCCACCTGCTAATTTAGCATATGTACATAAAGATGTTAATGAAATATTTGTATAATTACCACCTCTAATACCTAAAACTGATAATTGCTGAGTAGTAGGTAATGTTCCTGCAGCTGAAACATCAAAAGTTGATGGAGTTACAGCAATTTCTGATACTGCTGTTGCAGCATTTGTATTAGGAATCCATGATACATAAGCATAAACATCTCCACTTGCACAAGTTGTCCCAGCTACTGCTAATGCACTTCCTTGTAATGCTTCTTTACTAACCCCTCCAGCGGATAAATCTAAAGTATAATTACCAGAAACTTGAAAAGATGGTATTTCTACTTCGAAATACTCGACAATAGCTCCAGTATTATCACGAACTTCTGCTATTAATATTAATGTAATTACTGAAGGTGGAACTGTTGTAGATACAGTAACCCTATCAACTACATCCGCATATCTATAAACGACATTAACCGATGAAACTCCTCCTGATGGTACAGTGAAGTTTTTCCCTGATGGAGTTATAACTGCAATAGTTCCATCTGATTTAAATACACTAACATCTCCAATTGGTGTTTCTATTAATGTTCCTACATCTGAAACCAAAGTAATACATTCAGTTTTTACAACAGTAACACTAGCATTCACAATTGAACTACCAGTATTTAGAGATAAAAATTCTTTTGTGAAAATAGCTTGTTCAATATTTACATCTAAATCTCTAGTATGCATATATTTGTAAAGTAAGGGATTATTTATGCCTCCTCTGACATCAGTATTTGACATTTTTAAAGTAAATGCTGAAGTTAAATTTGCTTTACCATAAAATAAAGCTTGATTTGTATTTGGAATCATACCTATTGCATTTGCAACAGAAACCAAAAATGTGTTATTTGCCATATTAAAATTCCTCCTTTTAATTTATATTATATTTGTTTAGAAACTTGAAAAATTTCATTATCTTTCTCAAATTTACCTTTCTCAATTAATATATCTGAATACCTACTTTTATTAGGTATATGTGATATCCAACTTTCTAATTTACCTGTCTTAAATGAAATTTGCCCACTTGAAACTAATGGATGTAATAATTCATAATTTAATAACAAATGAATTCTTTCCATATGTTTTTTAAATTGATAAAATGTTAAAGATTTAAATTCTACACTAGTAATTAATATCTTCATGTATGCACAAAATGAAAACTGTTGTTCTTCAAATGTTGCAGATTCAAAAGATTTATAAAATATTATCAAACTTTCTTCTAAAGTAGGGTCAAATTCATTTACATAATCAATTGAAATGTCATTTTGTTCAAGTATAATTTCACGAATATTATTAAAATCATTTTCATCAAATTGTTTATCTTTTATTTTTATGATAATACGAAAATCATTCATATTTTTTATATCATTCCATGTATCAAAATGACTCATATATAATATTTCTAAACAATTACATCTTGTAATATATTTTAACAATTCTTTTAATTTATCAAGTATTTGTACATCCTTGTTATATTCTTGAGATTGCATTACATGAAGCATAAATTTCAAATATGACATTTTCAAAATTTCTTTATTTGCAATGCTCATTTGATTATAAGTTAAAAGACTTGACATAATTTCATATAATTGTTCATCATCTATTCTTATTGGATAAAAAAGAACTCCTTTATATTCTTGAGGTAATCCTTTTTTATCATTTTCTTTTTTATAATATTGCTTAACTGTATTATTCATAAATTACCCCAAACTTTGAACAGTCATATTAAATGAGTTACCTATATAATTTTTGTTATTAGTTATATTTGATACTGCTCTATCATATCTACTTTTACTCATATCAAAAAACAATTGTCCTAAATCTATAATAGAAATTCCGTTGAGAGCTTCTAATATTTGTTGTTGCATTGTTTCAATTCTTGTTTGATAATTATTAAGTTGGTTGATTTTAGAAAAACAAATAATTTCAAACATAAAACACGCTGTTGCAGTTGTTCTATTTGTTGGGGATAAAAAAGAATTATACAAATGTAGTTTACAGTTTTGTGTTGTAAAACTATCATCTGTAGACCTTTGAAAAAAAATATTATAATTCTCCGAATCAATCTGACCATTCCAAATTAATTGTCCTTTTTCAGCCATAGTTAAATCTGGTTGGTCAAGAGCATCTGCAACAGGATATTTTAATAATTTAAAAATTGTTTGATTATTCTCCATGAGATAAGAAATTATATTATATTGAGCTAATGGTAATGTTTTAAATTTATTATAAGCACTAGTATCAATTACACTCATTAATATACTCCTTTCAAATTTATATCTATACTAACTGATGTACTATCAACCGCATTGGTACAAACAACATGAAGTTTATTAGTTGTATATTTTAATATATTTTTAATTTTAAAACTATTTCCACTTAATATAGTCAAAGTATAATAAGTATTCACCGTCACACCACTTGCTACAACAGTAAATGTATCTGCGTTAAGAACTCCATTTGTATAAGACCCTACTGTATACGTCACTTCCGCAGTTTGCAAAATATCCGTCTGTGTAGGAGATATCACATTAGTTTTAACCACTGGAACAATCGCACTTACAGTAATAACCATATTACTAAATTTAAGTAAATTATCTGTCATTGCACAAGTTATTGTACAACTACCTATCGCTAATAAATGTATATTTCCACTATTATCAACAGTACAAATTAAAGGATTGCTTGAAGTCCATGTCAACGGAACTGTTACTATTTCATTATTTAATTTTACAGTTGCAGATAATGTTTCCATAAATCCAACACTTTGAGTTAAAGTATTCCCTTGATTTATTGCTATAGTATATAAATAGCTACTAATATTTGGTATATTATTCACAATATCATCATCAGGAGAAATATTATCTTTCATTAATATCATTCTAATTATATTTACAGAAGTAGAATCTAAAGTATTTATCCTTTGGAAATTATTGACAAAAGTGCATTTCCAACTTTGTCCACCAAACATAAATCTTTGATTAATTTTACATATCTCTTTTGTCCAATCATTTCCTTGTAAAATAATAGTAGTATGACCGAAAGGTATTATAATATTTGAATTGAAATCAAAATCTGGTCTTCTTATTTGTGAATCAATTATACAAGGTTCAGTATGTAAAACTCCATTTGAATCATAATTGTTTAAGACATTATTACAACGTCTTATAACTGCCGAGGCAGTCGGAAATTTATAGGTGTCTGTATTTGTAGTAATCCAATAATTACTATTAAATGAATATCTTTTACCTAAAGCATAAGCATAATTTACATTTTGAAATATAACATTACGAAAATCATCATTTAATTTTCCTTCTCCAGTGTTTTTATCACCAAGTACGTGGCAAATTCTTACTGTAAAATTACTAGACCAATCTAATTGTCCAAAAGTTTGCTCTTCTTGAATCAAAAAAACATCAGTAGCAAATAAAAATTCATTATCTATTTTAGATTGTAGTATGTTAGCTCCATAAGTTTGATAAGTATTACCATTATAATTAACACTTGTGCTTAGTGCAGTATTGAAACCACTAAGCCGAGGGTCTAAAACTGTTCCCACTAAAGCACCTTCCTTCAAATTTAAAATAATTTTTCATAATAAAATAGGGTAGAGGACTTAAATAAAATTCTCTACCCTTATATTATTAATTAATAAACTGAACCCTTCGCAATCCTCAACCAGTTCTTTCCAGCTGTTGAATTAACAGCATTAGTAAGATAATAATATGAACTATCTTCAAATTGCAATCCTATACTAGTTGTAACAGTACCATCAACTCCTGTTTTTAGAGTTGTATCACCCCATGAACCATTAGTACATGTTTCTGTAGTAACAATAGAATTACCTATTACTCCTGCTATTTTAGCAGTTGCAACAACTGTATCTCCTGTACCATCTACAGCAGTTACTACACTACTAGTGTTTGCTGTAATTGCTGCTACTAATGCTGTTACTGCTTCTGGGGCGGTTACCCCACCACTAACATCTACTGCTATATGCCCTGATGTAATTGTACTATTTGTATCAAATTCATATATATCTGAACCAATAGTTACTAATTGAGTATCAGCCACCACACCTGTAAAAGTAAGTGTACCTACTGCATTAACGGCATTTACGGGTGTAAGTGTTGGAAATGTTAAATAATTTAATTCACTTATACCATTATCAATATAATGTGTCATTGTTTATATCCTCCTTTATATTATTATTGTTTAATTTATTTATTTATATTAAATTTTTGATTTAATATTTTTCTGATGCTGTGAATTCGCTTTCCTTTTGTTTTCTAAGATTATTAATAATATCAATACATTCTAAAATTCTTTTTTGGAATTTACTTTTAGTAAAAGGTTTATGTGGCAAATCAGATAAACCTTCTAATTTATTTAATAGTTCAATATAAAAACCACCATTTAAAAATAATCTATCTCCACAAATCAATTCATGCATTAATTTTTCATACTCATTAAGAAAATCATTTTCATTAGATTCTTTTATTGGAAGTAAACGAAATACTTTTCCAATTAATCTATCATAATAAGATAAAATATCTTCTTCTTGCATAAATCCATTATGTTTTGTTTTTATCACATATTTCACCTCATTAAGTTATGTTAATCCATATTTTTGATTTAATACATCTGTATATACATTCCATGAATAATTTTTCATTTCTTGCATCGCATTTTCACGAATAGAAGTATACCAATTTTCCTTTGCTCTAATTGAATTAGCTTCACTTCCTAAGTGAAAATCAGAATCTGAGAGCAGACGGCGTATATCTAAGAGAAAATTTTGCTCTTTGAATGCCCAACATTGCACTAATAATAAAGATAAAATATTTTCCTCTCTATCTGAAAGAGTTAAATTAAATTTTCCCGTATCATACCATTCAATATTTATATTATCTGTACCAATAGGAGGAATACTTGATAAAGTAACACTATTTGTAATACTATCATATGTACCAGTTACAATTGCTCCACCAACTTGATAACAAAAAAATGCATCTAAAGTTGGTATAGTTGATAGAACAAAATTATTATGAATACCGTCTCCATTAAATAATTCTATAAAGCCTACTGGATTAGTTTTATCTAATAATTTTACTTGTATTATTTTTGGCATTAAAAAGAGTGGTATACTTATATTTAAAAAATTATACATTATTTTAAAAAAATTAATTGGTGAAGTATTATATGCGTTTGTAATTGAGGGGTCATCAAATTGTGAAATTGACCTATTATAAATATTTGAATTTAATGTTGACAAAATCAAATCAACTCCTTCCTTATTATATTAATTTTGTTCTGAACCACTGCACAAGCAGAGCTTGGCGGTTAGCTGGCAAACCTTTTATCTATTAATCATAGCTTTACTTAAATTATCGTCACCCTCTGTTCCATTTATCATGGACATAATATCTAAATCAGATAATTTACTAAGTAAATTAATTTTATTTGGGTCTCTAAAACTAATATCTTCACCTCTAACCCATTCAGAAACAAACTTATCTATTATCATTTTTTGATATTTTAAATTTGATTTGTTAAACATATCTTCAAGTTGTTTAATGTCTAAATTTTGTATTTTGTTTATTGTTTTATAATCAATAAATTTTTCGTGACATTCTACTAAATCAGGGAATACATTTTCAATGATATCCCAATCTTCTATTATAAAATATCCTTTTTCTGCAAACTTTTGATTTAATCTTACTATATTTTCTACATCAATTACTCTCTTTTTAAATGTACTTCCATATTTTCTTATAGTTATTAAATTACCATTATCATCTATTTTTAAATTTAATTCTAAACCATCATACATATTCCTAAGAGATATTAGTTTATTAGGGTCATATTCAAATTTGGATTTAGTTTCATTTTTAATTCCAATATTATTTTTTACTTCAGATTCTATTGATGATTTATCTTTTAAAGATTCATTTTCTTTTTTTAATGTTTCATTTTGTTCTTTCATACCATTTAATTGTTCTTGAAATGATAACATCATTTTCATTAGTTCACTATTATCATTAGCTGAGTTTAAAGTAGAAGTAGAAGTATCTAATTTTACCTCAATCTCTTTTGTTTCAATTTTATTATCTAATTTTTCAATTTCAGTTTTTTTTATATAAGCCATTTTTCATTACCTTCCTTTTTTCATTATATTATTTTAGTTACTAGTAAATCTTTTTCTTTTATATTCCTTAATTCTCCAAAATCATAATCAAATTTACCTTGATTATTTATAACTTTTAAATTATCAATATCGAATTTTTCTTCGTTTTTTCTCTTTAAAGGTATAAATGGAATAAGAGACTATATATCAGAAATATAGTCTCTTATATTAAAATATTTAAGCTTGCAATTCTAAATATTAACCATTATTTAACTAATTAGGCATTCAAATCTAAGATTCCATAGATTGCTGCCGAAGCCACTTTAGCGTCATACATATTCTGAACACTAACTACCATCTGTCCATCAGCAGTACTTAATGCATCCTCTTCTCTTGTAATTGCTTCACCTTCGAAAATTAATTTTACAGGGTTATCAGTATCAAGACTAAAGAAGTATATTCTAGTATCATCAATACCAAAAGTTAATGTAGTATTAACTGTACCAGGAACAAGAATCTGAGGAACTTCTAATAGATTAACCTGTTTGTATCTTCCAAGGTAACCCATTGCAGCATACTCTCCACCAAGTTCCATTTTCAGGAAGTCGTTAGAAGGAAGTACACTAGAAAGTGCTAACATTGTCCCCATTGCATAAACAGGAATATTACCATTAGCTGCTTTAACTCTCTGAGCAATACTTATAAATGCTGAATCCGAAAATCCTGCTATTTGTAAAGGAGTAGGCAATGAAGCATATGAACTATCAATCTGGTCATATACTAACTTAGTTATATCAGTAGTAAATGACAAACCTACTCTATATAACCATTCACCTAAATCATATCTTCCTGATACTAACTGATACCAATCTAATCCAATTGTAATATCATGATTTACTGGATTTACAGCAATATCTTCAGAATACAATCTTTGAATTGCTCCTCTTTTTATACCTTTACCAATTTTATTAACAGTAAAGATATCTTTAGATGCAACTTTAAAATGTTGAGTATCACCCCAACCTATATTCCTAACATCTGCTATTTGCATAAACATATAGTTAACAGTAGCTGTAATAATAGGTGGTAAAGCTTGTGAAATTACTCCAAAGAATTTAGAAGAAAATATTGGATTCTGTCTATTTCTTGGAGATTTTAAAGTTTCTACATCATTAGATATATTAGCTTCTTTTGATGCATAAGCTAATAACTTTTCTATAACAAGTTTGTTATCATCCATATAATCTTTATTTTCTGTAAAACCAGAAAACATTCTATTTCTTCCTTCTACTATATGACTTCCTATTGTTGAACCCACTGGTAAATTAGCTTTATGTACAGAATATATTTTTTGCTGACCAAGTTCAATTAAAGATTCAACTAAATCTTTTTCTGTTTCATTTGCATACTTTGTCTTATCTGGTGCTGTGAAAAATTTGAAACTCATGTGTTCTTCCTCCTTATTATTTTAATATTAAGCAGCGACTACTTTTAATCTATATCCTGCTACGTTTGTTTTACCTACTGAAAATACCCAAGTACTTACTACATAACAAACTAATCTACTTGCTGCAGCTATAGTAGCTCTTGTTGCATTAGATGCTGTAAAAAGAGCAGTACCATTAGTTGCTCCAACAAACTGAGTTACTGTAGGTAAAGATGTGAATGCTGTAGCAGAAACTGCAAATTCATCACCTACTACAAGCTGTCTTGCTTTTGCAGGAACTGTGGCAGGAACATAATTATTTCTTGGGTCAACAGTATCAACCCTAAATTCTCCACCTATTCTTGCAACTTCTCCTGAATCAACTACCAAAATAATATCGGTAGCCACTGCTGCACCAGGTACAGTACCTACATAATTAATTAAATCATTAACTCCATATGTAGTAGTTGCAGGTACAGTTTCTATAACCAAATTACCATTATCTAAATCTGTTGCTGAAGTTATAGTTCTGTCATAACTTACTGTATCCTGTGATGCCATTCTTAGTGGCTGAAATATGATATGTGTATTAATTGCCATTTTTATTTCCTCCTATTAATTTATATTATTATTGTTGTTACTTACTTTTATTAATTTATATTATTACTTACTTTCTCTCAATCTTTCGATTGCACTTTTTGACTTTTTGATTTCAGGTTTATTTACAAAACCAACTTGAATATGAGAATTATCTTTATTAAATTGTTTTTCTTTAAAAGCAAACATCAATTCTTTTTCAAAAACTACTACATCTTCAAACGTTTTTGATTTTGTTGACCAATCTTGGATTTCTTCAGTAGACATTGAATATAATTTAGAATACTTTGATACAATTTCATCAAATTGAACAGCTTTATATTTCTTCAATTCTTCCATTGTTTTAAGTTTTTCATCTTCCATAGTCTTAATTTTTTCTTCCAAGCTTTTCTTTTCTTCATCAAAAGCCTTTTTAGTTTCATCCATTTCAAGTTTCTTGGCTTCACATTCTAATTTTTCAGTTTCCATAACCTGTTTCTCTTCATCAAATGCTTTTTTATCCTCGTCAAAAGCTTTTTTGGTATCATTAAATTTTTTTTCTTCATCCAAGGTTTTTTCTTCCATTCCTATTAGAGATTCAAATACTTTACCCATTTCTTCATGACATCCAAACTCTTTCTTTTTAATATCATCTTCGTTTCCATCATTTTCATCGTTATCATATTGACATAAAAGTTTAGCATCTTTAGCTTTACCTTCATCCATAACAACTCTGTCATCAGTAATAGAATAAGGAACAGTTACTATCTTTTTACCTTTTATATCATAAGCACAAAGATTTTTTTCATCATATCCCATTACTTTATATTTCTTTTCGTTTTCTAGGGTTTTAACTTTATCTTTCAAAACATCGTCCTCCTTTTTAGTGTATTTAATATGTTCATCAAAAAGATATTCAAAATCTTTTTGAGATAATCCAAAATCTTTGAAGTTTTTCATATCTAGACCTAATGCTTTATAATGTTTCTTTAAATGATTAATTGGTGCTCCTTTTATTCCTTGTGCTCTTGCTCTAGATAAAGCAGCTTGACAACCTCTAATATGTACTACTAATGTATCACCAACTACATGATGATGAGGATAATGTACATCATTTATAGATAAATCGCTTGAATTATCTTCATCAATCATTAAATATGCTTCTTTAACTAAACTTGCATGATTACTAGCTTTAAGAAGTTTATTTAACATAGTTGCACCTGGGTCAGACCATGCTCCATTAACAGCAGATTCTTTACTATTTTTTATTGTTATAGAAGATGATTTACCTAAATCCTCACCTACAGAAAACTCTTTTTTCACAACCTTATCTTCCTCCTTTATTTCTTCAACATGAATGTCAGATATATCAGATGTATTTTTTAATATTAAAGTTTTATCTTGAAATTTATAATCAAAAGTTTTTTGTAAAAAATCTTTCATTGCTTTACCACCCAACAACATCACTAAAGCTTGTTTTGCGTTATTTTCAATATCACTTTCAAATTCATCTATTTTCTTTAATATTTCTTCACCTTGTTCTATTGAAATTTGATGGTTAACTAATAAATCCCTTGCAGTAATTGCTGTTGTAATTTGTTCTGTAGTATTCATTGGATAATCTTTCATAATCTCCATTTGATTTTTAATTATTTCTTTTATATCATTAGGTATCATTATTAATTGATTATTTTTAATTTTCAGTTCATCTTCAATTTTATTATCAGTTTTATTTAATGCAAACGATAATGATTTACTAAAATTATTGAGATTCTTTTGTGAAAATTGCATTAAATCTAAATGAGCACCAGGAATTCCTTCTGAAATTTTTTCACCTAAAAGTGTAGTACCTAATAAAGTAAAATCTTCAATTATCTCAATATTTCCATCCATATAACTACTATTAACTTTAATTTCAACTGATATTTTTTTAGTTTTAATATTTTCAAGCATCTTTTTTATTTGATGATTATAATTAGTAAAAATATATCCAGTATAAGTTAACCATTTCTTACCATTTAATTCTTCTATTTCAATTTTTGAATCTAATGGAATAATTCCAATAATTCTCTCACCTTTTTGAAAATCATAATAATATTCATTTGTTTCAGTATCATATTTCAATTCAAGTTCATGTCCAAGAACATCATTTTTCTTTTCATCAAATTGTGCAAGTATAGGAGTATTAATTACTCCACCTAATGCTTTTATAATTGATTCAATAGTAAAAGAAGAATCATTTCTATTAAGTCCTTCAGCAACTGCATATAATTTTACAGACATTAATCTTTCATCTTTGTTTATATTTTGGATGTTAAAAAAATGTATTGGTAAAGATATAATTTTATCTGCCAAAATATCGCCTCCTTTCTTTAATATTTATAAATATTTTATAAATTTAAAATTCGTATGTATTGTCCCATAACTTTTGATACAATGCATCATTACCAATTAAAGCTAATTCATCATTAATTGCCATAAATTCAGTTTCTTCTGATTCCTGAATTTTTAAAAATTTTTCTGCTAATAATAAAGTAATCCCATCACTAGTATCTTTAGCTTTATCATACACTTCTTGCCAAATTTCAGTTGTTTGATATTCTAAATTTAAAGCACTTCTAAATGCAAATACTAAATCACTATAATCTCCAATAACTTCAGGTATTGGACTTAATATTGCATGAGCATTTCTTTTTTGTATGTAATCCCATACTTTTTTAAAATGACTTTGCTCTTCTTCTATTTGTTTAGCACAAAAATTAGCTGAGTTTTTAAACCCTTTTACACTTAAATGATTATTTAACGTAGCATAAAATAAGCTATTTCTAGTTTCATGAACTGCATTTCTAATCAATAATGCTAATATTTCATCAGACAATCTACTCAAATTATCACTCCCTTTACTATTCCTATTAATTTTAATTTTCAACCTCATATCCCATGTCTTCTAATTGCTCAATTAATTCTTCAATTTTTTCTTCATCTAAATTCTCAACAAAAGAATATAATTTTGCCTCAGACGTATTACTACCTGACTCTGCACTTGAAGCTGAACCTTCACTAGTCATATCATCTGGACTTTTAGAAGGTCTTCCATTAGGTTTTTCATCTTTTTTACTCATTTGAAAAGCAGAAAGGGTTGGTTGTAATCTATCATATATTCCATAAGAATCAATCAAATCCATATTCCCGATAGCAGTATTTACATCTTGATTAAAAAATGATAAATATTGAGGATACAAATTTTTATTACCTGATGCTAATGCTTTTTCTAATGAAGCAAGCAAATCCTTATCTCCAAATCTATCTCCTTCTACTATTATTGTAAAATCATTTTTGTATTTTTTATTTTTTACACAAACTCTTAAAAAACAATTAATTTGACTATAAATTTTATCTATAAATCCTGTTTCTAAAATTTGTGTCGTTTTGACCATAGAAATATTAGGTTTGTTTGTCGTACTAAGTAATCCAGTTACTGCTGATTGACTATAGAAATTTTGAATACTATCACCAACGATTGAATTTTTTGATGCTACACTATCAAATGTATGTACATTAAAATTATCAAAAGGAGCAGCAATAAAATCAACACTTTGAGGTAATATTTGTTGAATAATATTTTGATATAATTGTATTAAATCAGGACTTACCGCAGTATCATTTACATATGACCCTGATTTATTTTCTTTAGTCAAAGGAACAGTTGCTGTCATTATCTGTTTTAAAGGTATTGCCATTAATTCTTGTTCAAGTAACTTATAAGAATTTAATTCATTTGCATCTAAAAACATAGAAGATAGGGGAGGAATGACTTCAGCAATAGAATCATCTATACTAAAAATCCATCCGTATTCAGGAGGTATCTGTTTCCAAAAATACCAATTTTTATCTTCATAATAAGCCATTACATCTGGTGGTAATTCTTTTGATACATCTAATTTTTTAGTATCTTGATTACAATATCCATAAAATTCTGCTAAATATTCTTTAAATATTGGAGCAAACCAATCAGGACTTACTCCTGGTTGTAAAAAATAAAACATATTAAAACTATATTGCCATCCTATATCTGTTCTATGTACAACTTTTACCCAATCTGAAGGCATAGGTTGAAGAAAATTTATATTATCTTCTTCTCTTAAATACCAAAATGTTTTTCCTTCAATCATAGATTGTAATACTATATTCCTAAAAGTTCTTTCTATATCTAGACTTTTTTTCCATTTTACTAATTGCTCATATTCTTTTTGTAACCCTTTTTTATTATTAACTTTGTCCGTATCAATATAATTCCTATATGTTAATATATCAGGATACATATTATTCATTTTCATTATAGGAGCAACTGTATTATGGAAATATCGAGATGCTTTTCTTAATCCTAATTCATTAGTTGATAATGCTCTAAGCATTTCTTCTAATTGTTCTCTTGTATATCTTTGACCAATAGTTTTTATTTGTTTAAGTCTTTGATTTTGAACATAAGGATTTGTAGCAAAAGCTTTTCCCCAAGCATTAATCCAATCCATATTGCCTTTTAAAGAATAATTAACTAAACTATCCCATTTCTGAGATACTTCAGAAATAGAAGTATTATTAATTGGTGTTGATATAGCTTCTTGATTTTTATTTTCTATTGCATTAACGTTTGTTATTATTTTATTTTTTTTAGTTGCCAATAAATACACATCCTTTCTGAAATTTAGTTGTTTTTATTCAATTCAGCTTTTACACTATCTAAAATAGTATTTAATCTATTCAAAGCTTCTTGTTTTATATCTTCATAACTTTCTTTTATAAAATTGTTAGATTTAGATTTAATTTGATTCTCATTATTTAATTCATTCAACTCAGAACAAAGTAAATCTTTTTTAAACCAATCTTTAATTATAAAAGGTAAGTTATCAAAATTCTTAAAATTATTTTCTGATATCTCTTTTATGAAAATTTGTTCATCATTAAATATTATCTTCTTTAATTTGTTTGTAATTTGTTTTTTATTTAATTGAGTGTGAAGATAATATTGATTCTTATCAATACAAAAACTACCCAACTCACAGATTTTATCTATGAGTTGAGATGATTTATTTTTATTATCCTTATTATCTTCAATTAAATCAAATTGTATTAAATATACCATTTAATTTATACCTACCTTCTAAATGGATTTGTACCACCTGTTCCGAATCCTTGGAATCTATTGTTGGAGTTAAATCTAGTTGTGTTGGTTGAATTGCCTGAACCTACAGCTATTAATTTAGAGTAGTCAGTTGCATTATTTTTATTTTGTAATTGTGATTCTAACATTCTTACATAATATAAACCGTATAATAAACTATATATTCTATCTTTTCTTTTCCCAACCATTTCATTAAGTTTAATAAATCCACCTTTATATTCTTTTTCAAGATTGATAGATTCTGTTATCAATCTTGTACAATTACCATATAGTGCCATTAATCTCGCTTGGTCAAAGGATTCTAATTTCATATAATTATGTTGTTCTACTAAATATTCTTTTGCTTTAATTTCACCAACTGGCAATTTAATTTTTTTCTTTTCAAATTGTGCTTTTGCATATACATACATTTGATGCATAGTTTCAGTAGCACTTCCTCCAGCGACTTTAACTGAATAAATAATTGGAAGAGCTTTTTTATCTATTGCTCTAATTTGCATTGATTCATCATTCATACTCATCCAAGCAGGATATTCTACTCCTCTTTCAGCATCAATTATTATCCTTGTGCAATCATCATACACACCTAACCCATTACCTGCACAATCCATTACACAATAATCACACTCAAAATCATAAAATAATTGCTTTAATCTTAAAGATTGAAGAGAAGTATTTTCACCATTTGCAACTTCCAAATATCCAACAATTTTTACATACTCATTTCCATTTGGCAATAATCTTATAAGAGTAAAAGAAGTATTATCATTTTTTTTCCCCATCATAAGAGCAATATCCATAGATAATATTCTAATTTCATTTTCTTTTTTTGCTTGATAAAACTTACTTTTTCTTCTATCTCCTTTAAATTGTATAAATTCTTCAGTAGTTAATGGCATCATTGGTTTTAAAATTTCTCTACATTTATTCATTTCATCAAATTTAAAATATGCTTTATCAGATTCTCCGAAAGGTAAACAGCCCATTTCCATAGAGAATGAAATTTCGTCAAAATCTTCTTCTTCCATTTCATCCATCATACGTTGTCTATCTATAATTCCATGTTTAATACCTAATTGATATGGAAATCCACAAGTAAAATATTTTTTACAATTTACCATTGCATCTTTAAATGCTAAAAACTTTTCATATGCCCATTCTGCTTTTAAACCAATAGAAGATAAATATATTTCCGTATTTGGTTCTTGCATTCCTTTATATTTTTCATATTTTAAATATCCAGGTGCTCTTCTTGATGTTAAAAATTTACGAAGTACTTTTTTTATAATGTTATCATCAACTAGCCTAAATTCATCTACAACAAGCACATTTGCTCTGGCACTTCTAGCTGAGTCCTTTGCTGTCACAATTTTTATCCAACTTGAATTATGAAATTTGACAATTGGATTATTTGCTCCTGTTTTTAAATCAGAAATTTCTCTTGCTACATTTGGACAATTATCATAAAATCCTTGTATTTTTTCACTAATAATATTTAAACTAGCACTTCTATTTTGTGCAGCAATACATACTTTTGTGCCTGGAAATAATATACACCTAACAACACAATAAAGAGCAGTAAGGTGTGATTTACCTAATCCTCTCGATGCCCACCATAGAAAATAATCATTATTAAACATTAAAAATAATAATATTTTTTGAAATAATGAAAAAGGAGTTATTTGTAAATATTCAGATACAAATCTATGTGGATTTGACCTCCAATATGCAATCCATTTTTTAAATCCATTTAGAAATTTTTCTTGTTTCATCATTAAATCTGTCTGTTTATTATTATTTTTACGTTGTTCAAAAACATTATCTTTAACACTATTTTTCTTTTCAGAAGATTCAAAATTTGCATGTGAAGTCATTAATCATCACCATCTTCTTCTTCTTCTGATTCATCATTTTCGTTATATTCAAAATCATCTTCAGATTCATCAAAATTAATAGTATGAGTTAATAGTTCTTCATCATACTCTTGACTATACTCATTATCTAATCCAAGTATTTTACACATATGACCCAAAAACCAAACTCTAATATATTTTTTAAAGCCATCAACATCTTTTAACTCTTCATCTGGTTCGGGAAATGGTTCTTCATTTTCAAATTTTTTTATCCATGTACCAAGAGTATTAAATTCTGCACTCATAGCTGCTGATTCTTGAATAGGCTTTAACGCACTATTTCCCATTAAATCACCTAAAGTTTTTAATTCTTTGTCTACTGGCTGACCAGACTCTTGTTTTTTATTAATTGTTAATTGTTGATGACAAATATATTTAATATTAACTTCCATAGCTTTACTTGATACATCATATCTT
>Ga0172381_10003314_pt1 | contig 17123 bp, 12 predicted proteins | sample Leawel6488metaG_FD_119754 | JGI IMG/M metagenome (GOLD analysis project Ga0172381, IMG submission 119754) | Leachate microbial communities from a municipal landfill in Southern Ontario, Canada - Leachate well 64-88 metaG | ecosystem: Engineered > Solid waste > Landfill > Unclassified | place... | reverse complement strand
GAAGCAGGAACACCAGAAGGATTGGATGCTCAACGTCTTGCAATTATAACCAAATATGAAGAAGCACAAAAAAGAATTACTGTTCAGCAACGTTTACAAAATGTAGAACAAGGAATACTTGATAGTACCACACGTGGTTCAATAAGCGTTTATGGAGAAATTTTAAATTATAATGAAGAAATTTGGAAGACCAGTAAAGTTTTTGGTGAAGCCCAAAGTAAACTTGCTTATGAAGTTGAGGCATTAAATCAAAAATATATTGAAGAATTGAATATAAAAACAAAGATTTTAAATAAAATGAAGGAGATGAATGTTCCACCTGAAATTTTAGAGGCGGCAACAAATGATATATTACAAGTTGAAAAAAGACGGGTTATAGAACAAGAAAGATTAAAAAAATTAGCCCATGAGATAAATCAAACAGCATTAGCGACCCGTTCTACAGAATATGCGCCAACGGGTTTGATTAGTATGGAAGAGGCGGAAATAAAAGCAAAAAAGGCGCTATTATCTCATAATCTTGCAACAAAAGAAGCCACCACTTTAATGGAAAAACAATCACAGGCAGAAATTCGTCTCGGTGGTGCAACCCGTGGTATGATTAAACAATTTTCTATATTAAGAAATAGATTATTGGTTTTAACATTTGCTTTTGCGGGTTTGGTTCGTATGGGTAAGAAATGGATTGATTTATCTTTGCAAGCAATTAAAAGAGAAACATCTTTATCTATTATTTCTACAAATTTAGGTATTAGTATTTCTGATGTTACAAAGGCAACAAAAGAATTGGCTTCAGATGGAGTATTATCTATAAATGGTGCAACGCAGGCTGTTAAAAATTTACTTTCAACGGGTGCAAGTTTAAAAATAGTTACAGAAACAATTAATGTATTAAAAGATGCGGCTCTTGCTAATGGTAGAGATTTTTTTACGGCAGAAGAAAATATTACATCTTTTACACAAGGTTTAAAAGAAGGTCGTTCTCAGGTTACAGATAATATTGGTGTTATGACCAATTTAAGTGTTGTTGCTAAGAAATATAAAGATATTATAAAAGAAGTTGGTTATGCAAATGGTATCTTAATTGGCTTTATGAAAGAAGCCGCTATGTATGAAGGTACAAGAGCCAAATTAATGCAGACGCTTGCTGGTAGAATGATGTTTCTTAAAACTGCAGTTCTTGAATTGAAAATTAGTTTAGGTACAGTTCTTCAGCCCGTTATGGAAAATATACTTGGTTTATTTGAAGTATGGACTAAAAAAATAAAAGAATTTTCCGATACAAATAAATTTAAAATTTCTGAATATGTTGATTATGTTGGAAAATCTATAAAATCTGTAATGGAATTAGTTATTAATTCTACTGTAAATATAATGAAAATATTTTCAGTATTTTCTTCGACCGTTGTTGGAGTGTTTGGAATATTAAAAGGTGTTTTGGGAATTAAAAATATTTCTTGGTTAATTTCAATAATTATTTCTTTAAAGATTATTATTGTATTAACTAAAAGTTTGATTAAATTTATGACCGCATTAAAAAATACATTTAAATCTATTATTGCACTTGAATTTATGCAAAATCTAATTCCCACGACACATAGAAAAAATTTTATTACTGCTCTTTATGAAATAACCGGAAGTTTTAATAAATTAAAATTTTCTATTAAACAGATTTGGGCACTAAGTCCAAAAATCCCATGGTTAATGGGCGTAACTGTTCTTTTAGGGGTTGCTATAAATTCAATAGGTACATTAATACGAAAAAAACGTGAATTAGAATCTATAGATAAAGAACGTTCAACATATTCTAAAACTTTATATGAAGATACTGAAAAACAAACCGAAGTAATTAAAGCAATGGATAAAGTTTTAAGAAATAGAAATATAACAGTACCCACAATAAAAATGATTGATCCTGATCAATTAAAAGCAGATTTAGATAAATCTGCTCAAACACTTATAACAAGTACAACCAGTACAATTTTTGATGTACAAAAGGAAGTAAACAAACAAATAAAAGGTAAAAACATATCTATAATAGAAAGTTTTTTTCCAGATAAAGAACAATCAGATGAACTTGATTTTTTAAAGAAAATGGGGTTTGCATATGATGCCCTTACAGGAGATATTATACAATTTAATACTAAAAATGAAACTATGTTTAGAATGTCATATGAAAATTTTAAAAGATTAAATGCGAATATTTTAAAATATGCAGATAAAATTGGGCCCATTCCACAATTTCAAGACGATTTAAGTTCAGCTGTAGATGAAACATCAAATAAAATTAAAGAATTACAAAATCAAATAGATGCATTGGAAGTTCCGAGTTTGACAAAAGATTTTAAAGATATTTTTAAAACTTTTAAAGAAGGAAAAGAAAATATAGACGGTTTAAAAACAAGATTAGATAGTTTAAAAACCAGTCTTAATGGTATTATTTTGGAAAGGGTCAATTTAAAAAATGATTTAATTGCTTTATCAGCAACTCTAAAAGACCCAATACCAGAAAGCGTAATAAATGATTTAGCGGATATTGGGTTAAAGAATGCCGATACAATGTTTTTAAAACTAAAAGAATATCTTGGTGTTACCGATGAGGGTACAAAATTAATTTATCAATTGTTATTTGGCCAATTAAAAGTACAATTAAAAGAATTTGAGAAAAATATTAATGATTTAAAATTGGATTTAACTAATTCATATGATGATTATATTCAAGAATTATCTGGTTTAAATGAACAAATAAATTTGGCCAAAACCGGTAGTGAAAAAGGTTCTATTGCATCGGCTATGCTTAAAGAAGATATTAAAATTGCCAAAGAAAGATTAGATATTCAACAAAAATATACCAAAGTAATTGATGATACTAATACAGAACTTGCAAATGCTAAAACATATTTAACCGATTTAGTTGCTAAGGATAAAGAACTGGGTCTTACTATGGAAAGTCCAGAAGTTAAAAAACAATTAGAAGAAATTGCGAGACTTGAGGCGGCAATATTATCTATAACCGGAAAACGAGTAGATTTAGAAAAACTCATGAATCAGATTCTCGGAGTAAGAAAAGAATTAATATTTTGGAATGAATATAATGAATTTATGACAAGTGCCGAATCTAAATATAATGATTTGGTTGGTAATGCGGAAAATGGGCCCGGATTACTTACTCAATGGATGTTTGGTGGTAAAAGCGCCAGAGGAAATATAAGAGAACAGGGTCAAAAAATATTAAATGATTTAATTCGTCAAGCAGAAGATATAAAAAAACAATCTATTTCAATGTCAGAATCTATTAAATCACCTGAATTGGCAAACGGTAAAACAATTATTTCCGATACTGAAATGAAGGCATTGGATGATTGGGTAGAAAAACTTAAAAATATGAGTCCTGTAATGGCCTCCATGGGTAAAGAAATAGTTGATGCTGCAAATCAGATGGCGCAAGGTGTTACTAATGCTTTTTTACAAATGATAGATGCAAATAGACAATTAAATGAACAAATGTATTCTACAAGAATTGAATTAAAACGGCAAAGAGAGCTTGGTGTTATTTCTGAAGATGAATATAATACTGAAATAAAGAAATCGGAAGAACAAGCGTATTATGATAGAAAAGCCGCATCTCATAGACAATTACAAGGACTTGCTGTTTCTATTAGAGACACACTTGCGGCTAAAGCAGTAGAATGGGCTATAATGGCCATAGCATATAAAGTGTTTGCTGCTGGTGATACAGCAATGATGGTGTTTCCAAATCCGGTTGGTAAATTAGCGGTTGCTGCACAATATGCAACATTGGCTGCTCTCGCGGGCGGAGGCGCAATAGCAATGAATTCTGTTGCTTCTTCACAAGGTATGAAAGCCGCATATTGGGAAGGTATGGGCGCAGCCGAAGCATCTAAATATGATGAAACATCTTCTTCCACCGAAACAGGTTCCAAAGGGTCAACTTCCGGTTCTACTATTGCTGCACAACCACAATATATAACAATTAATCCATCCGTTGCGTTTTATGGGGATTATTTATATTTAGGTGATACAATACAAGAAGTTGGAGAAAAAATGAGCCGTGTTATAGTCACAGAAGTTAAAGAGGCCATTGAAACTGGTGAAATAACATTATCTAATTTTAATTAAAGGAATGAATGTCGGCATCAAATAATAAATTCGAGTTAGCAGTAGCAGTTCCTATTGTAAATAATTCATTTAAATATCCAAATAGATATGTTGCAACTGCTACTACTATAACGGCTACGGCAATTACATTATCTAATATACAATGGGAATCATCTGCTAATACCATGTATCTTTCTGAGGTTGCTGTAGATGGTGATAGAATTACATTAAAAGCAACAGGTGGAACAGTTGGAACAACCACATGGGTAGATGTTTCTAAAGCAGATTCTTCTGGTATAACGGCCGATAATATGGCTTTACAGGGTTTTGATGCAAATACTATTATATTGGGATATGGAAATTCAATACCGGGTGGATGGTATTCGAGTTATTATTTACCCGCAAGTAATTATGCTTTTGTGAGAGATATTGGTAATGTAGATAATTTTTGTATTGGAATGACATTACCAACCGCATCTGCAACATCCACTAATTTTTATCTTAAACAATCAATTAATACAGATTATTATGTACAAAATTTAAGTTATAGATTGGGTTGTGTTAGTAAAATAACTGTTACTGGGGTGCAAGCGAATACTGCATCGGTTATGTTGGGAATGGAAATGACCCCAACTGAAACAGATAATGTAACATTATATAATTCGAGTGCATCCAATGTCGCTTCTTTTACAAGTACAAGTGGAACAGTAACATTAACAACGGCATCTGCTACCGCATTTGGTATATATATTTGGATGAATACTGATGTTGCGCAAGTTACTAAAGAAACTACCGTGTATGTAGATGATGTTTATTTGGAACATGTATATAATCCAGTTACAAAGAAAACTATTTATGGAGAAACCGCAATTGGTAGTAGTGCAGATACATGTTTTTATGAAATAAGTGAAAATCATGATTCAGAATCCCTTAGTATCACGACTATTGATAATTTTACAGATGTTAATTTAAATGACGCATCTATTGCCAGATTTGATTCAACTGGTTGGGGCGAAAGAAATATAAAATATGAAGTGTCTTGCAAATTTACAAATGTTCTAACTTCTATTTGGACATATTTAAATAAATTACTTGATATACAAAAGAACGGCTATAAGTTAAATTTGCATCCCTATGTAGCCGAACTTCCAGAAGTTTTAACGGGATTCCTATATCTCACTTCTGTTTCTAAAGAACATTGGGACGCTGGTTTAGTTAGTTTCGATTTCCGATTTCGGGAATCATAAAATATGGAGGTTTTATTATGAGTGTATTAGCTGGGTGGCAAGATGCCTATTATATGGAATATGCCAGTTCTATTAGTCATTCTCCGAGTTTTTCAGATGCTGCTATTGGTGGGGCATATGGATTAGGAAAGCCTTTGGTTTATTTATCAAATCATCCTACATTTGATATAAACAAAGGAGTTATTTTTACAAGAAAGGCGACAGGCCGTTCTTATATTATGAGAGGGTCTTCGGATCACATTGAAAGAACACCGGGAACAGTTGCACCTACTACAACGTATGAGATGGATTTAGACCCAAGTGGTTGCTTTATTCCGTTGCTTACTTTGTTTCAACCGTCTACTTCTGGTGCAACGCATACAGATGCGGCAGCGGATACAGCTATTTTTTATCCTTATACTGTGTCCACCGTTTCTCAATATGCTTCTTTGCTTAGAGTAACGGATACGGGTCAATCACATCAAATTCTTGGTGCGGTTGCCAAAACAATTAGTATAAGCGGCGAAGAAGGGGATTCTATTAAATATAGCGTTGAATGGACTGGTGCAAATATGTCAACCGGAGTATCTTCAACTGTTACTGCGTGGGCGGATTCAACTGGTAATTCGTTTTTGTTATTCCAAGATTTAACATTTGTTACTGGAACAACAATGGCGGATATGGTTGATACTGTTGATATAACAGGATTTGATATTACCATTACTAATAATGTAGTTGCTAAACATTATGATGATGTTGCAATGCAAAGACATATTCTTGGTAATTTTGAAGTGTCTGGTACTATTAAAGTTCCGTGGAGTTCAACACATGGTGGTCAAAATTCTTTTTTGAGTAAATTGATTGCTGGTACTGATTTCTTAATGTGTTTGTATTGGGGTTCTTCTGGTGCAACAAGTGCCGGACAACTTTCAATAATTATCAATGCCGAAGTTGATTCTGTCAATACTTCTGGTGGAGAAGATGAGGCCGTTAATGAAATCGCCTTTACGGGTATTTATGATGCGGTGAATTATCCAATAGAAATTCGTGTTTTTGGTAATGTTCCGAGAACATCTGCTTATTGGACTGCTCCTGCGTAAATTGTAACCAATATAGGGGGAGAATAAATCTCCCCCTATATTATAAAGGAATAAAATGAACGATATTTTAAATATAACCGGAGAAGTATGTGGTTATTTATTTAATCCCGGTGAAAAGATACCTGTTATTGTAGAAAGTGTTAAACCTGTAGTATTTAATCATAATACAATAGGAACTCCACTTAAAACCAGATTAAGGGATTGTTTAGTCGGAACTGCGTCCACTATTACATTTATGGCGGGTAATTTCTTTACCACAAATACATCCGGTAATACAGAAAACACAAATGATGGTATTATTTTGATTAATGCTGCGGTAGATACAAGTTATACAATGATAACTACTGCTCATCCCACTACTCCGAGTGGTAATTATTATAAAAAATGGAGAGGTATCTATACCGCATTGGAAACTGAAACCTTTGAAGGATTGACATTTGGGTTAAATTTTACATCTGGTTCTCCGGGTTCTTTTGCATCTATTTATGCAACAGTTACAATCACTTCCACACAAGTTGTTGTTGGTGCCATATTTGTATTTGATTGGACAATCAGCATAACCTAAGGAAAAGTAAATGGCAATTACAGCAATAGCAACTCCAAATAGTTCAACTTATTGGGTAAAAGGACTGGAAAAAACAATTGAATTTAGTTCCAGTCTTTATCCTACTTATACTGTAACAATTGACCTCTATAGAGAAGAAGAAACGCTTGTTCAAAACGTTGTGACGGATTATGTTGTTGATGCGGATGAAACATATGCTTGGATAATTTCAACAGGATTAACTTCCGGAGTTGATTATTTAATAAAGATAGACGATGGAGATGCTTATGCGTGGAGTTCTAAATTTGGATTATGTACAGAATATCTTTCATCATCCTATACAGATTCTATTGTAACAACAGATACAGATTCAATTGAAGAACAGATTACATTAACTTTTACAGATTCTGTTGTTGTTTCTGATTCTACTTCCTTTTTTCTTATTGCCAATACTCTTAAATCAACTGAAGTAGAAGATAAAACAATACAATCTTTTAATATTAAGTTTTATATTCAAGACCAAGGAACTACCACAAGAGACCCAGAATGGGTTGATTTTACAGACAAATTAAAAAAGCAAGGAAAATATAAATTATCCAATATAGGCACTATTTCACATTCTACAGAAAGTAAAGCGGTTGGCGGAGTATTTCTTTCGTCTATATCAGATGTTAGTATGGAAAATGCAGATGGTTTTTGGGATAATCCAAGTGATTGGTCTGATTTAAAAACTATTTATGGTAATACAGCATCTTTTTCTACAAGCAAACATAAAAGAGAAATGGTTTTAACTAAAAATAAATGCAGGGTTGTAGTTGAATCTTTGCTTAAAGATGGAACAATAAGAGAAGACACTGTTGGTGTATTTCGTATTAGAGGATTTTCAACAGATAGTACATCTGGATTAGCAACATTAGAAATAGTGAGTCTCGCTCAATATCTTAAAGATGCCAAAGCAGATAAATGTAGAAATGGTAAGTCTTGGTATGAAAATCGTTCAATTATATTTTTAATAAAAGAATTACTTAAATTGGAATTTGGCGATAAAGATACTGGTGAATTACCTGCATCTTTTAAATTTCCAGACCAATTAAGTATTCCAACATTTGATGGGCAAAGAACATTGTCGTCATTTGGAAGACCACCGGAGAAGGTACACACGTAATGGCCGATACTTGGCAAGAAAATGGTTATATCACAAGAGCAATGGTATGGAGTAATGATACTGTTTGCGGTAAAGGCGTTTTTATGGGTTGTGATAATAATCTTTATTTGTATAAAGTTGAGGAAGATACATATTATTTAATTGGTTCTTTAAGTGCCGGATATAATATAAAAAGACTTTGGGTTAATACAAATAATAATAATTATATTTATGGTGCTGCATGGGGAGAACCATCTGATACAGTAAAAACTGTTACTATGAAAATCTTTAGTTCGAGCGGCGGTACAGATATAACAAATATTGCAGATATATCCAATGTATTTACTGGGGAATTTTGTTATAGAGATGGTGGTAGATATTTAATTGGTTCAGATGAAACACAAGTAATTGGCCAATATACTACATCATTTAAAGCTGGTGAAAATCTTTTATTGCCGTTTAATCAATATATAATGCAAGTAAAATCTATTGCAGAAGATTTAAATGTAAATTATGCAACATCTTCTACACTTACAGGAATGGGATTTATAAGTGGCGGATTAAACCCATTTGAAGATCAATTTAATTCTGGCTATTATGCTTTTTATAAAACCCCGGCATCACAAACAGATTTTGATTTAAGATTTTCTCTTGGTCAAAAGGGATTTATAGAATATATGCCCGTTTGGCAAGGTGTTGGAGATTATGGGGCATTGGTGTATTGTACTCAAACCGAATCTTCAGATGTAGATTATATTACATATAATGTATTTGACTTGCAAAATGCATCGTCTTCTACTTTGACCACGATGAGCAATTATCAAATAAATAGTAAGACATTTTTTCCTACGTGCGGAACAACTGATGAATCACATAATGTGTTTTATGTTGGTGGGGTATGTTGGTATGATACGCCTGCGAGTGCTGCAGATTCAAGAACATATATAATTGCGGTGGTAGTTACGGGAAACAATACATCTTCCGCTATTGAATTATATGATTCTACGGGAGAAGCAACATATAAATATAGAACTTTTTTAGATATTAAACATATTAGAAGTGAAAGTGCTTTCTTATATACCACATTTTTAAACAGAGATAAATTTGGAACAAGTGATTATTATGGTGTTGCCAAACATCCATATTTTATTCAAGATAGTCTTGATTCGGTTAAATATTTTAGTTCATATATAATAGGTGATTGTATAGATAGTAATAATAATTATTATTTTACAACTTCTAATTTATTGTATGAATATACAATAACCGCCGGTTTATCAATCATGGGAGATGGCAGTCAATATGTTGAGGGTGAATCAAATCTATCTTCAAATTTAATTTCAATACCATATGATGAATTAAATTTAATAGATACCGAAAGAACAAGAACTTCTGATATTATTATGGGAGTTTCTGCACCTAATTTTCCAAATGAAACTCAAGAAATTCCTTCTATTGGAAAATATTATTTGTGGAAATATGATAATTATTTAGCAGATAGAATTGAGCTTGCGGATTTTGCAGATATGTCTATATGGGATGCTGTAACACAAATATCACAATGTGCGATTGATTATTCTATTGGATTTGATACTGATGATGAAGGTAGTTTTTTCTTGTCAAATAAAGCAAATTCTGAATATACAGTTGCTTTAGATATTTCTGCTGATGCAATAGATAAAAATTTAATTTCAATTGATAAAGATAGAGGATTGGATGAAGTATTTAATTATGCAGAAATAACTCCAAATATTGCTAAAATTTCTGATATTAGTAAGGAATATTATAGGGCGCCAAGAACCAGAACGTCTGATGAAGACCATGCAATAAGTGTGGATGATATTTTAATTGATACAAAGGCGCATCATAATATTTCATTAAAATTGATTTGTGCAAGAATGGGCAATGTTGATGAAGTGTATACAAATACTACAGATTGCGCACTTTTAAAATGGCAATTATATGAAAGAGAAATAGAAGCATTAATACTCGGCGATATTGCAGTAAGTGCTGAAACAATTACAGTTGCATCAACTTTTAGAGGCGGTACTGCGGCAACTAAAACCGATAATATCGGTAATACTATAAATGATATTATAGAATCTGCTATTAATATAGGAGATTATATTACTATTGTTGAACCGGATACACAAACCGAGGAAACAAAAAGAATAACCAATATAGTTGAAAATGTATTAACAATAGAAACAAATGGGTTTTCATTTGCAATTAAATCACAAACCATTGCTATCATATCACATCCTTTTGATTTAACATCAACTAATGTTAGTTGGAGTGATGAAGGCATAACTACATTATCATCTTCTTTAACCACATCCGTTTCTACTACAACAATATATGTAACAGATAAAAGAGATTTATCTAAATATTTAGTAGTAAAATGCGGAACAGATAATACCTATGCGAGAATAACAAATATAGGTGATTATGAATCAAACAATAGTGGTTATACCATTACACTCAATACGGCAGTAAATGCAACAGATGGTGATACATTATATGCTTATTTTTCACCAAGTAAAGATATAAATGGCTCATATTCTTATTTTGATATTGGTGGTACAGGGATAAGAGTAAAATTGGAACCGAGTTCTACAAATTCTAATTATGAAATGTGGGTTGGAGATAGAATCACAATTACTTCTGAGGGTATGGTATTAGAAGAAAGTGAACAATCAAAACAAACTGCATATAATATGGATAGCATAAATGCACGAGGAAGATTAGAATTTGATTCCGTTTCAAATAAATTTATAGATAGAAATAAAGCAAAGCATATAGTTAGAAAAGTAGTAAAGGATTATTCAGACCCCCATTATATAATAACAACGAATACATTATTATATCCAACTTTAAGATTTATAGATGAAAATGGTAATTATAATAGGGTAAGATTATATAGTAAGAAAATGTTTCCAAATTATAATGAAGTTATAATGTATCCGCGAAGTATATCACACAATCTTAAACAAGGTACCACCATCATAGTGGGTAGAGATTGTGATTCATATTAATGACAAAGATATTTTTCTATTATTTCCACAACATCTTCATAACCCCATGAACTATGGGCGCCATATCCTATCGGTATACAATTTGGGCAATCTTGACTTGTTTCAACAAATCTTGGTATTTTAAGACCTTCTGCAATAGCCAAATTAACACTCTGATTTCCAAGAAAGAATTTTGCACCAGAAATAATTTTAGCAGATTCCAATAAAGTTTTTGTTGGTGCAAATCTTAGAAAACCATAATTTTTAACAAAGTTTTCATATTCATCATCTAATCCAACAAATATACATTTATCTCGAAATTTAGATAATGCTTTTCTATAATCTAATACGCCGGGGTATCTTGTTGTTCTACTAATGACAATATCGGATAACGTGTTTTGTTCTACGGTTAACCAAGGATTAGATAAATTAAAATATCTTTGATATAAATTCATAAATGTGATTGGTAATGAATTATTTGATACTCCCCCAATTTCTCGGAATCTATCAAAATCAAAATCTATTCTTTGACCATTGAAATACTCAACATCATTAATATAATCTTGTGATTTTAATAATGGTATAAGTGCTTCAAATATTTGAATAGAGGTTTGTTGAGATTTTATTAAAAATAGGTTTACTTTTCCAAAAGTTTTAAATGTGGGCATGGCATATATAATGTCACCTGCATTTCCAGAGTGGCATATGTTTGCAATCGGCATTATATTGTTTCCTTAATAACTTTTTCCCAATCAATAAAAGGAGAATATAAATTAGAACATTCTGTGGCTTTACCGGGAATACATGTAACAAACTGTCTATTTCTTTCTATAATAATATCAAAAGAAGCATTATAAATATCTACTTTATCTTTTATATTTTTTTCTATAATAGGTCTATCTTCTTTTAATATTTTAACTGGAACTGCGCATACAAAATTAATTGTGGTTGGAAATTTCCAATGTGTAGATAAACTTAACATTAATTTAACGATTTCTTTACCATCATCAATAAATGGGTTTGGTCCCTTTATCACATATTTATCTAAACTATCACAAAGAGATACATAATTGCCCAGTGCAAGACCCTCATTAATATAACCAACGGATTCTGGCATATGAATAAAGTCGTCTTCACACATGTACACAATTTCATTTTCATCTAATTCTGTGCAAACAATATTTAACATATTTTTAAAAGATTCTGTTTTACCAAGAGATGATTCTCTAATATCTGTAAAGCCGAGTTCTTTTAAAAAGGCGATAGTTTCTGCATTACAATTGTCTGCCAATACTATAGTATATTGACTACCAAAGACTTTAATAAAGTTCTTGATACAATCATTGCGTGTAATTCCATGAAAATTTATTGGATTTCGTTTATCAGAAACCCTAAGTATTTTAATCATTAATTTCCTTATCTAATATTTAATCTATATATAATATACAGTATTTTAATGCAAAAGTCAAGAGAAATCTTTCATAAAGAATTCCCAATCAACAATGGGGGATGGGAAAGAATCACATGCTGTACTTATTCCTTGTATGGGGGTAATAAGTCTTCTGCCCATTTTTGTTAATTCTAAAAATGTAGCAAATGATTGTGGTGTGTTGCTTTTAAAATTATATTTATAAAGTATGTTTCTATCTTCAATTAATGTTCTAACTTTTGTTGCAAAGGTTTGTACTGTACTATTTGTTGTTTTCCAATGTGTACTTCTTGTTAATAATACTTTGCAATTTTCACCACCATCTTTAACAAAAGGATTTTGTGACGGATTCATATATTTATCAAGATGGTCATATAGACTCACATAATCAGCAATTTCAATGCCTTCTAATAAATATCTATCTGCATCTGGAATATGTAAAAAATCATCTTCAACAAAATAAACAATGTCGTTTTGGGATAATTCATTATAAGCAATTTCAAATGCAAATTTTAAACTACCTGAGTTTCCTAATGATGTTTGTCTTATATCTTTTATATTTAAAGATTGTAATAATTTAATAGTTTGTTGCTCACAATTATCTGCTATAACAATTAAATCTTTTATTCCAAATACACAAATAAAGTTTTTTAAACAGATTTCTTTTGAAATGCCAATAGGAAAAGTTGGTTTATGTCCTTTATCTGATAAACGATATATCTTATTTATTTTTTCCATGTTGTTTTTATCTCCTCATTTAATTCTTCATTATTTACATTTATAATAGTTAATCCATAACCATATGGTAATGTTACCATATTACTCCAACTATCTACTGCAATATCTTCACAAACAATTTTTAATTCTGGTACAAATAAGGTATCGTGTACTAAAATTATACCATTATGTTTAATATGTGGAAATATATTTAATAAATCTGTTCTAACAATTTCTGGTATATGAGAACCATCATGTAATACAAAATCAAATAATGGTAAAGAATCATAATCAATTGTGGTTGAATCTTGTTGGAGATATGTCCAAGTATTTATATTATTTTTTAAAAACTCTTTTGTTAATCCGGTATCTTCAACTTTTCTAATATCACAACTAATATGTTTTCCACCAGTATATTTAAGAGCATCTAATATAACTTTAGTAGACCAACCGGTGCCAAATTCAAATGAATTTTTTGTTTCTAATCCTTCTACGATTGCAAATAATGTGAGATAATGTTTAGTAAAACCGGTGGGTTTTATTCTATTATACATGTTTTCTATATAATTTAACACGGGTCTTTTCTTTCTAATCCAAAATTAGAAATTGGAATTTTAAATCTTTGACAGAATTCGGTACCTTGAATATTTATTACATTTACAATTTTTGCAATATCTTGTTCTAATTTATTTGATAAAAAGAATCCAGTCCAAGCACCAGATGTTTTATAATAATAATTATTATAATTATAAATTAAATCTTTTTTAAAACAATATTCATACCAAGTAATTGCAGCAGGTTCACAATCATGATATATAATTATATCAAAATATTGATATAATGTATTTATTGCCAATGCTCTACAACATGTATAATTATCTACAAATAATACTTTCGGAGATATATTATTATTTAATAATTTATTTGAAAGTTGTATATAATATTGTTCTATATTAGATATTTGTTCTTTAGAGAGTTCTTTTAAGAATGTTGCATTAATAATATTTTTACCCAAATCATGATAAATAAATTCACATTTATCTTTTTCTTTATATCTATCGGATATAAGATTATACCATTCAAAATCATTTTCTATACCAATATATTTATCAAAATCATATTGAAAAAATGTACTTGTTGAATATTCACCTACGCCCAATTCTAAAATAAATTTAGGTGCATATATTTCCATTATTGTCGATATTACTGGTTGATTTGTCGCCCAAGGATAGGATTTGTCTATCTTCATTTTCTTTAATTAACCCTTTCAAAAAAGATTGTTGATTATTGTCATTTATATGATTCATTATATTGTTTGTTAAAGCAGAACCACCAAACCAATGTATTCCAATAGTATCTTCTTTTAAGAAGTTCTTTTCTTCAAGAAGAAGATTCACTTCATTCCACATTATTGGATATACAAATGATTTCGGTATATTTTTTGTAAATGGATATGTATCTGGTTTATATATTTTATATAAACTACTTCCAACTGTTTGATATTTCTTTTTATTATAATTATAAGGAATTTGTGTTAATAAATGTTTAAAAATAAAATTATTTATTGAACCGCCAAGAAATCCAATATAATAAGACATATCGTGAAAACATATTAATGCTTCGGCATCTTTATATTCTATTGTATTTAATACAGAAGTTTCTATTGATTTTATATATAATATATCAAAATCAGACCAGAATCCACCTTTATATAGAAGGTACAATCTTATTATATCTGATTTATGAACTTCAGATATATCGTTTGGCATTCCAACTATTTTCATATCAAATTCATATATAGATACATTTGGTATTGATAATAAATTTTCAAAAAAATCAACACTTTCACACATATCACTTTTTTGTTCGTCAGTTATCCACGTTTCACAATTCATTATGTATTTGGGATAATAAATTCTTATTTCCCAATCTGGATTATATTTATTAAAAGAATAAACAGTTAAATATCTTAAATAAGATAATGGTTTATTTTTACCCCAATACAAATTCATTATTTTTGGTATTTTTAAATTCCAATTCATATATTATCTTCTCGGGCATATTGCGCAATATGCATATTTCATTCTATTTTCGGGTATTAATAATGATTTGATTAATTCTTCATGTTTTTTATTAAACCACAAATCATGTAAAGATAAGTCTTTTATATTTCCTAAATTAAAATGCGGAGGAATATCCTCACAGCACAATAACATCTCTCCTAAATGATTTATAATCAGTTTATATTTAGTTGCAGTACATATTCTATATTTATAAATGGCTATTTTTATATCTAAATCGGATTTTGGACTAAAGTGGGTGGTTGTATGTGATACAAAATGATGTATTATTTTTGTTTTTTTAAATAATGTACTAAATTTTAAAAGACCTTCTTTTGTATTTGATTCATTGTTGTAATCAGAAATATATATTTCATCAATCAAACCATCTATTTTTTCTGCCAATTCCGAATTTAAATAATCACCATTTGTATTAATAAATATTTTTATATTTGGTAATACATCTTTTATAAATTTTAAAATATATGGAAACCTTTTATCTAAAAGAGGTTCATTATAATGTTGTAAACAAATATTTCCGCCATATCCCATATTTTTTAATTCAAAAATTATTTTCTTTATGAGTTTAAAACTTAATTTTTTTCCAGAAAACCAAGAAGATATTTCAGGTTCTTTTGAACTATTTCTAATACAAGTTGGACATTTTCTATTACATGCGCCTATAGTTTCTATACTTATTTCTGTAAATAATTCCATATTATATAAAATTTACATGTGGTTGATTATTTTCTATTAAATCATTAATATATTTATTTCTTTGTTCATACAAACATGCATAAGTACATCGTTTTTGTACATTAAAATTGTTAAACATATCTGTTTTTTCTTTAGAAGACCATAGTTCTTTAAAGGATTGATTTTTTATAGAACCAATTAATCCTTTTTTATTAAACGCCAATGAACAACATAAATATACTTCACAATTTCCTCCTACTACGCAAAGAAGTTCTTTTGTACCACAAAATTTATAATCTTGAACAGCGGTTTCTAAATTTAAAATTCTTTCAGAAAATAAATTATAGACTTTAAAAGTCGAATTATTTAAAGTTTCTGCCTTTTTTGATAAATCTGTTCCAATTTTCAAAACTTTTTTAGAAAAATATTTTATTCCATCTGGATGAAATATTGCACTTATTCTAACATTATCTGCGCCTAAATCTTTAAATAACTTACATGCATCGTATACTTCCAAATAATTATCATTTGTAATTACAAAACCAACGCCTAATTTAAATTCTTTATGTTGTGCATATTTTCTAAATAAAACTATGGAATTTAATGCTTTTTTAAAGTCGTCCTTTTTGGAGCATCTTATCGTTGTATAAGTAGATTCTTTTCCTGCATCTATTGATATTCTAACCCAAGATATTTTAGGTGCAATTATTTTTGCAAAATCTTCTGTTAATAAGGTTCCATTTGTGACCAACGCATAATCTAATCCTTTTTCTATTATTTTATTTATTAATTCTGTTTTATACGGATAAATAAGAGGACATCCGCCCCCTGTTATTTCAATGGCTTTTCCTCCCATATCAGAAAAATCATCAATCAATTCTAATATTTTTTCTTTTGGAATATATGATTTACAATCAAATCTTTCATTATTTTTATTTTTAAATAATTTATATGAACAAAAATTGCAAGAATGATTACATCTATTATCGGGCATTAAATGTAATTGAATTGGATTAGTCTGAATTCCTTTTTTTAAATTTGTTAAAATTTCAGGATGAAAAATTATTTTATTTG
>Ga0172381_10003313_pt1 | contig 17124 bp, 18 predicted proteins | sample Leawel6488metaG_FD_119754 | JGI IMG/M metagenome (GOLD analysis project Ga0172381, IMG submission 119754) | Leachate microbial communities from a municipal landfill in Southern Ontario, Canada - Leachate well 64-88 metaG | ecosystem: Engineered > Solid waste > Landfill > Unclassified | place... | reverse complement strand
TGGTAACTCGCGATCTCGGGCATTTTCTAGGATAAGCCATATTTCTGGGGCATTTTCAACAACAGGGGAAAGGAGGGCAAAGTGACTAAGAGGGCGGACACATATAGCGTAAACGCACTCTCGATAAACACGGGTTATGACCGTGCGACGATCACAAAGGCTCTGACAGACGTTCCGGCAGACGTAGAAGACGGGAAAGGGCGGCGCTGGAAGCTAAAGACCGCATTACAGGCCCTCGGGGCGGTCAAGGAACGCATGAACGCCAGGGAGATCAACCCGGTCGACCAGGAGCGGGCACGCCTGACGAGGGTCCAGGCCGAACGGCAGGAGTTAAAGCTGGCCCGGGAGTCGGGCGATTACATCCCCACCGAGCTCGGACTCAAGGTTTTCGAGGATATCGCGATGGACATGCGTGCCAAACTCCTGGCGATACCGTCGAAAGCCGCCCCCCGGATGATCGGCATCACGAAGGAGCGGGACGCGAAGACCAAGCTGGAAAAGATGATCCATGAGGTGCTCGTTGATTTCAGTCGAACAAGCCCCGATCGTTTCCTCGGAGAGCTACGGAAGCTTCAAGGGCGGACTTCGCAGGACGTTCCTGCGCCTAGCCCCGCCCCCGAAGCTAACAACAAGCGAGTGGGCCGGAACAAAAAGACGGCTTAGTTCCGAAGCCTCAAGCGACCCAGGCCAATGGGACAACGACCGTGCCCCCTACCTGCGAGGGATCATGGATGCGTTCTCAGATCCGCTTATCGAAGAGATCGACGTTATATCGAGTTCCCAAACCGGAAAAACTGAAGCCCTTTTGAACTGTATCGGGTACGCGGTCGACACCGACCCTGGCCCGATGTTGGTTGTCCTCCCCGACGTAGAGACATCCGCCTCCATCTTCTCGACCGAACGCCTGGACAAGATGGTCCGGGACACGCCAGCACTCACCGATAAGTTCGCGCCGGCCAAGGCAAAGAGCGCGGATAACAACATGCTCCACAAATCCTTCCGGGGCGGATACGTGGCCATCCGTGGATCCAACTCGCCGGCGGGGCTGTCGTCTCTCCCCATCCGATACCTGTTCCTCGACGAGGTGTCCAGGTTCAAGAGGTCGGCGGGGAAAGAGGGCGACCCGGTCAACCTCGCCATCAAGCGAACCCAGACGTTTTGGAATCGCAAGATCTTCATGTGCTCGACCCCGTCCATCTACGGTATCTGTCGGATCACGGCGGCTTACGAAGAGAGCGACATGCGGCAGTTCTATGTCCCGTGTCCGGACTGCGGCGCCCACCAGGTCCTGTTCTTCTCCGCGAAGTATGGGGACGAGGACCAGCCGAAGAAACGCGCCGGTGGGATCAAGTGGTTGAAGGACTCGAAGGGCGAACATTTACCCGAGACGGTTTATTACGAATGCGAGCACTGCGGTTATCACATCCACCAGCACCAGGTCCACGAGATGACGTTGCGCGGGGAGTGGAGGGCGTCGAAGCCGTTCAACGGGAAGGCGGGGTTCAGGCTCAACGAGTTCTATTCCCCGTGGGCCAAGTGGTCGAAGATCGTTTCGGACTTCATCGAGATCAAGCGCTCGAAGGATATCGACCGGCTTCAAGTATTTGTGAACACGGTCCTCGGGGAAGCTTTCAGGGAATCCGGGGAGAGCGTCGACGGCCTCGACCTGGTCGGACGCCGCGAGCCGTGGCCCGAGGGGAAGATCCCGAACGGCGTCCTGGTCCTCACGTGCGGCATCGACACACAGGACAACCGCCTGGAATACATGGTCTGGGGTTGGGGCAAGGACGAGGAACGATACGCCATCGACTACGGCCAGTTCATGGGCGACACGTCTAAGACCGGAGAAGAGAGCGTCTACAAACAGCTTGAGACGTACCTCAAGACCTTCTCGGCCACGAGAGAAGATAATGCGGAGCTCAAGATCCAATGCACGGCGATGGACACGGGCGGTCACAGGACGGAAGAGGTCTACCGGTTCTGCAAACAGTTGGAGTACCGGCGCGTATTTGCCATCAAGGGAGAGAGCCGCGGGGACTGGTTCGTCAAACTTTCCGGGAAGAAGAACAAGATGGGCGGGACGCTGTTCCGCGTGGCCGTCGACACGGGAAAAAAGAACCTCTACGACAACCTCAAGATCATGGACCCGGGCGCGGGTTACGTCCACTTCCCACTGAAAGACTTCTTCGACGACATGTTTTTCGAGCAGTTGACCAGTGAGGAGCGCGTCATCAAGTGGGTGAACAACAAGCCGGAATACTTCTGGAGAAAAAAGAAAAAGGGATCCAGGAACGAAGCCCTCGACATGACCGTCTACGCGCACGCGGCCAAGGCAATCCTGAAACCGAACTATATGCGCCTCGAGGAGAACATCAAGAAACAGTTGGAGCTCAAGAACGCACAGGACGAAAATCCGCAGGAAGTCAAAACGAGCGACGAAAATAAAAAGCAGAAACCGACGCCCATCCGCAATAGAAGACCAGGCGGATGGATGTCCGGATGGAACCTATAACTCGTTTAAAAATGTGGTCGTCTGATTAAAACCGTTTAAAGACCTATAACGGGTTCATGGCAAACGAAATTCCGACCATCGAACCCACAGAGATATTCGCCAACACCACGAACAAGTGGACGAAATCTCTTTCGGATTATCCCGCCAACGACGGATGGACGCTGACCTATTACTTCGTCCATGCCACAGCCGCCAACAACAAGAGCAAGGTTGCCACGGCCAGCGGCGCAGACTTCCTCATCACGCTTTCCGCCACCGATACCACCAGCTACACGGTCGGGACCTACGACTGGTTCTCCAAGGCTTCCAAGAACGGCGAGGTCTACGTCGTGGGGACCGGCCGAGTGGTGGTCAAGGCCGACCCCGCGAACGCCGCGACCGCACGCTCCCTCACACACGCCGAGACCATGCTCGCCGCGATCCGCGCCGCCCTCGAGGGGAGCGCATCCAGCGACGTCCTCGAGTACACCATCGAAGGCCGCCAACTCAAACGCATCCCGAAGAAGGACCTCCTGGAAATGGAGCAGAAGTACGCGACACGTGTGGCGAACGAACAGGCGTCAATCGCTCAAGCAAACGGGACCTATGAGTCCAAGAACGTTCGAGTCTCGTTCAGGAGCCCCTCGTGAACCTAATCGACCGCATGGCGACCAGGATAGGTTATGTGAGCGTTGAGCGCCACAAGATGGGGCTAAAGCGTTCGTTCGAGGTCGCTCGTAAAAGCAACATCACAAGTGATTGGGTGATGTCTGCGACGCATATCGACGCAGATCTGAACCGGGACCTAGATGCGCTCCGTGCCCGGGCTCGGGACCTCGTTCTGAACAACCCCTATGCCGCGTCGTTCGTGAAGATGGTCCGCCGTAACGTCATAGGTTCAAACGGGCTAAAGCTTCAGATGAAAGTGCGCGACCCCAACGGAAAGGCTGATAGCGAGGCAAACCGGCTCATCGAAGAGGCTTGGGAAGACTGGGGAAAGAAGAAAAACTGCACCGTGACGAGGATGAAAAGCTGGCTCGATGTTTCGTATGTCGCGACGAGCCACCTGATATCGGATGGTGAATTCATCTTCCGGAAGTACTCCGGGTTCAAGAACAAGCACTCGTTCGCGTTGCAGGAGATCGACCCGGGGCTCCTCGACACCACCCTCAACGTCCAGAGAGACGGAAGGCATAACGAGATCCGAATGGGCGTCGAGATGGATATCTATGGGGCCCCCATCGCATACTGGTTCAAACAGTATAACGGTTCGTTCCAGGTGTCGCTCTACCAGAACTATTACTCCGGGGAACGCATCCGCATCCCCGCCGAAGAGATCATTCACGGATTCCCGATGTACTTCGCGGGGCAGACCCGTGGGTGGCCGCTCATGGTGCCGTCGATGATGGCCCTCAAGATGTTGGGAGGGTACAACCAGGCGGTGGTTGTAGGAGCCCGCGCCGGTGCCTGCCAGATCGCGGCGATCCAGACCGAAACGACGGACGGCGGATTCTCAGGCTCGGACGGAAAGACTGAAGAAGGCGCTCCGATGGTCGAGATGGAGCCAGGGATGATGATGCGCCTGGGCCCGGGCGAGACGCTCAAGGAATTCAACCCAACGCAACCCACGGCACTCTACGATCCGTTCGAGAAGGCCGTGCTTCGCTCTATCTCCATCGGGACGGGTTACACCTACGTCCAGTTCACCGGGGACCTGTCAGGCGTAAACTATTCCAGCATGAGGGCCGGGGCGCTGGAAGACCGAGAAGAACACAAGTATCTGCAATCCCTGATGATTACCCACTTCGCAGAACCTGTTTTCGAAGGTTGGCTACCTCCTGCGCTGGCCACCGGCGTCATCCCTCTCCCGCTCACGAAAATCGACAAGTTCTCCAAGTGCAAGTTCACCGGTCGCCGTTGGGACTGGGTGGACCCGCAGAAGGAAGCCGAAGGCGCGAAGATCCGCATCGAGCAAGGCCTCGACACCGTGACGAACATCCTAGCCGAACAGGGCAAGGACATCGAGGACGTACTGCGCGAACGCCAAGAAGAGTTGGCGATGGCCGAAAAGTACGGAGTGAAATTACCTGAACCCGGAGATCAGTCTTCAAAGGCTTCTAGCCCGAAGGCCGAATTTACCTCGGGGCAGGGCGGAGGGGCTGATGAAGATCAAAACTAAGCCACTTCTGCGTTCGGTTTCTTTTGGCGAGGACTCAAGCGTTGATTTGGAAAAGAGAGAAGCGACCTTTCCCTTCAGTTCTGAATTCCCCGTGGAACGGGAGTTTTGGTCTCAAGAGTTTGGTTACGAGGTCGGGTATGAGGTTCTCGATCACTCTCCGGGTTGTGTCGATCTTGGCCGATTGAATGATGGAGGAGCCATCAGAGACGGCCACGACGGCGACCAAATTGGCGATGTGATTTCCGCCTTTACGAAGGACCGCAGAAACTGGATCAACGGTAGATACAGCTGTAGCGATAGAGCAACGGTGATTTTGACTGACATGAGCAACGGTCTCCGTCGCAACGTCAGCTGCAAATACAAAGTTTTACAGTTCGTCCGGGAAGCGCCCAAAGAAGAAGGCGGGAAGCCGACTTATAGGGCAAAGAAGTGGTACGTCACCCACGTTTCCCACGAACCAGACGCGGCGGACCCAACGGTGGGTCTAAACCGTTCTTTGGAAGATCAGGAAATCGAAACGGAGTTGATTCGCAGTGAGTCCGAAACTCCGACGATCATTACGAAAGAGGAGGTCCGCATGGACCCGAAAGAGATCGAGGCTATGCAGGAGCGTCATAAGATCGAACTCCAGCAAGCCACCGAGACCGCTCGTAAGAGCGAGGCGCATCGCGTCGCCCAACTGCGAGCCATGGAAGACATCTATGGCCACGTCGAAGGCGTTCGCGACATCATTGGCAAGGGCATCAAGGAAGGCACGGCCTACGAAGAGGTCGGCGCTTCGGTGCTGAATAAGGTCGGCGAGAAGCGCAGTGCGATGGAGAACCACGACCCGAAGTCTTTGCTCGGCATCCCGGACAAGGAGCTGAAGGGTTATTCCTTCGCCCGCGCGCTGAAGATGCAAGCCGGGCTTTGCAAGAAGGACGGCGTGGAATTCGAGGCCCACAAAGCCCTCGAAGAACGCGGCATCAGCGCCAAGCAAGGCGGAATCCTGATTCCGTTCGACGTCCAGAGCCGAAAAACACTGGGCTCGGCTTCTCAGGAGCGGTCGAACAACGCGGGGAGTGGGTCCGCCGGCGGATACCTGGTTTCTACCTCGCCGATGGGCTTCATCGACATGTTGCGGAACAGCCAGGTCATGACTCAGCTCGGCGTGTCGCGTCTCTCAGGTCTCAAGGGGAACGTCTATATCCCCCGCAAGACTGGCGCCTTGACGACCTACTGGGTCAACGAGGACACCGCCGCGACCGAGAGTGCCATGACGTTCGGCCAAGTGCTCGCCATGCCGAAGACAGTTTCGGGGTGGTGCCGCTTGACCCGCGACTTGCTGAAGCAATCGGACCCGTCCATCGAGCAGTTGGCGATGACCGATCTGGCCGAGGGACTTGGCATCGCGTCGGACGCCGTCGCATTGAATGGCATCGGTGGGGCCGGTCAGCCGTTGGGCGTGTTGAACGTCTCCGGCGTCGGCAGTTTCACCGCCACGACCTGGCGCGGCATCTTGGGCGCTCGCACGGACATCCGCACCGCGAACGCTTTGACCGGGAACATCAAGTGGCTCATGACGCCTGCCGTCATGGAGATCATGATGTCCACCGAGAAGTCCACAGGCTACCCGGTGTATCTGATGAACGAAGAGACCAGCAAGATGGCCGGTTATCTTGGCTTGGACTCGAATCAGGTGCCGAGCGGTTACATGGGTCTTGCCGACTGGAGCCAGCTCCTCCTTTGCGATTGGGGCACTCTGGAAGTCAAGTTGAAGGACGCCGACGATCACACCGGCGCGATGTTCGTCGAGGGCTTCCTCGACATGGACGTGGTCGTGCGTCAAACCGGGGCGTTCACCTTCGCCTCTTCCATCTCGTAACCAAGGAGTTGAACCATGGCTGAGACCAAGATGATGAAGATCAAGGTGCTCCGAGCCTTCCGCATCAGCGGACTGGACGAGAGCACGAAAGGCCTCAAGAACGGAGTCATCGGTGTCGGCTCCGTTATCGAGGTTAAGGCTTCCTTCGGGAGGATGATGATCTCCCAGAAGAAAGCCGAGGAGACCTCCGATGCCGTGAAAACGGTTGAGGCTCCTGCAGGCGGCGCGCCGAAGCCGAATACCACGAAAAAGGAGGGCTGATCCATGGAACCGATGCAAGGAGCGTCGATCTCGACGGTCGAAGCGGTGCTGTCTCGCACCGAGTTGACCGCCACAGCGTTCGACACGCAGACTCTGGAAGGTTTGATCGGGTTTGCCCTGACTGTCGGGGCGGCCACGGCTGGCGACACGAAGACGCTGGCCTGCAAGCTGACGCATTGTGACACTTCGGGTGGCATCTACACCGATGTTACGGGCGGAGCTTACACCACCTTGACCACGGTGGCCGGTGATCAGCTTTTGTTGATCCCGAAGAAGGCTTTGAAGAGATACGTCAAGCTGTCGGCGACCCACGGGTCGGCGAACGCCGCGTATCCCTACGGTCTTCAAGCCATCGCAGTCAGCAAGTACGAATAACCAGGACGGGAGGGCTTCGGCTCTCCCCTTCTACCCTAGCCCCCGAGCGATCGGGGGACTGGGCAGAGGAAGGAGGAAACCATGACCATCGGCGATAACTTGAATGACTTTTTAAACGTCAACGACTTCGCTGTAACCGGGTCGTGGACTCCTACAGGCGGAACAGCGACGAGCGTTGTGGGGATACTCCTTAACCCGACGGCGGTGAGTAGCCCGCAAAGCGGCGAAGTTCTTCTCTCCGACGTTGAGTTCCTTTGCAAGACCTCGGTCGTGACATCGGCGGTCGAGGCTGAGCCGATAGTCATCGGAGGAGTGACGTACTACATCCTCACGAACGAGCCGGACGGTACAGGCATGACGCGCTTGAGACTCGGGAAGGAAGTGCCGCATGGCAGACAGTAAGCGGCAGGAAATCCTAGACCAGATCGCGGCGAGGCTCAAGACCATCAAGAAGAACGCAGGATACGAGACGGACCTCGGGAATAACGTTTATGACTGGCGGTTGAACCCTTGGGACTCGTCGACGATGCCGGGAGTGATGTACCGCGACGAGGAAGAGTCGATTGAGGATGACCTGACCAGAACCCACATGGTCACGATGGAACTAAGCGTCGAGGCGGTGGGCCTTGGCACGGCTCAGATCTCATCCGCAGAGCTGGCTAGGAAGATGCTTGCGGACATCGTTAAGGCGTTCGGGACAGACACGAAGTGGACGAAAAGCGGCGTTCAACTCGCGACAAGGACACTCTATCGCGGGTCGAAGATGGGCGTGGTTCAAAAAGACCTGACGGCAGTGGCGGTGATCGCCAGGTTTTCCATTCAGTACCGCCTTTTGTACTTCGACTCGTACAACCAGGCGGGTCAATAAACGGAGGATGTCATGGCAGACAAGGTGAAAGTCGTCTACGAAGGCCCGGACGCCGAACTGACCATCATGGTCGGGGGTAGGTATCCAGTGGTCGTGAAGCGCGGAGGGTCCGTCGAGATCCCAGTCGCGGAGGCCGAAATCCTTCTCAAACGCAGTGACTTTAAGGCCGAAGCGGCCAAAGGGAGCAAGTGATGACCATCTCCAAAGGCTTTGGGGCTTGTGTCGGTTGGGGTGTCGAAAGTACCTACGGAACTGCGGTCACTCCCACGCTTTGGGAGGAGCTTGTTTCGTCCGGGCTCGTCGAGAAACAGAGCGGCATCGGGCAACCGACGCTACGTTCTCGCTCGGTTCGTCAGTTCGCTCCGTCCAAGTTGGAAACATCGGGGTCCATCGAAGTCCTCGGAAACTACGAGGGGGCCGCGTTCCTTGGCCTCATCAAGGCCGCGCTCGGTTCGGCATCTTCGGCCACTGTCGTTGATACCACCTACACCCACACCATCGTTATGGCCGACTCGCTTCCTGCCTTGACGTTCGAGATCAAGCCGGATGGTGGGGATCTCGCGAAGAACATGCAGTATTCAGGGTGCAAGATTAACAAGATGAGCCTCTCTTGTGAGGTGGATGGCCCGCTGAAAGGCGTGTTCGACATCCTCGGGGACGGTCGACGGACGATCATCTCGGCGAACACCACCACCTACCCGACGCATGTTGGGGCGCAGTGGGACGACCTGGCGGCAACACTTGGCGGGACGGCCACGAAGATCTACGGATGGACGCTAGAAGTGGACAACGGGCTCGAAGTGCATTACGCGCTCGGCCAACGCTACGCAACGGCCAATGAGCCCAAGAGCGAGCGGAAGGTCTCGGGGTCGATCAAGTGCGCAATGGACGGGGAAACGATCATCAACCTGTTCAAGAACCAGACCGAGACTAACGGCGTTTTCACTTTCACCGGTCCGCTCGCGGGTTCGACGACACCCTACTCCATTTCGTTCAGGGTCCCTCGGTTGGTGTTCAACTCGGACAACCAGGCCCCGAAAGATGGCGGGGTCCAGTTCTTGGAACTTCCCTTCGATGCGTTCTACGACGTGACGAACACGCTCGGGGAAATCGTAGTGACTGCCGTCAACAAAACAACGACCATCTAAGGGGTGAGGCATGAAAGTCAAAGAGTATCGCCAAAAGAACCGGAAGGACGTTACCGCCCCAAGCGGTAGCGTCTTTACCATCCGAAAGCTGAACACGAAGGACTTCTATGATCTTCTCGGGTCCATCCCTGGCGTGAGGTACTTGCTGGACAAGAGGGCCGGGAAAGAAGTTCCGCAAGACGCGAATCACGAGATGGAAAGCGCGGCCCAGCTCGTGATGATCTTACGCGGCCCGGTCGCAGTTGACGGAGAGACGGTCACGATGACAGAAGCCAAGCCCGAGGAATGCAAGGACGGAGAGATGTCCTTGAGCGACCTGTCAGAGGCCGACTATGGGTTCCTTCTCAACGAGGTCACGGAGTTTTACAACCCGGCAACGAAACCGGTAGACGGGCGAACCCACGAGGGGGCTCGGTTTCTTGACACGGAAGGAAAGGACAGCGGAGACATTTCACTACATGGCTAAAGCCTATGGGGTTTTGCCTTCGGTATTTCTCGAAATGGACATTCAAGAGTTCAACCAGATTTTAGAGATTTACAACGCAGGGACGAGAGCGGAAAACAGGCATACCGAAGAAGCGCAAAGGAGGGCAAATCGTGGCGAACGTCGTTGAGATTATACTCAAAGCAACTAACCAAACCACACAAGCCCTCAACAAAACCATTAAGGATTTCGGAGATTTTAAGGCGGCGGCTATAGCGCTCGGACCTGCCGCCGCTGCCGCTGGCACCGCAGTCGCCGCCGCACTCACCGCAATAACCTATCGTAGTATTCAAGCCGCCGACGAGTTGAACAAGGCGAGTCAAAAAGTCGGAGTCACAGTAGAGTCCTTATCGGCGTTGAAATACGCCGCAGAACAGAGCGGAGTATCGTTCGATTCGTTGACAGGAGGATTGAGCAAACTCGGGAAGGCCGCAGTCAGCGCCGCCCAAGGAGACGAAGCCGCATCGCGCTCTTTCGAACAGCTTGGCGTATCAGTAACGAACTCGAATGGGTCACTCAAGACGAACGAAGAGCTGATGATGGACGTGGCCGACAAGTTCTCAAAGATGAACGACGGAGCAGTCAAGACAACGGCGGCCATCGACATGTTCGGAAAGTCAGCAGGACCGTCCATGGTGCCCCTGCTGAACCAAGGCAGGGATGGAATCGAAGCCTTGAAAAAAGAAGCCGGGGACCTTGGGCTGGTCATATCCACGAAGACTGCGCAACAGGCCGAAGTGTTCAACGACACAATGGACAAGCTGAAGAGTGTCACCACGGCCACGGGTAACGCCATCATGGCGGAGGTACTTCCATCCCTTTCGGGCTTCGCGCAGTCGCTCGTCGAAAGCTATAAGCAAGGAACGTTCGTCAAGAGTGTCATTGACGGGATTGCCGCCGTTCTTGGGTTCATGGCCCAGGCCGCAGTCGCCGCCGCCGGTGTCATCATGTCGGCTTTTGAAAACATCGGGACATCCATCGCTGTTGTGGGAACCGCCGCCGTTGAGTTGTTCACCGGGCAATGGTCTCAAGCGGGTCAAACCATTTCCGAAGGGTTTGCTGGCATCACAGAACAAATCGGGAACGACGTGATGGAGATTGCGGCGATCATCGAAGGAAACAAAGCGCAGATGGACGTCGGGAATGCGCTTGGAGGAGATCCGGCAGAGACGCAAGGGCGGATCCAAAAGACCTACAATGCCTATCGCAAGGGGTTCGCCGGGATCATCCAGGCCGGGATAAAGGGATACGACACCCTCAACCGACTCGAGAAGGCCAAGGCCGACGAACGCATCTCGATCGTTTCCGGATCTTTGGATACCATCGCCTCGCTCGCCACAGCGAAGAACAAGGCCCTGGCCGTCGTCGGAAAGACCCTCGGCATCGCGTCGGCAACGATCGACACATACGTCGGAGCGTCCAAGGCTCTCGCGCAAGGCGGTTTCTTCGGCATCGCAATGGCCTCCTCTGTCATCGCGGCAGGGATGGTGAACGTCGCCAAGATCAGCGGCATCCAGCTTGCCGAGGGTGGCGTAGTCATGCCTCGGGCCGGTGGTGTTCAGGCGACAATCGCCGAGGCTGGCGTCCCCGAAGCCGTCATTCCTCTCGACCGATCCGGGTTGTTCGGTCCGAGTAGGATTGTGATTAACCTCGACGGTCGCCCGATCATCGATTTTCTAACAAACGCGCAAAAGACCGGGGAATACGTCCCTATCCCGGTATAAGGACACCCCATGCGGTTCTTTTACACAAACCTTTCGGACACGGCGACGCTCGCGGCTTCTTCTGCGGCAACACTGCTTCCCGTTACAAACGTTCAGGACAGCCGTTCGCGCAACAAGTGGCGCACCGGGGCGACGCTTACCACCGAATACATCGTCGGGGACATGGGAAGCGCGAAGGCGGTCACGTCGGTCATCATCCACGCGCACACGCTCCTGGCCGGGGATACGAACATCAAGTTCCAGATGAACGCCACGGACTCATGGAGTAGCCCCTCTTACTCAATTGACCTGACTCGGTTGGACAAGACTTTCGGGGCTGTGTTCGCGGCCCAAACCTATCGATACTTCCGCTTCGTTTTCGACAAAGCGACAGCCGGTTCGTCTCGCGACGTTGGCCGCCTGTTCGTAGGGAACTACCTCCAACCCACCGCGACGCCGGACTTTGGAGGGCTCAACATCAACCCAGTCGACTCTTCGGAGACAACCCAGTCCCTAGGCGAGGACGACTACTCAGAAATACGCAACTTCCATGACGAGATTGTCATCCCAGTCGGATTGATGAACGACACCGACAGAGGCAACCTGTACGCTTATTTCAAGACAACCGGGATTTTCACTCCGCACTTCGTCCAGATCGAGGCGTCGGGATACAGTACGTTCTACTACGCAAGGTTTATGAAGGCCCCGAAGTTTGATATCGTCGGCCTATCCGGAAACTACCTTTGGAAGACGACGCTGGAATACCGCGAACAGGTGTCCTAATGGCCCTTTCAGATATTCTCAGGCTCCCTGAAGCAAAGACGGTATTCCTGGCCGAAGTCACGGCAGGGCTCACGCTTCGCGGATGGGACGAAACCTTCAAGATATCCGGTGCCGACGTTGACTGCGCCAGAACCCCTCTCACTGAAACGGACATATCCGCCCTCAAGGTCAACGGGACAGCCTTGACGCTTGTCGCTACCGCCGCACTTTGCGCGTCCACAGACAACTCGTGGGCCTATCCTGGGGACGGATACCTGTACGTCCATATCGTCGTCGCGTCGGTGTACGTCCCGGCGCAGACTTATGGGTATACGGTTGTTTGCTTCCCGAAGTTCTATTTCTCATCGCAGGGGAAAATATTAAACGACCGTTTCTATGATGGCCGAATCGTTGACGCCCCGAAACTCTCCAACCGTATCGAAGAGGACTTTTCAGGCGTCATGCAGATCGGTGGAGGGTCCATCTCGTTCGTCAACTCGGACGGATACTTCGACACCCGGGCGACGTACAACTGGAAGGCCGGGGAAACAAAGCTACTCGTCGGAGCAGATACCGCATCCGTCGAGATGGTCTACGAGGATTATGAAGCAATCGCGACATGGGTAAACCAGGACGTCACCAAGACTGATAAAAAGTTCACCCTGACGTTGGCCGAGATTAAGACGAAGATCAAGAAGGACATCCCGTTCGAGCTTTATGACCTTACGACCTATCCAAAGCTACAAGACTCATCGGACGGAGAGCCGATCCCTTTGGCCTATGGTGTCATCCTAGGGGCAAGGGCAACCTGCATCGACGTCGATGCGAAGAAGTTCAAACTGTCCAAAGACGCGATAGTCGGCATTGACGACGTTCGCATGGCATCAGGTTCAGGCTCGGTCCACCTCGCCATCACGACAACGGACTACGCAAATGGAGAGTTCACGGCACTTGGGTGGGACGGGACTAGCACGGTGACTTGTGACTTCAGGGGAAAGCCCGACGTGAATGGCGTGTTGATCGAGAACGCGCCCGACATCATCCAAGACCTTTTGATCTATGTCGGGGATGCGACCATCAACGCCGCGTCTTTTGCCTCCGCAAAGGCTTATATGAAAATAGGGACGAAGCGGAACAACCCGCTTGCCGTCGTGTACGAAACAGCCGTCGGCGTCTACATCAACTCCGTCGAAGACCTTTACGAAATACTATCCGGAATCCTCGAAGCCTCTCAAGCCTACCTATACTGCAACGAGGACGGCGAATACGTTTTAAAACCATTCAAGCCTTTGCCCGGAGAGAATCTGACCGAGTTGACGGACATGGATATCAGGACATTTGAGGAGAAGACGCCGGACCAGGACAGCTACACCCGCGTCGTCGCTCAATACGCCAACCGCGTAGACGAGGGGTGGTATCAGTCGGCGATCAACGACAATATTGAGACGCAGTACGAAAACAACGAGTCAAAAGAGAACCGGCTCACTAAAACTGGGCTTTGCATGTCTGAGACAGATCACGCCGATATCTGGAGTCAGAGGACGCTTATTTTCAACGGCAAAGAACGGAAGAACTACGAGACGACCGTGGGTCGCATTGGATACCTTTTGAACCCTGGGGACCAGTTGCGCCTCGTCTATGCCAGGCATTCGCTGAACAAAGTCCTTGAGGTTCTATCTGTGAACAAGAACCTCACGAAGGGCGAGGTAACTTTAACCCTCGGTAACCTTCACGGGTTCGAGGACCGCATGGGTTTTTGGGTAGCAGACGACGCCGTTCTACCTACAAGGTTTTCAGGAGAGGCGGGATATGGGACGGGGTCTCTTTCGTGGAATGCCTCGTGGTCTGATACCATAAAAGAGTGGGTAAGGCAGAATATCGGATATTGGACCGATGCGAACGGGTACACCGAAAGCACTGAAATAGGCTACAAGCCTTCGTGCTGGATCTGAGGGGAAAATGGCGTGGACTACAAGGACGCACAAGACGGTCAACGATCCCACTAGGATCAGCGATATCAACGCAACCATCGATAACGAGAACGACCTGGACGCTCGCATCGAGGCTATGGCCGGTTCCTTCGGAGTCCCAAACGGGTCTTTTGAGTCCGACGAGAATATGTGGGACGTGTCGGATTATGCCTCGGGTTCACACGCCATCACCACCACGGCTGGAGAAGTAGTGGATGGTGGGAAGGCCATCGAAGTTACCCAAGCATCCAGCGGAGGATCCAACGGCGGGTCTATCGTCCAGACCCATGACGACTACCTCATACCGTGCGCGGCAGGACAAGGGTATTACCTGGGATGGTACTTGAAATGCTCGGCGGCGAATGTATCCACGAGCGTGGAAGTCCTTTTCTACGACGAGGCCGGGAGCTATGTTTCCGGTATGCCGCTCTTGACCGACACGTCCACGAACCCAACGAGCTACGCGAAGAAGTGCCGCTCGTTTGTTGTCCCCGCTTCGTGCATGAAGATGCGTGTTAAGTTCGTTCTTGGAGTGCAGGGCGGAAACTCTGGATGGTTCCTACTTGATGGTGTGAAGTTCTTTGCCATCCAAGACGACGAGATCCAGCGCAACGAAGAAGAGGCGTCGGGTAATTCAAACGTAACCATCCAGCCCGCGTCGTGGACAGACCGGATTATGAATTATGAACGGATCACGGACAAATACGGGACGTTCACCAACGGAACGAATCAAATAACGATTAACCTACCAGGTAAATACTTTTACGAAGCCTGCTCCGCATCTGCTTCCGTGTTGCACAAACTCCGAGTTTATAACGTCACGGATGGAACCGTCCTAGCGGAAGGTTCGCCAGGTAGCGGAAGGAATCAGTCGAGGGTTTTCGGAACCTTCTCGCTAACCGCAGGAAGCAAGGTTGTAAAGTTGCAGGACCGGACCCTTATCAGCGACGATTCAGGCGGGCAAGGTTCGGGGCTTGACGGAAACGAATTGTATTCTTCCCTGTACCTCCGCAGGATCGGCGACTGATGACCACACCTCGCAAGCGTTTGGGTTTTGTCGGCTCTCATCGGATGCGGAGGGGGAAGACGGACATTTTCGACTTTTCAAGCGACGCGAGGTATGGCGACACATTTATCGTCAAGTCAACCGGAGAAGCGCTGACGCGGGACCGGAACGCCCTGAGAGTTTCGGAGGTCTCGACCCACGAAGTCCAGATGACCAGCGGCCAGACGATGGAAGTATTCAATATTGGTGAGTATGCCGCGACGCTTACACTGCCGACGGGATATCAGTTCAGAGACGGAGAAACATCGAGGCCGTTACAACCCGGAGAGTATATCTCGTTTTTCTTTTTCTCTCCAACCGACGAGGCTTCGCAGGTCATCCACATCCGATACGAAAGCGCGAGGGTTTACGAATGAGAACCGCACTTCTTTTGATGCTCCTGGCCGCCAATTCCTTCGGTGCCACACCAACCCCAATACCGACATCAACGATAAAGACTGGGTTTTTGAAAGTCCCGAGTGCCGGGGCCGTTCCAAGGGTTGCGGCTATACAGCAAAGCGATGTGGTCGGATTATCTACAGCGGTTACAACTAGAGCGGTTTATGACCCCATACTGGGTTTGTCGTTGGTTAGCGGAACGTTCCCACCGGCCGGTAATCCGTGGATTATGCTTGGGAACCCAACACAGCCGGACAACGAGACGACGATATTCGGTAGGATGGAGACGGTCCCGGTTCATACAAACCGTTCCGGTGGAATCGTTGGAACCGGGTATTGGGTGATAGACGTGGACGGAGGAATGATATTCAACACCGTGCCGATATCGTGGCTCGGTGGAACGGGTAGCGGATTTGCGTGGAGAGTTACGGACCACGACATAGTGAATAGGTTCGGAACGTTTCGGGCATATCTCGACCCAGCCGTAACGGACGAATACCTTGGGCTTAACCTGTTCTCTGGATGTGGAGTATATACGAACGGCGGGACTGTCGACGCCGGGAACGGCCCAGTGACGAACGTGGGAAGCATGTCCGCTAGTGTATACTCGGCCACGGGTAGCCCCGTGACATTCATCCCCGTCACCGGATGCACCATTGTCTCTCAAGGCCGGTTGCTCTACTCCATCAACTCCACGCCGGTTGTCCCGTAGTCGTTGTTTAAGAATACCTCCATCTGATTAAAACCGTTTAAACATATACGCTGGTTTCATCGAAGCCATGGAGGGCCCAGATGAAACGAGCAGGCATGTTGATCGCCTTGATGATGCTGATGGACACCTTATCGTTCTCGGCCACCCCGACGCCGATCCCCGCCCCGTACACGGACATGGCCGTCTCGGTCATTGCACCCTCGGCGACTTCCGTGACCATCGCGATCGCCGAGGCCACCAAGGTCTACGACCCTGCGGTGTACGGTCAGTACAAGATGAACCTCTACAAGTCCAGTTCATACACGAACCCCGAACCGTCACGCTTCGACTTTGAAACGATGAAGGCGGTATCCTGGCAGCCGACCCCGCGCATCCTGACGGTCCAACGCGCTCAAGACGGGACGAAGGCATCTACCTGGAAGGCGGGGGCTTACTCTCTTCGCCGGTATGACACTATCCCGACCGTGACACCCACGGCAACCCCCGTCGATACAGCAACCCCAACTCCTACGGCCACGCATACGAATACTCCGACCTATACCCCAGTGGACTTTAAGGGTTATCCAGTCCATGGTGTCCCCACTCCCTCAAGCCCAACGGACGCTGTGAATAAATCATACTCCGACGCGCTTGTCCCGACCGCAGTCGCCACCGCAAACGCTTTCTCCGCCGCACTCGCCGCCACCATGACGCCCCTGGCTGCGAATGCCGTGGCAACAGAGGTCGCCGCGAGACAGACAGCCATCGCGGGGAATATCGCATGTGCTTCAGTTAGCACGGCCCAACTCACGCTTGGGGACGCGACTCCGGAACTTCAGCAAACACCGATTCCAATTATAAATGTTCTTGAAAGTATTGATTGG
>Ga0172381_10003312_pt1 | contig 17127 bp, 14 predicted proteins | sample Leawel6488metaG_FD_119754 | JGI IMG/M metagenome (GOLD analysis project Ga0172381, IMG submission 119754) | Leachate microbial communities from a municipal landfill in Southern Ontario, Canada - Leachate well 64-88 metaG | ecosystem: Engineered > Solid waste > Landfill > Unclassified | place... | reverse complement strand
TAAATTTTTATTTGACACATTAAAAATGATGTGTTTCAATCTTCTTTAGTATGAAAAACAACGTAATCGCATTAGTGGTGATTTGTGCGCTAACAATTTTTGGAGTTTCTGTTGTTGTACCAAACGGACCAGATTATTTTGGAAAAAAAGTAAAAACACACCTAGGTTTAGATCTCAAGGGCGGGGTGCAACTTTTGTACGAAATTGATAGTAGTAATTTAGGCGACAAAAGCCCACAAAACGCCCAAAATGAAACTATTGATTTAATTGAAAGACGTGTAAATGATTTAGGCGTAAGTGAACCCATAGTACAAGGTAGAAGAATAGGGGACAACTATGGAATTTTGGTTGAATTACCCGGAATTTCAAATGTTGAAGAAGCAAAAAATATGATTGGCAAGACCGCACAACTAAAGTTTTATGAATTAAATGAAAATAATGAGGAAATTGCCACAGATCTGACAGGATCAGATATAAAAAGTGCTAGTGCCGGAACTGATCAAAATGGTCAAAATTTTTCTGCCGTTTCACCAATAATATATTTGGAATTCAACGAAGAAGGCGCCAAAAAATTTAAGGAAATTACAAAAAGAAATCTAAATAAAACCATAATTACAAAATTAGACGATGAAACCATCAATAGAGCAACAGTCCAAACAGAAATTGATGGAGGAAAGGCACAAATAGAAGGAATTGAAACCTTAAAAGAGGCAAGAGAAACAGCAAAGTTGATAAACGAAGGGGCTTTACCAGCACCAATTAAACTTGCTCAGGAAAGCCAAATTGGGTCAACTCTCGGCAAAGATGCTATTGAAAAAAGCATAGTTGCCGGATTAATCGGACTTATTTTAGTAATTATTTTTATGATTGTTTATTATAAATGGTTGGGCGTAGCAGCTTCAGCGGCTTTAATTATTTATTCAATTTTCACAATAGCAATATTTAAATTAATTCCCGTTACTTTAACATTATCTGGAATTGCTGGTTTTATATTTTCGATAGGTATTGCTGTTGATGCAAATATTTTAATCTTTGAGAGATATTTCGAAGAACTAAAAAAAGGCATTGCAAGAACAGTGGCTTTGGAGAATGGTTTTACTCGCAGTTGGCCAAGCATCAGAGATTCAAACATTGCATCATTAATCACCGCAACGGTTTTGTTTTATATCGGAAGTGGAACTGTTAAGGGTTTTGCCGTAACACTAGCAATTGGAATTCTAGTCTCACTGTTTACATCAATAAATGTAACCAGAAACATTCTTAGATTTTTTATAAAAAATAAATAATAATGAATATAATAAAATTTAGAAAATTTTGGCTTACTCTATCAGTGACAATGGTAATTGTTAGTATTCCTTTAATAATATTATTTAGATTGCCAATGGGAATAGATTTCACTGGTGGCACATTGATTGAAATAAAACCGAAAGATCAAATCTCAGTGACTGATCTACGTAACAGGGTAGGGGAGACCACAGAAAAAACGGTACAAGTTCAGCAATCAGGGGACAATCAATTTATTTTAAGAGTAAACATTTCTGATAACGATCAATCAAAAGCATTTGAAAACAAAATAAAGGAAAAACTTCCAGACAGCGAAATTGTGCGACGTGAAAATATCGGAACAACAGTTTCTGCTAGCACGACAACAAGGGCAATATATGGTTTAGTTTTGGCATCAATCTTAATAATTATGTATTTGGCCTACGCCTTCCGTCAAGTCCCCAGATCTGTTTCGTCGTGGACGTTCGGAACAATTGCGATTTTAACACTCATACACGACTTATCATCAACATTTGCAATTTATTGCATATTGGGACGTATTCTTGGTTATGAGCTCGACATCAACGCACTTGTCGCCGCTTTAACAATTTTGGGTTTTTCAGTCCACGATACAATCGTTGTATTCGACAGAATAAGAGAAAATATTATCAAAAATCCGCAAAAATCATTTTTTCAAAATGCAAATTCCAGTGTCAACCAAACCTTTGCAAGGTCGCTAAATACATCACTTACAGCCATATTAGTTTTGGTATCGATGCTAATTTTGGGCGGATCAACAATAAAACCATTTATATTAATTTTGGCACTCGGAATTGGTATTGGAACATACAGCTCAATATTTATTGCAGCACCATCCCTGGCTATGTGGTTTGAATATCGCAATAAAAATAATAAACGTGTTAAAATCCAATAAATCGCTCTAATTATACATTTTAATATTCGGTTCCCCACCACAAAATATATTGGAGGGGAGGGTCTTTGTTGAATTTTAAAATGCACGATGGGAATACTCACATTTAAATTAAAAATTGATTCTAGACGATTGTAGCGCCTTTTATAGGTTCAAAAATGATTACATATACACAAAAATGATAAGTTTGTATAAATAAATATATTTATTTATACAAACCAAACACAGCTATTATTAGAGAACTTAACTGAAGAACAATGATATCAAATAAGAAAAGTTATACAGGGTTATTAAGATATTAAATCATTCGACAAATTAGATATATTTTTTTTATTTTTGAAATCATCAAAATAATATGTGTTAAACTTTGAAAAAGATTATGTTTTTTTTATCTATATGTCGCCAAAGATATATTGTACGACATAGAGCATAGCATAGTAGGTTTTATAAGATCATAGATTAAAATACCAATCTTAAATAAACTATATAATTAAACCTAAAACAAACCGCCCCTATCCTTGATATAAACCTACAAGTTTCAACTCGTAATCATTTTCTAGGTAAATTTAAACAGCAATTAACATTCTCCCCCTCGAAAAACGAAAAGCTATATATCGGATCACTTGTTACACTCGATTCAATAATTTAATATTTAAATTTATCCTACTCCCCCATTTTTAAAAAAATTCCTGTTTAGCTATAACAGAACCAAAAACCACAAAATTAAAAGCCAATATCTCCAAAAAGTATGTCGCACAATATATAACCGCTTTTAAAACTATTGAGTAATTTTCGTTCCCTCAATACTGCCCTTTTTATCGGATTTTCTATCATTTTGTAACTGGTTTTCCAAGTCCCCCCTCCCCGTCACCTTTTTATAAGCAGTTCTTGTTATAAAATACCACTTCTTCAAATCATAATCTTCTGCTTGTTTGGCATTAGCAAGTTCCGCCGGTAAATCAGATACTTGATCATCTTTAAGTTGACGCTGTTCTCCATCCTGTTTCATTTCACTCACTGGCATACATGCCTTTTCTTCTTTGGGATTTATTTTTAAAACATCTTCTGTCTTAGCCTGATCTACATTTGATGGTGTCATGTTAACAGAATCTCCTGAAAAACTTATTTGTGAAATCAAATTTTGAGGAGGCACCATCCCCTCAGTTTTTTCTTTAATTTGTTGTTCAATTTCCGCTCTAGCCATTGAATATTTCGCCCTTGAATTCTCAATTATCGATTCATTGAGCATTGATTTTTTAGCAAGTGGCATTACTGTCCGCGAGGAAAATGGCGCACTCGTTACACCATCAATAGCCATTTTGATATAGATATTATAATTATCTTGATTAATCAAATCTTGAGCTTCAAAAACAGGCATAAACTCTCTTTGAAGCGAATCAGCATCTTGAGCACCAACTCTAAATGCAATTATAGAACCGACATTTCCAAAAACAGCATTTGCCACATTTTCGGGCATCTGCGCAATATACTGATTCGCCATCATTAAACTCAAGCCATATTTTCTGGCTTCAGACAAAATAACCGCAAAAGAATCTGTCGCAAAGTTTTGGAACTCATCGACATATAGATAAAACGGCACACGTAAATGCTTTGGCATATCTGCTCGACTCATTGCAGCCATTTGTATTTTAGTAATTAACATAGAACCCAGTAATGCGCTGTTATCCTCCCCTATTTTACCCATCGATAAATCTATAAGTAAAATCTTTTGCTCATCCATAATCTTTCTAATGTCAATCGTGCTTGTTTCTTGACCAACGATATTCCTAATAATCGTTGATGATAAAAATTGACCCACCTTGTTCTGAATTGGCGCTACAGCCTCTGTTCTAAATTTCTGATCATACCTTTCATATTCATTAAGAAAAAAATCCTTTATAATTGGATCGTCAATTTTTTCAATAACTTGGCGGCGAAACTTAGTATCAGTTAAAACCTTAATAATACTCAACATCGTGGCACTTGGATAATCCAAAAGTCCTAATACCACATTTCGCAAAATATACTCGAGTCGTGGCCCCCAAGACTCTCCAAAAATTTTCTTAAAAATTCCAACAATACCGGATGCAACAATGTTTTTATATTCCGGGTCGACACTTTCAAGCAAATTAAACCCTATCGGATAGTTTCTGTCAGCAGGACTAAAGTAAACAACGTCCTCCACTCTCTCCTGCGGGATATATTCCATAACATCGTTTATTAAATCTCCATGCGGGTCAACAACAGCAACACCCCTCCCTTTTATTATGTCATCAATAATCAAATTACTTAACAATGTTGATTTACCAGTACCAGTTTTTCCAATTGTATAAATATGGAGTGCCCGATCTCTCATTTTAATGCCAAAATTTGTTTCAACGTTTCTAAAATTTGTTTTACCGATAATAGTCGTATCTTCAGAGGTTAGAGGATCATCTATAACTGGTAAATTTTGCGGCGGCTCGCCTTTCTTGCTCCCAGCCCAGTCCATTGCTGGTGTTTCAACAGATACTCCCGGAAGATGAAATATAGAAGCAATCTCTTCTATATTTAAAATATATCCCCCATTCCCAACAGTTCTCCTCCTATAAAGATCAACAATCGGCGCACCTTCAACCAAATTACCCTGAATAAACCCATTCATATTAGTAGTATTGTATTGCTTTAAAGCACCCGCAATCGAATGAGCATTTTGTCTAGAACGAGTATAATCCCCCGATAAAGACACAACTCTCATTTTTGTTTTAAACCCAAGTTTCGTCGCCTTAGCTTCAATTCCACTCATTGCCAGCGATGCCGGACCAGAAATTTCGATCTGCTTTGGCGCAGACGTTGGTGATTGCATCGTAGCTTGCGCAGTCGATTGCGCGACTGTTCCCATTCCTTTTAATATCGTTTTCCAAAATGGTTCATTTGGATCGCGACCAGAATGAATCGCCTTCACATAACTAATAGCTTTTTTTTGCCAAGTGTCAGCTACTGGCGAAATACACACCTGAATCCAAACCTCTTCATTTGAACCAAGCTGACTTAAAACACTCGTAATTCCAGATAGCGGGTCAACATCAAAATTCTGGAAGGTTTTTATAGGATAAACATCCTCTTTAGTTGTTTGGACATCGTAGCCGACAACATACTTTTCTTCAAAAACTTTCTGCGTATAATCATCAACTTGGGAAATTTCTACTGTCGGATATTGCGCGTAAAATTGCCCCTCAACAAATTCCCTCAATTCCCTAGGAACAGAAAAATAAAACTGAATAAATTTATTTATCGAAACAATTTCAAAACTCATTTCTGGCTGAACTTTACTAGAATAATTAAAAACACCGTGCAACGCTGCAAACAACAACTCCGCCGCCGCAGGCGTACGATCATTGTTTTTTGGCACCATCAAGCGCATCAGAACATTATCGGGTAATGTCGAACTATTATAATTATTTACATTAGGCACCGCCAGCCTCCCTTGTCAAATCTTGTTTTTGTTCAGTTGCAGATATTTTTACTCTATCTGCTATTTCATTTTCTACAATAGATACATCTCGACCAAATTTTAATCTCGACAAATCTTTAATCGCCTTGGCAAGATTTATATTATCTTCAGTTGGATCTTTAATTGTCTGCATACTAAAAGGTTTTGTTGGGGCATTATTAATTAAAATCTTAACGTAAGCATTATAAGCGTCAATCTGATTTAAATCATTCTGATTTGCAACCGGTTCAAATTCTTTTGCCATAAATTCCGCGTCGGGAACTCCAATTCTAAAAGAAATAAGTGTCCCAACGTTTCCAATAATTGCATCACGAATAGGTTCCGGGATTTGCGCGATGTATTGATTAGTGATTGATAAATTAAGCCGAAATTTTCTTGCTTCTGATAATATCGAAGCAAATGTATCAGTCGCAAAATTTTGAAATTCATCAACGTATAAATAAAAATCCTTTCTCTGATCTTCCGGGACTTCACCACGAGACAAAGCCGCTGTAAATAATTTTGCCACAAATATCATCCCCAAAAGATTACTGTTTATCTCACCAATTTGACCTTTTGACAAATTAATAAGTAATATTTTTCCCGAATCCATCACAGAACGAAAATCAAAAGACGATTTAGTTTGACCAATAATATTACGCATCGTAATATTGGTCATAAAACGACCAAATTTTGATATAAAGTAGTTATACATTTCAGATTTATGAAAATCAGAAGTTTTTGTCATCTGCTGCTGCCAAAATGCTTTCACAACAGGGTCATTAATACTATCAATTCTTAGCTTTCTAAACTCATCATCGGTAAATAATTTCGGAATCTCTATTAATGTTCCTCCCGTCGGGTAGTCCATTAATGTTAAGGCGGCATTTCTCATCCAATGTTCAAATTGTGGCCCAATCATCCCCTGCCCATTCGGGTCAAATAATTTGTAAAAAATCTGAATAGATTCTTGTACCAAAAAATCTTTCTGCTCTTTTGTCTTCCACTCCAGCAAGTTCACGCCCATCGGACGACTTGTATCGGACGGGTCAAAATAAATTACATCTTCTGCACGCTCTTTCGGTATTTTGCCCAATATGGATTCAACAAGCTCTCCGTGTGGATCAAAAACCGCTACCCCTTTACCGCTTTTAATATCTTGGAGTATCATAGACTCAAAAAACGTAGACTTTCCTGTCCCAGTCATTCCTATTGAATATAAATGGCGCCTTCTGTCAGCATCCTTTAGGCGGACTAACACTTCTTCGCCACGATATGTATTCTTGCCTAATATAATTCCCTCTTTGGGTAAATTAGCAGGTGCAGGGGCACGTTTGGCATTAAACCATCTGATACCCGGCGTATCGATATGTTCAGAAGGAAAATGGAATATACTTGCCAGTTCTTCAGAATTTAATAAAGATTTTTTATAACCTATAAAAGTTCGCAAGATAAAATGAGTCAAAAAAGCTTTCTTCTCATATTTTCTAGTCATTTTAAAACCATTTCTATCTGGCGTGCTAAATTGTGAAAAACTAGAAAAAATATTATTTAAGTTAGCATCGGCTTCCGATTTTGTAGTTGCAAGACTAACTAACCTGATCTGAACATCAAAACCTGGTTTTGAGCTTTTTGCAGTCAAATGTTTGATTGTTTCTTCCTGAAGTGGAGTTAGCTTTTGAGTATTTTGGTCTTTTTGAGCTGCAATACTAAAAAGATTATTAAAAAAGAAGAATATTTTGTTAGAGATACCCATTCCCATAAAGACACCCTTACCCTCTTGTATCCTCCTGATTGCTATCTCTGTATTCGCTCTCCAGCTTTGATTTGTCGGTCGTACAACAATTTGGATAACTGCACGAGATCCTTCTCCTATTTTCGATAAAACATTTGTTATATTTGCAACCGAATCGCTATCAAGTTCGGTATATGTACGAATTGGATAAATAAAACTTCTAGAATTTTTAACCATACCGTAAGATATATGTAAGTCATTTCTAAACACTCTAAAATCTCCGCTCGGCTCAATATTAGCATTTGGATAAAAACTCTGTATTTGTTTCTCCAACATTGATCTCATCGATTGCGGAACACCAACATAAAATATAATCTCTTTGTCCTTTGCTACATATTCAAAAGAGACAACCGGTTGTCCAGAAAATATCCCCGAAAACCCCTCTTTATACATTCCTGCAATAGAAGTAAAAAATTGATCCGCAACGGCTGTAATATCTTTGACAGATTTTAGTTGCTCATACTCTTCTTTTTCAAATTTTTTTGGCAGGCGAACCTCTAGTAAGACAAGATCATTTGCTCGTAGTGCAAGATTTTTTTTTACAAACTTTTTATAAAGATAAAATATAAAAATTAATAATGACAGACCGCCCAATACAAACACACCGATCAAAACAAAATTAATTCCCTCGTTTATGGATTGATATTGTGGCATTTTCCCTCAGCTATATTATAGCAAACAAGAACAAATCGATATACAACTAATACTTACCAGCTTTTATCGCTGTTTTGAGATCACCTACCAAATCAATAATAAATTTTAGATTATGAACAGTTGCCAGATGGATTCCCAACGGTTCATTTTCACTTATTAGATGACGAATATATGACCTTGAAAATTTATTTTTGCATGCGTAGCAATCACATTCATCGTCTATGGGAAGTAAACAAATTTTCTCTTTTGATTTAGTAAGATCCACTTGCTTATACCCATAATCTAATCCTTGAAGTTTTTTATTCGTCTTTGAGCGGTCCTTAACCCATACAACACCATGGCGAGCTAACCTTGTCGGTAAAACACAATCAAACATATCAATACCATGTCGCACAATACTGACTATGTCTTCTGGGTAACCGATTCCCATTAAATATCTCGGTTTATTTTCATCTAGCAATTCAGCACAATATTTTGCAATTTCATAAATTTTTTCTTTTGGCTCCCCTACTGAGACACCTCCTATCGCATAGCCAGGTGTATTAAACTTTTGAATAAACTTCGCTGAATGTTTTCTAATAATCTTATTTATTCCACCTTGGCAGATTGGAAAAAGTGCCTGATCCTTTCTTGTTTTAGCCGCCAAACATCTTTCGAGCCATCTGTGAGTTCTTTCAACAGACTGTCTAAGCGCATTTTCTGAAATATCAGCTGGAGCGCAATCGTCAAACGCCATAATTATATCTGCTCCCAAATCTTGCTGAATTTTAATTGATTTTTCCGGAGTCAGAAAGTGCTCGGATCCGTCAATATGCGAATAAAATGTGACACCATCTTCGGAAATCATTGCGCTTTTCAATTCAATTTTGCTTTTATTTGAAAGTGAATTTTTGCCAAGTGAAAAAACCTGAAAACCACCCGAGTCAGTCAAAATTGGTTTATCATATTGCATAAAACTATGCAGACCACCAGCTTTTTTAACAACTGTCTCGGTTGGACGCAAGTACATATGATAGGTGTTTGCCAAAATAATTTGCGCTCCCACATCTGATAAATCCTGTGGTGTCATTGTTTTGACTGCACCGACTGTGCCAACCGGCATAAAAACCGGCGTTTCAATGTCGCCGTGAGGCGTTGAAAAAACGCCTATCCGCGCATTAGAATTCCTTGATTTTGAAGTAATTTTATACTCAAACATATGATTAACTTTATACCAAACACCCCCACCAACCTTATGGTCAGTGAGGGTATATTATCCAGATAAGACTAAATTAAACTAGCTCTACAGTTGCACCAGCAGCCTCGAGTTTTTTCTTGGCTTCTTCAGCTTCATCTTTCGGAAGATCTTTTTTAACTTCCTTTGGAGCGGCTTCTACCAAGTTTTTTGCGTCAACAAGACCAAGATCTTGGTTGATTTCTCTAACTGCCTTAATAACAGCAATCTTCTGCGCACCACCGTCTTTGAGCATAACGGTGAAACTCGTTTTCTCTTCTACAGCTTCAGTCGCGCCAGCGGCTGCGGGAGCGCCTGCCATCATCATAGGAGCAGCGGCACTAACTCCAAATTTATCCTCTAGAATTTTGACAAATTCTGCCAAGTCGGTAACTGTCATCTCCTCGATAGATTTTACTAAACTGGCAAATTTTGCCGGAACTTTTGTTTCCGCTTTAGCTTCAGCGGCAGCTTCTTTTTTCTCTTCAGCCATTATAACTCCTCTCTAATTTTTTATAATTAATTGGTTTTTTGTTTGCTTATTTGATTTAAGGCATTGACCAGACCTCGAAGATTTCCAGACAATACGTTGACAAATCCAGATATCGGCGCAGCTATCGTACCAACAAGTTTTGCCTGAAGTTCCTGTCTGCTAGGTAAGCTCGCAAGGACCTTGATCTTTGCGCTATCTGCAATTTCACCTCGAACCAAACCGCCCAAAACCTCAACCGATTCATAACCCTTTACAAAATCGGTCAATATCTTGGAAATTTCAACTTCATCTGGTCCGAAACCAAACAAAACCGGTTTGTCTAAAATTGTTTGATCAATTTCAAGCTTCGCCTCAGCCAAGGCCTTTTTAACAAGTGAATTTTTGGTAACTACAGGTGTAATTCCGACTTCTCTCATTTTTTTTCTGAGCATCGTTATATCGTTTGCCTTTAGTGTGCTATAGCAAACCGCCACTGATGCCGCAGAATTTGAAAACATATCCTTCAGCTCGTTGATTTTTTCGGTTTTTTTATCTTTTGATAAAACCATTTTGTCTCCTAAATAAAAATCGGCTTTTAGCCGACATAACAAACAAAAAAATTGTTTGCCTCGACTGGTATTCGCTTAGTGCGAAAATTATTCACTCGACCCAGTTTTCATCGGCTTGAGTAATTATACCTGTTCAGGTACATTTGTCAACAGTTCTAACGGCTCACGAGCGTTGAGCCGTTACTTAGGATCGATTTTGACACCAGGACCCATTGTTGGACTGATTGTAACAGACTCCCTCTTTAATCTCGATAATGATTTAAGAGCTTGTTCGATGTTTTCTACTAGCTTGGAAGAATCCCAAGAAACTTTTCCAACCGGCATATGGATATTCCGTCCAGCGTCCGTTCTATAGCGAACAATTCTCTGGCTTAGATCTTCGATAACAAGCTTTGGATCGTCAACAACCGTACCATCTTTCGGATTTGGCATTTTTCCCTTTGGTCCAAGGATTTTAGCGAGTTGTCCAAGCTTTGGCATCATCGAAGGAGTTGCAACCAAAATATCAAAGTCGACCGTGCCCTTTTTTATCTTTTCGATCAACTCATCAGTAACAACTTCTACTTTTTGAGTTTTCCCTGTTCCGTGAACGAGCTTTATCGTCCCACGAATTGCATCTTCAGCTTTTTTAGCTTTTTCGAGTTTAATTGCCAAATTAACAGTACCATCAAATTTGCTAAACGACAGCTTTTTTACCAGTTCAACCGCCTCGGAAATGGTATATTTTTTTGATTTATCAACGATCTCAAGCTTTGCCATATACGCTTTCGACCTAATCGATTTTTTTACAATTTTTTTTGTAGACTTTTTCTTAGGTTTCTTGGTTACTTCTTTTGCTGTTTCGTTATCAGTATTTACAGCCGCTTCTTCGGCAGGCTCAACGTCTCCGGTATCAGTTTCGCTTTCAACCAATTCAAGATCCTGTTGCTGATCGTCAACCGATTGCTGATCGTCCGACACCGCATCTATTTCTTCGGAGACCATAGATTCTTTTTCGTCTTTTAGAACTTTTTGACTTTTTGCTTTTGCCATATTTCCTCCGTGGTACAACCCCTAACTACTATGTTAGGTCCCACTATTAATTTTGTATGATTGATTTTCTAATTTATCATCAGAAATGGATTGTATCATATGTTTAACCTGTTCGTCAATGATTTGAGTGATAATTTTCTTGTCTGATTGCGATGGTTTTTGCAAAACATAGTCTTCTAGTAAAATATCATTAATTCCAACGCCAATTCTTAATCTCCAAAACTGATCACCTATAAATGAAATAATCGATTTTAAGCCATTGTGACCACCATCAGCACCGCCAAAACGCAGTCTCGCCGATCCAACAGGCAGATTTACATCATCACACACTACGATAATGCGATCATTGTCGGTTTTATAATAAGATTTAACAAGAGCTACCGCCTCACCGGACAAATTCATAAAAGTCTGCGGTTTGCAAATGATAGCTTTTTGAGAACCAATCATTGCTTGAGCTAGAAGGCACTTTAGTTTTTTATTTTCAACAAAATTAACACTTGGCTCCTCTGCAAATTTTTCAACAAACCTAAAGCCGGCATTGTGCCTTGTGTCCTCATATCCTCGCCCCAGATTGCCCAATCCAATAATTAAGTACATTTACATCCCCGGAATATTTAGCCCCATATCCCCCATTAATGATTTTGTTTTCTCTGCCGCAACTGCCTGAACACGACTCATCGCCTCGGAAACAACCCTCATCAATTTTTCTTCAAGTTCTTTTTTCTTTTCGGCTATGAGCATGGACTCATCGATCGATATTTCGCGAATTTTCTGATCGGCACTCATCACAACAATAACCGATCCATCTGTACTTTTTGCTTCAACCTCGGTGTTTTTAAGCTCTTTTTGAACTTCTTTTGCCTTTTTTTGCAGCTGATACAACTGCTTTGCTTTATCAAATGCCATATTCACTCCATTTTTTAATTTTCTTGAAAAATTCTACCAATCATAAAGTTGTTTCGCAAATATATGTAAAAATGTTAGTTTTGCAGATTTATCCATTTTAAGTAAGCCACCGAAAAATTAGCTATTTCTCCATCTAAAACATCTGTCGGGTTCGAGGACTCAAAATTAGTTCGATGATCTTTCACTTGCTGATATGGTTGGAGGACATAGGAGCGAATTTGGTTGCCCCACTCTGCTGAAACATGAGAGCCCCTGATCGCTTGCTCTTTTTGCTTTTGCTCGTCAATCATTTTCTTTTTTAGTTTCATTTTGAGAATTTTCATTGCCGTTTCTCTGTTTTGAAGTTGCGAACGCTCGTTTTGGACCGAAACTGTAATTTTTGAGGGTAGGTGGGTAACCCTAACAGCCGAATCGGTTGTATTAACTGATTGGCCACCATGTCCACCTGATCTAAAAACATCAATCTTGAGTTCTTTTTCGTCAACATCAATATCGCCTATATCGTCAAATTCCGGAATGACTTCTACGAGAGCAAACGATGTATGGCGCGCCTTGTCGGCATCAAAGGGACTAATTCTCACCAGACGGTGTACACCACCCTCGGATTTGAGGTTGCCATAAGCATTAAAGCCATCAATTTTAACTGTGGCGCTTTTAATGCCGACTTCCTCACCGTCTGATTTGTCAATAATTTCTGCTTTAAAACCGTTTTTCTCGGCAAATTTCATATACATACGCATAAGCATCTGCGCCCAATCCTGCGCTTCCGTTCCGCCGGCACCGGCGTGGATAGATAAAAGAGCGTTCATTCGGTCATGTTCTTCAGAAAACAGAGCTGCTTGTTCAAGTTTTTCGATGTCTTCATCGGACTCGGCAGCATTGAATCTGGCGACAAAATCATTAAGAGAAGCCAACTTTTGACTCAACCTCGCAGACTTTCCTCGATCAGCCCAAAAATCACTCTCGAGCATTTGCTTTTGGATAGTTTCTGCTTCGTGAATTTTTTCGTCTATTTTTAATAATTTCGCCAATTCCTGCTTTTCCATAATCAGATTATACCTGAAATAACGTATAGCGTAAAACGAATAACACATAACCACAATGCAAAATTAAAAATTAAAAAAAACATAACTCATTATATCTTTTTCACGATCGTGAAAAAAATATAATTTTGTGTACCAAAAGACCTCGGATAAACCGAGGTCTTTTGGTTATATGCCTTTTGCTCGAGTGAATGAGCGATTAGAGATTTTCTCTAATGAAAGACATTTTTCTTCTGACTGCGAGAGCAAGCGCAGAAACTCCTCCAACAGCTACTGAACCAATAGCCGGAATGGCCACTGGAATACCAGCTTTAGGAAGTTCTGACGGTCTAGCCACAGTCTTAACAGTAGCAACCTTTGTAGCGCTAGAAGCGCTAGCAGATGCTTTTGTGCTACCAGCTGCGGCAGAAGCTGCAGCTTTGGCGTTACCCGCAGCGGCCGCTGCGGCGCTAGAAGCTGAAGCACCACCGTTACCGGCAGATGCCGAAGCACCAGCCGAAGCGGAAGCTCCGCCACCGGTCGAAGAACCACCGGTGTTTACTGCAATACTGTTTGCGTTGCTGTTTGCATTGTTGTTTGTATTGGAATTAATATTCGTAATCCCAGTACAGCTACCAGTGCAACACGAGCCAGAACAGTCTGCAAGATTCACCTTGATCCCAGATTTCTGGAGGGTGCTTGCAACACTCGCCTTGATTTGATTGGCCAAATCAGTAGCTGTGCTTGCAGCATAGGCAGGATTAGCCAAACCAATTATGACTAAACCTGCAGCAATCGTCATTGCTTTTTTCATATTTACCTCTTTGGGCAAAAGCCCAATTATTTTTCGACCAAGGCAGAATATCTCCCCTCGAAATAATTCACACCAAGATGCCAAAGGCATTATTGCTATGAATTATTTAGATCTGTGGGACCTGCTTGCCCGAAGGCAGAGCCGGTCCCAGATGAAGCCAATGCGGCGGGTGGGCTAGTTGCTCACCGCAACCGCATTGGCGTTGGAGTTCGCGTTGTTGTTCTCGTTGGCGTTGTAGTTCGTGATCGGCCCAACGCAAGCCGATCCGCCATCGCCACCGAGGCCAATGCCTCCGGCCCCGCCCTGGCCACCCTGACCACCGAACGCGGTCGCCGTGCCACCGGTGACGGTGAAGTCACCAGAGACCGAGCGACCGGCGAAAGCGGCGGCTACCGGCACCAGATAGTCCAGCAAGCCGGGCGTGCGCGCCTGCTGGATGATTATGGACTGGGCCGGCTGGGCTTGGACGGCAAACGGTTGCCCGTTGCTCATCCCCGCGACCACCACCGTCTTGTAGACGATGGTTGTTGTGCCAGGTTCGCCCTGCGGCCCGGGAGACCCTTGCAGACCATCCCTACCGTCGTAGCCATCGCGCCCATCACGGCCGGGGCAACCCTTGTCGCCCTTGTCACCTTTCTCGCCGGGGGCACCTGTGGCGCCGGGAGCACCAGGATCGCCCTTGTCGCCCTTGTCACCCTTGTCGCCCTTGTCACCTTTCTCGCCGGGGGCACCTGTGGCGCCGGGAGCACCAGGATCGCCCTTGTCGCCCTTGTCACCTTTCTCGCCGGGGCCACCTGTCGAGCCACGCCAGGGCATCCACCACAAGGCAATGATGTTGCCTGCGGTGCCCTTCTGGATGATGGCATAGTCGCCACCATCCATCGGGATGACATAACCTGGCATCAAGGAACCGGCACCCAACCAGATAAACGTCTCATACTGGTTGGAGTTGGGGCCCCAGGCACCGGTTACGAGGGCTGCGCCCTCGAGGTAACCGGCATACCCGTTGCCAGCGGCAAGCCGGCGGCAAACTTCACCACCAGGTTTGCCGATACGCTCGAACAACATCTTGACCGTCCGAGCGTGCGACACAAGCACTGCTTGAGCAGCCGCATCACTCTGAAAGCTGATGCGCTGCTCGCTCATGTTGAGCTCGTCCACCGCGAACACGGTGCGATGGAGCGGCTGCTGTGGAGCTGCCAGTGCCGCCGAAGCAGCGACCAGCAGTACAACTACAACCAAGAACCTTTTCACAGCGATCCCCTCCTTGGGGGTGCGTCTATTTCCTCCTAAAGGAGGTACCCGCCCAAGGCGGGTTATCCTTTCACGTACCAGCCCTCGGGTCCGAGGGTGCATGGCACCCAGAACCCGTTGCCAGTTGCCATAAACCGGCCGGCACGTTGCCCGTCGATGACGGGCGAGAAAACAGTGTTTCGCGGCAACCAATCCGCCGCAAAACCGGCCATCGTCTGTGCCGGTCGACAACGCGCGCCACCCCACTCGATCTCGATCGTGTGGGGGGCACCATCGGTCGTGAAGATGATGACGGGAGCGTCACCGTCTCCCGTCCAACGGTACTGGGCCTTGCGGTCCCAGTCCATCGGACGGCAGCGATAACCCCAGCTTGCCGCCGCTCGCACGGCAACTTGGCAGAAGTCATCAGCTCCAGCGAAGGGGCTGAGTGCATCACCTAGCATCGGGGGTGCAACAGCGCGGCTCGCCTCGAGTCGCTTTCGCTGATACTCGCCGAGGACAGGTTGCCCGTTTTCGTCAACGGGTTGGACGATCCGGAACGGAATGATCGCCGAGGCGCCCTTCCCGTCCCCCCCGTCCTGCAGAAGGTAGATGTCCACACTGTGTGGCCCACAGGCCAACAGTGTGGAGTCAACAACGAACATAAACGGAGATGTGTTCGTCCGAAACGGCTTGAACGAGAACACGTCACGCTCATGCCGATAGAGGTTGCGAGCGGTTCTGATTGCACTTCGCAACCACCGCTCTTGATTCTCTCCTGGACGCGGCCCGGGAATGCTATCGAAGGCACGTTCATCGCCATCGAGCCGAAAACGCACCTCCTGCACCTTCCGGTCGCCGGTAGATGGGGCCGTAAAGCCCACAACCACCAGCCCCGCCTCGACCGGGATCCGTGGCTCCTGAACGACACGGTTGCCCATGCCGTTCAGGTCGTACGTGACCTCATAGAGCGACACCGGGTCACGCACTGACACGTCGACCCCGATTGATGGGAGCATTGTCTGCTCCAACCGGGCCTTTGACCCAAACAGAAAGTCCGCCGGCGCCTGCTGGACACTGCCCAGCAGGCAGACCAAGACGACCACGACTAAAGTCTTCCTCACGTCAATCAACTCCTTCGCCGCATGCGCGGCAACTTGTGCCGCCATCGCGGCGTTCGGGACGCTGTTAAGCCATCCCTTTTTGTCATATTCAGCTTCGGACAGGAGAAAACAGGAAAAAATTAAAAGTTAAAAGTTAAACATCAAAATGCGGTTTGTGGGTGGAGCACAAACCTAGTCACTGACAAAAAGTTTTATACTGGAAATAATTTTTGTTAGATTGCCGCGCTACGCTCGCAATGACGATACTAAGATTCCTGTCTTCACAGGAATGACAAACGCATATCGTCGCAAAGCGACTCCACGGTATGAAGCGTGCAGGGGTTAGGGTGTGCACGGCTGACGAGTGGAGCGTCAGCCTACACCGTTATGAGAACTATAATCCTAGGGGGCTGCTTCGCAATTACGGCCAGAGAGTGGAGCTCTGGCCTATACCCCAAAAGAACAAACCACCCCTGGCCCTCACAAACAAATGCAAGCTTTAGCCTGCAATCATCTTTTAAGCGGAGCTTGGTTAAAACAAAAATGACCCTAGGGGGCCGATATCTGTATAATTAATCAGTGTTTTGCCCCGAGATTCCCGCCTTCTCCTGTCCGAAGCTATGATTTCAAATTGCTTGCGCCGCCTCG
>Ga0172381_10003311_pt1 | contig 17134 bp, 7 predicted proteins | sample Leawel6488metaG_FD_119754 | JGI IMG/M metagenome (GOLD analysis project Ga0172381, IMG submission 119754) | Leachate microbial communities from a municipal landfill in Southern Ontario, Canada - Leachate well 64-88 metaG | ecosystem: Engineered > Solid waste > Landfill > Unclassified | place... | reverse complement strand
GCAATGAATGAAAATTTCCAGCCTTTATCCAATTTTTTCGCGGACAAGCGATGGGATCTCCGGGATGCTGATCCGGTCCTGCAACATGGTATCGCGGTCGCGGATGGTCACGGTGTTATCCTGCAGGGTCTGATGATCGATGGTGATACAGTATGGCGTACCAATAGCATCCATACGGCGATAACGACGGCCAATCGTATCTTTTTCTTCATAGAAGCAACGGAAACCGTATTTGACGACATCCATGATCTCCCGCGCTTTTTCGGGCAACCCGTCCTTTTTAACGAGGGGAAGGACGGCTAATTTAATGGGGGCCAGTTTTGCCGGGATACCAAGTACGATCCTTTCGCTGCCATCTTGCAGTTTCTCTTCGCGGTAGGCATGGCTAAGGACGGCTAAGAAAGTCCGGTCGAGGCCAATAGAAGTTTCGACCACATAGGGCACATAACTCTCGCTGGTTTCGGTATCGAAATACTGAAGTTTGCGGCCTGAATGGGCCTGGTGGGCGCTGAGATCGAAATCGGTGCGGCTGTGGATCCCTTCCAGTTCTTTGAAGCCGATGGGAAATTCGAATTCAATATCGGCGGCGGCATTGGCATAATGGGCCAGTTTGTCATGGTCGTGGAAACGGTACTTCGAAGCCGGGATCCCCAAAGAAAGGTGCCATTTCATGCGCTCTGTCTTCCAGAATTCATACCATTTCAGCTCTTCGCCAGGTTTCACAAAATATTGCATCTCCATCTGTTCGAATTCCCGCATCCGGAATAGGAATTGGCGGGCTACGATCTCATTGCGGAAAGCTTTTCCCGTCTGGGCAATCCCAAAGGGGATCTTCATACGCGCCGATTTCTGCACATTCAGGAAGTTGACAAAAATCCCCTGGGCGGTTTCGGGACGCAGATAAATGGAAGAAGCGTCTTCGTTCACCGATCCCATCTGGGTAGAGAACATGAGGTTGAATTGCCTTACTTCCGTCCAATTCTTGGTCCCAGAAACGGGACAAACGATTCCCAGTTCCCCGATCAGGTTCCGTACATCTTCCAGATCATTGCGTTCCAATGCCGGGTAAAACCGATGTTTTATCGCATCGATCTTTTCCTGGTGCTCTTTTACGCGCGGATTGGTTTCGCGGTACATCTTTTCATCGAAGGAACCGCCGAAACGGGTACGCGCCTTTTCAACCTCTTTGATGATCTTATCTTCGATTTTCTGGATATGATCTTCGATCAATACATCGGCCCGGTACCGTTTTTTCGAATCCTTGTTGTCGATCATCGGGTCGCTGAAGGCATCCACGTGGCCGGAAGCCTTCCACACCGCGGGGTGCATGAAAATGGAGGCATCGAGCCCCACGATATTTTCATGATACTGGGTCATCGTTCTCCACCAGTATTCGCGGATGTTGTTTTTCAGTTCAACGCCAAAGGGGCCGTAATCGTAAACGGCGCTTAACCCGTCATAAATTTCACTGGAAGGAAATACAAAACCATATTCTTTAGCGTGGGAAATGATCTTTTTAAAGAGGTCTTCGTTGGATGCCATAACAAGCGTATTTTGGGCTGCGAAGATAAGAAAAAGGAAGAAGAGGGAAGATCGCGGCGATCATTCATTTTTTATACAGCGGACCGACAGGGCGCTGGGGATATACTCCTCGTAAAGATCAATATCGCTGGTCCTGTAGCTCAGCGACATAGCGACCGAAGTGCCCTGGGTGATGGTCTGGGACGACCAGAAATATCCGTAACGGTACTGGTCGTGCCATTGCTGGGCCATGAAGTCGAAGTACCCTCCCGGCAGCGCGGTGAACCCGCTGCTGTTGGTTGCCCCGACATTGGGATTCTGCCAGCCGTTGGATCCGGTAAATTTCATTTTGCCACCTGCCATGTCATCCCCGCCAAGATACCGGATCAATGTTTTCCAGTCCTGGCTCGAAGGAATATGCCAGCCATCAGGACAGATCCCTTGCGCGTTGGCCGTCTGGACATATTGCATCGCTTCCTCCCACTGGTACAGCCCACCTAACTGATCGCACCGGGTAAAATCGTTGCCAAGGCAATATTTTTCGACGACGCTATTATTTGTCTGTTTCTGTGTCTGGCTTTCATCGATCCATTTACCAATGTTCAGGTTATCTTTCATCCAGCATTGTGAACCGATGATCACAGTGCGGTACTTCTGTCCCCCGTAATCAAGGATCCCGCAGGAAGAGCTGTCGGGATTGGTTGAACTGGGCTGTTGTGAAAAAGCGTTTGTTTGTGCTTTGGCCATAAAGCCAATGGATCCCAGCATGACTGCCAGAAATCCGGTAAAGATCATTTTTTTCATGATATTGGAATCGATCATTACAAATGTACTAAGAAAGATGCTCATACTAAAGGTTTTCATCAAGTTTTTATCAGCTTAGGAATGAATATCTTTGGTCATTTTTCAATGTTTCCTCATTGATCAGTTCTTTTCCACGAAAAAGAAGCATACCATTGTCCGGGTTATCATTCTTTATGATTATGTTTGGATGGCTTCATGTTTTTTTAATCAGGAAGGATTTTATATAAAAATGTGATTAGCTTATTATTAATGATAAATATTTCTTATTTTTACAATTTTCATTCTCTGAAGAAAATATAAATGTTATGTTATTGACCAAACAAACCGATCCCTATGATGTTAAAAAATAGTGTCTTTTTCATTTCGCTAACCGGATTTCTTTTGGTTTTTGTTTTTCGTATGGATGCCCAAAATGCGCCGCGCACTATTGCGGGAAATATTTTGGCTTGTTCTTCAGAGCAGTGTTTGATGCCCGTAACAGTATCAAATTTCACAGCTATTGGTTCTATCTCATTACGCATTGAGTATGATCCGGCATTATTGACTTTTATAGAAGGGACCAATATCAATGAATCATTAACAGGAATGGAGTTCCATGACAATCCCGTTAATGATTTAAAGCGTAAGATTATGATTGTCTGGGCAAATATTACCCCTGTTCATTTAGCGGACGGGGCAAAATTGTTTGATTTGAAATTCACCTATCTGACTGGCGCTGCAGCGGTTCACTTCAATAACGCGGCCAACGGAGGTATTGAGTGTGAATATACTGATGCGGAGGGGGATCCGTTGAACGACATCCCCACAGGTTCTTATTATACAGACGGGCAAATACATACAACGGTCGGGCCGTCCGGGGACATAACAGGGCCAAGTACGGTTTGCCAGGGTCAGCCGGGGGTCAATTACAATGTTCCGCCGATCGCGAATGCTACCGGTTATGTATGGATCCTGCCGGCAGGGATTACAATAATATCCGGAGAAAATTCAAACAATATTGTTGTTGATTTTGAATCAACAGCGCAATCAGGGAATATATCAGTTTACGGAACAAATAAATGTGGAAACGGTGCGGTGTCAGAAGCTTTCCCCGTCTTCGTGAACCATTTACCAGGTAATGCCGGAATGATCAGTGGCCCATCGGAAGTCCAACAAGGGCAAACCAATGTCCCATACAGCATTGACATTATTGGAAATTCGGCTTTCTACCTCTGGTCCCTGCCTTCAGGGGCAACCATAATCAGCGGCGATAGTTCAAATACCATTGTCGTTAATTTTTCCGCATCCGCCCAATCGGGGATCATGACGGTTTTCGGAGGGAATGATTGCGGTTATGGAGCCCCGTCTGAAGAATTCAGTATAACGGTCAATCCTGTTGTCCCACCATTGCTCCAACTCCCTTCTTACACGGTTTACAATGGCGAATCGATATGCTTCAACGCGACCAGTACCATTACTGCAGGAGGACAAGGCAAAACCTTCACCGTAGAAAACGGAGGATTGGCAACCATGATCGCGGGAAAAAACATCCGCTTACTGGAGGGCGCTATTGTTCATCCTGGCGGGCATTTACGGGGACATATAACCCTTGCCGGCGATTATTGTCAAAACCCCCAACAACCAATAGTCACCAACACTTCAATCGTGGAAAAAACCTTCGGGACCGGAGACATAAAACAGGAATTCTATAAGGTTTTCCCAAATCCGACGAATGGAAAATTTTCTATCGCCTTTCCTCCTGAAAACCCATTGATCAGTTATACCCTGACTATTTACGACCACATGGGAAAAATGATTTTTCAGGAATTGATCAATGACGTTTCAAAGAATGAATTCTCACTGGAGAGCAGGCCTCCCGGTATTTATATTTTATGCATCAGAGAAAATAACTTCATAAAAATAAACAAGATAATAAAATATTGATGTACAATCAAAAAGCAGCGCCTGTATTAAAAGCAGACCACGAAAACGCATGAAACAAATAAACGACAAAATAAGACCATGAAAAAAATGTTCATTCTTTTGTGCCTGACTGTTTACAGTTGGGGCATCTATGGCCAAAAGCCATTGTTCGCCGACCAGCCCAAAGATTCCGTTGTGCGACTTGATCCGCGGGCACAACAGTTCGATTTCGTTCCCGGTGAAATCCTCATCAAATATAAGGATGAAGTTCAGGTATCTAATCTGAAGGTTTCCGGGATCGTGCAGACCGGACTGGCGTCCATCGATTCCATCTTCAACAGGCAAAAAGTCAGCAATGCCGGCAGGCTTTTCCCTAAGGAAAAACGGTTGCAAAGTAAAACCATGCTCCGAAGTTTCAATGGACAGGAATTTGAGCAACCCAGTTTGCATAACATCTATAAGTTAACCCTGCCACAGGAATCCGATATGTTTCAGGCTATTGAAGAACTCAAAAAAGACTCTAACGTTGTCTATGCCGAACCCAATTATATCCTCTCTATTACCGATGACAAAGCCGTTTCCCCTGTTTTGAGCGAATCGGAAGTTAAGGAGTGGGCAACCGGCAGTCAGCAGTCGGCCGTTCCCAGTTGCCAGATGCCGGTTTCTTCTCCTGCAAACCCGCCGGAGCCAAAATCAATACCCAATGATCCATTATACTCCCAGCAATGGTATATCCCGGCCGTGCATGCCGATGCCGTTTGGGATACGATAAATGGAAAAGATACCACCCAGGTGATCTGTATCCTTGACACCGGCGTGGATTGGCTGCACCCTGACTTACAGAATAAGATCTGGTCAAATTCCGGCGAAATACCCGGCAATGGCATAGATGACGACGGCAATGGTTTTGTGGACGATGTACTAGGCTGGGATTGGATCAACAACGACAATAACCCGATGGATGACAACAGCCATGGAACCCATGTAGCCGGTATTGCCGCCGCCGAAGCCAATAACAACATCGGCATCAGTGGTGTGAGCCATGGGGCAAGGATAATGCCACTTAAAGTTTTTCAGAGCTCCGGAAGGGGCGATGCCGCTACCATTTCCCAGGGAATTATTTATGCCACCCAAAAAGGAGCTACGGTAATTAATATGAGTTTTGGAAGTTATGCACTTTCTCTAACGATGGAACAAGCGCTGGCAAATGCCTATGCTACTATTATTTTAGTCGCTGCTGCCGGAAATGATGGAATTGATGTTGACCAGTGTATTCCGTCCGGTCCATTTTATCCCGCAGCGCTTTCCTTTGTTTTGGGCGTGCAGGCGCCAGATGGAGCTTTCAGCAACACCGACTGTAACGGGCCAACCTTTAGTGCAACTCCTGATTTATTAAACTACGAAATGAAAGCTCCGGGTACCAATATCATCAGCACCATACCTAATGGAAGTTATCGTGTTTACCAGGGAACTTCGATGGCTGCGCCGGTAGTATCCGGTTCATTAGCCATGTACCGTCCCTTGCGACCCGAAGAAAGCATGGAACTGATGTGGGTAAAACTGATCCAGAGTACTTCTAACTTTTTGAATATTGAGGAAGCCTTAAATAAAATCCCTGCCACTGAAGTCAGGCTGATATCCCAAGCCATGGTAGATACCCTTGCCGGCGATGATAACGATGGCAGGGTGGATGCCGGCGAAACCATACAATTCTGGTTTACCGCCCGCAATACCGGTGGGCAATGCGACAGTACCTGGTTCAAGCTTCGTTTTCATGAATTTGAAGACACAACCACTGCACAGATTATTAAACCCATCTCTTTTATAGGTAGCATGAGCCCCTATGCTACCCGCACCAGCCAGTTCGACCCCATGAAAATCCATATTTCTTCCAATGTAGCCCACGACCGGGATATTGTTTTTGATTTGTTATTTTGGTTTAAAGGATGTGCAGACACTACAATTCAACAAGTTGTATTAACAGTAGAAAATGGTGAACAACTATCAGGAGTTTTAGCTACTACAAAAGTGTTATACCCGAATCGACTTTATCTCGTAAATAATAGTTTTAAGGTAGGAGTCGACGGAACGCTTATCATTAAACCTGGGACAAAAATTCTTGTTTACCCTGGAAAAACCATTCCTGTTAGTGGTAGATTAATTGCAGATGGCAAACCTGATAGTTTAATCAATATCATTGGTTACGGAATAGGTGCCGGGACTGTATTTTCTTTTAGAAATTCAACATCAATTCACAATAGAGTTTCATATTGTAAATTTGAAAATTTAAACTGGCCTTTAAGCAGTGATAATTATATGAACCCTGCTAGTGTTTTTAATTGCATTTTTTACAATGTAAATGATATTGGTATTGTTGATTCTGTGATTAATAATTTATACTATTCAAATGGTGAAGCTCTTTATAGCGCTGGATATATTTATAAAAATAATTTTATAGGTCCTTCAAAATATGACATAACATATGTAACTTATGGTTCCAATTTGTTCAAATATAATAACTTCGTTAACTTTATTATGCCACCCATGCAATACACAAATACTAATAATGATTTATGTAATTCATGGATTTGTGATAAAAATATCAAAAATAGATATGCAACTTATTATCAAAGCGTATCTGATTTTCAATACATTCAGTATCAATATTGGGGCACGAATGATTCTTCAAAAATTGAAGAGTATATTACTGATTTTATGGAAAATCCGACATGGCCAAAGGCAATTTTTCAACCTAATCTATCTTCCCCGCCTGATTCTTGTCATGGAATAGTTTGGAAAATCCTTGTTAATGGCAAAGACGCCCAGGATGAGTATGTGGATCCAGTGGGTATAGCCCCCCAACGTTTTGATGTCTATTTCAACCGCCAGATGGATATAGCTTATACGCCCCAACTCTCTTTTGGGGTCAGATACCCATTTACACAACAAATAGTCACCGATTCAGCATATTGGTCAGTCGATCATAAAATATGGACAGCTTACAAAAGCATCAAACTCTATACCGGCGATGGCATCAATCGCTTAAGAGTTTCCGGAGCAAGGGATTTAGAAGGTTGGGAAATCCCTGTAGAAGATATGCGTTTTGAATTTGTAATTGCTGCCGCCGGTTCGGCATCCACCAATTTCATGGCACAAGCAGGAATCGGCAAAGTGAAGCTTGAATGGAACAATGCAGGCATTGAAGATTTGCTGGGGTTCAACATGTACCGGTTTCAGAATATTACCGATACAACCTACTCAACCCCGGTGATGATCAATAACAGTTTGATCACTGATACGACTTATACCGATTTTGCAGTTACGCCCGGGGAACATTATTGGTATTATTACAAAGTCGTTAATACCGATTTTCGGGAAAGTGATTCGTCGAATTTGGTCAATGCCATCCCCTACAACGCGCCGATGGGCGATGCCAATGGCGATGAATCGGTTAATGTTTTGGATATTACGTCGCTGATTGCCTATATGTTGAATCAGAATCCTCAGCCTTTTCTCTTCGATGCAGCCGATGTGAATGATGACAATGTTATCAATATCCTGGATGTGATCGGGGTGGTGAATATCATTACCGGAAAGATGAAATCGATTCCCACAACCATTGAAACAAACCCGGTAGCGGCCCACGTCAGGTTGGAAGAGAATAAAATTATATTGCAAAGCCAGGGGCAGATTGCTTCGATGCAATTCGAGTTAGCCGGCGAAGGCCTTGAAAAAATAAAACTGGCATTGGCCCCGGCGGGATTTGAACTGGCTTATGGCATTGTAAACGGGAAACTTCTGGGGATACTATATTCATCCAATAACAGGAATATCCCGGAGGGTACTATAACATTACTGACATTCAACGGAAATAATACCCCACTTGAATGGGGCGCCCTTTTAGCAGGCGATAACCTGGGACGGATTGTACCCATTCTGAAAGAGTCCACACCCGAAAAAACCAAGGATCAATTTTTCCTCCAGGCTTATCCAAACCCCTTCTCACAAAGCGTAACCATCAATTTCAGCCTTCCCGAGGATGCCCAAACGATGATCAAAATATTCAACTTCCGTGGACAACTTGTAAATATCCTGATCAATAAGGGGCTTAAAGAAGGTATGCATTGGATCGATTGGAATGGGACCAGCTTGAATAACAGGCCATTACCATCAGGCATTTATCTCTGTAAACTGGAGGCTAAGGCCCAGGCGGGGAATTCATTTAACAAGGAGATTAAAGTGATTTATATCAAGTAACATTTCATTTAGAAACCTGTAACCTGTAACCTGTAACCAAACTTTGCTATCCTCAATTAATGAAATATTAAAAAGCGGAGAATCCCAGCGACTGGAATTCAAAGAGTCGTTTGGGAAAGAGGCCATTGAAACGGTTACCGCCTTTTCTAACTCATCGGGAGGGATGATCCTGATCGGGATTAATAAGAATGGTAGCGTTAAAGGTATATCGGTTACTGAGGAGATTATCAAAGAATGGACCAATGAAATAAAACAAGCCACTCAACCACAGATTTTCACGCAAATCAACATTATCGAGATTCATAATAAAACCATTGTATCGATAACTGTTCAGGAATATCCTGTAAAGCCGGTCAGTTGCAAAGGAAAATTTTACAAAAGGACCGGCGCCTCTAATCATCTTATAACGGTAAACAAAATCGTTGAAATGCAATTGTATAGTCTCAACAGCTCATTTGACTCATTTACCGTTCCACAAACGATATCGGATCTTCAGGCGGAGTTGACCGAAAAATTCTTTAAACAGCTTGGAAATACAGGCCGGATCAAACTATATGAAGATCCGTTGATGAACCTGAAAAAAATTGGGTTGATAAAAGATGGCCATCTGACCTTTGCCGCGTTGTTACTTTTCGGTGAGCATAATACCGGGATTCATATTGGCCGTTTTAAAACGCCCGATGTGATCATTGATGATATATTGATCAAATCACCTCTCATAGATGCAGTTGACGAAGCCATGACATTTATCAAAAAGAATATATCGTTACGATATGACTTTACTGGTGAATTGCGAAGGAAAGAAACATGGCAATATCCATTGCCCGTAATCAGAGAGCTTCTCCTCAATGCGGTTATACATAAAGATTATCGCAACCCAACAGATATAATTATTAAAATTTTTGACGATCATATACGGATTGTTAACCCTGGAAGTTTGATGGGAGGCCTAAAGCCGGAGGATCTGCTTAAAGGCGACTATATTGCAATACACCGCAATAAACTGTTGGCGGAAGCATTTTACCTGCGTGGCGATATCGAAAAATTCGGGACCGGTTTCTTCAGGATCAGAAAAGAGATGGAAAATTACCCGGAACTTCATTTTGTCCTCGAATCTTTTAACGAATTTACCAGAACGGGAATCGATTTTATCCCACAAGACAACCCGCAAGGCGCCCCACTGAAAACCCCACTGAAAACCCCACTGAAAACCCCACTGAAAGGAACGAAAGCGCTGATCATTGAAATATTGACCAAACAACCCATTGCGACACAGGAATTTATTGCAACTCAAACGGGGAAAAGTATTTATACTATCAAAGAACATTTTAAATGGTTAACAGACCATCATATAATTAAACGTATTGGCCCGGACAAAGGAGGCCATTGGGAGGTTATTAGTGAATAACGAATAACTAACAACTAATAGTGAAAAACCTGAAACCAGAAACATATAATATTTGCCATGAATAAGATAACCCTTCTTGTTTTATCCTGCTTGCTCACAACGGCGTTGTTTGCCCAGGGTCCCGGATATGCCAACCTGCCTAACCTCGATCCCTATAACCCGGAATTTGCCCCGGGGGTTGTATTGGTTAAATTCAAAGACGATGTGCCTGTCCGGATCCAAAAAACCAAATCGGTATTGCAAACCGGTATTGTTAGCGTGGATGAATTTATCATCCGGCATAAAGTAAAATCGGTTGAAAAGGTATTTACCAGGGAAGAGAAACAACCGGTAAAAAAGTATATGACCACACCGGATGGTGTGAATAAGGAAATTTCTCAGATGTTCAACATCTACAAATTCACTACCGATTTTAGGGAAGATGTAAAGAAGATGGTGGAGGAGTTCAAAAGCGACCCGCTGATCGATTTTGCCGAACCCGATTACTATTTCTATTCCCAGGCTACTGAACCAAACGACCCTATGGCATCCCAGCAATGGTATCTGGGTGTTTTCCCGGGGGTAAATGCAAAAAATGCATGGGATGTTACCACCGGAGATACAACACAGATTCTTGGGATCATTGATACTGGTGTGGATTGGACACACCCCGACCTTTGCCCCAACATCTGGACCAACCGGGACGAAATCCCCGGAAATGGCATTGATGACGATGGGAATGGATACATTGATGATGTCAGGGGATGGGACTTCGTTAACCTTGACAACAACCCCATGGATGACAACAGCCACGGGACCCATGTTGCCGGCATTGCTGCGGCCAGAGGGAATAACAACATCGGCATTGCCGGAATTGCCTGGAATGCCCGGATCATGCCCCTCAAGGTCATGCAAAGTTCCGGTTATGGCAGTTCCTCGGATATTGCCAATGGGGTGAACTATGCCCGGTTAAACGGCGCCACAGTTTTAAACCTGAGCCTTGGAAGTTATGGTGAATCACTAACTTTAAAAACAGCCCTTGAGAATGCTTATTCAACGGCGGTGATTGTTGCGGCAGCAGGGAATAATGGGTATAAAATTGACCCTCCTTATCCACCGGCGCCAATATACGCCCCTCTGTATCCAGCTTGTTATCCTTGGATAATTGGCATAATGTCATCTTCTCCTGATGGTTCTCTTGCTGGATTTTCAAATTTTGATCCATCCGGACCAATTGATGCCCCTAATCAATTTGGCCATAATTATGAAATAAAAGCGCCAGGAGTGAATATACTGAGTACCTTCCCTAATGGTGGTTACCACGTTTTAAATGGAACTTCCATGGCGGCGCCCATTGTTTCCGGAGCCGTTGCTTTGATCAAATCCCATAATCCAACCTTAAGTACGGAAGAACTTTTTGCACGGTTGATCCAGGGCGCCAACAATGGTATTCTTGATGTTTACAATGCCCTTAATTACACCCTGGTTCCGGATTTAAACTATGCTTCAAACACTATTGTAGATACTTTGCCGGGTGATGACCGTGATGCAGTTCCGGATGCAGGGGAAACCATTCAACTCTATCTGAAAGTTAAAAATGCGGGGGGATTTGCAGACAGCGTCTGGTCAAAAATCCGTTTTGCACCGTATGAAGATACGACTGTCGCCACTATTATTGATAGCACAAGTTATATTGGGGATATTTCAACTTACGCTTCAATGACCGGGCAGACGGATCCTTTTAAAATCTGTATAAAACAATCAACTGCCAATAATAGGGATATCGTGTTTCAATACGAGATCGGAGCGAAAAATACGGTCCAACGAAATATTGGCGCTTTCCGTCTTACGGTGACTAATGGTGAAGAGCTTGGCGGCCTATATTACGGATCAAAGCATCTGAATCCCGACAAGCTTTATCTTGTCACCTCCAATGCTGTTTTCGACACCCTGATAATTGACCCCGGAACCAGAATACAAATAAGTGATGGAAAATCCATTTTCATTTCTTCCAAAATGATTTGTGACGGGAGACCTGATTCCATGATTGTTTTCACGCAAAACGGGACTGGTTACTGGCTTCAGATCAAAAATGTAAGCAATGGCCCGCAATCAATGCAATATTGTATTTTTGAATACTTTGGGTCTTCGGGGGGAACCTTTCCTTATCATTTGGATGGTTTCACAATTGAAAATTCCATTTTTCGTTATGGGGCGCTATACATGGACTTCCTATTAAACGCTGATAGCTTAAGGAGTTGTCTATTGACAAAAAATTTCATTAATTTCTCATCAGCAGGATTTGGTTCTGTTAATATTTTCCAAAATAATACTATAATAGGAAACAGTAGCAATCAACAAAATAATCCTACATTTTTAAAATATTTTGGAACAACCGGATTCAGTAATAATTCCATTTTTGGCAATACTGTATATAATTATTGCGGGCAACAGGCTTGGGGCATCACAAAACTTTCTCCAAACTACTGGGGAACCATCGACAGTTTAACCATAGAACATTCAATATTGGATTTCTTTGAAAATTCCAGTTTTGGGATCGTTGATGGTTCCAATAGCTCTCAAACCGCACCCTCTCCTCTTTGTCATGGTCACATATGGAAAATCCTCATTGACAGTATAGATGTGAACAAATTCGACAACCCTTACAACTCACAAAACGGTTTAGGAATCGTCGGTCCTGGCCAACATCGGTTTGATGTCTATTTCAATAGGGCCATGGATGTTTCAGTCACTCCATTTTTAACCTTTGGGGTCCGTGAACCTTTTACGCAGAAAGTTGTTACTGATTCGGCAAGCTGGAGCGCTGATTCAACCATTTGGACTGCCTATTACAATATTGGCATTGAAACCGGCGATGGGATTCAGCGTGTCAGGGTCCAGGGGGCGCAGGACAATGAACATTTCGAAATCCCAATTGAAGATTCCCGGTTTGAGTTTGTGATCCAGGCAGCGGGAGCGGCTTCGATCGAGTTTATGGCCACACCGGGAATTGGCAAGGTTTTCCTGGAATGGAACCGTGCCGGCACTGAAGATGCACTGGGCTATAATATGTACCGGTTCAATAATATCAATGACTCAACTTACACAACACCAGTTCGCATCAATACTTCGCTGATCACCGATACCCTTTTTACCGACTTTAATGTCATTCCCGATACCACTTACCACTATTATTACAAGATCGTTGGTACCGACCTTGCCGAAAGTGACAGCAGCAAGATGGTTGTTGCAGTCCCCTTTGCTGCCGCCAACGGCGATGCCAATGGCGACCTGGCGGTGAATGTGCTCGATATCACCAGTGTGATTGCTTATATGCTGGGACAGGACCCCCAGCCTTTCCTGTTCGATGCGGCGGATGTTAATGGCGATCATGTGGCCAATATACTGGATGTGATCGGGCTTGTAAACCTCATCAACGGAAATAAAAAAGCAGGAAGTATTGATTTAGGAGTAAATTCCAACCCGGCTTATATTTACCTCGACACCAACTCCATTTCTTTCAGCAGCAAAGGCCAGGTGGCCGCATTGCAATTTGAACTTACCGGCCAAAATGTTGATCGGATCAGGCTTTTGTTGAAGCAACAGGGATTTGAATTAGCCACCGGGGTTTCAAAAGGCAAACTCTCCGGCATCATTTATAACCTCGAAAACCGCGCCATTCCTGAAGGAATGCTCAAACTGGTTGGCATCGATGGGAAAAATTCTCCGCTTGCCTGGGGAGAAGTCACCGCAGGTGATCCTGAAGGCCGTCAGGTCACTGTACTAAAAAATTTCAGGGAGCCCATCGCCGATAATATTCAACTTCAGGCGTTCCCGAACCCATTTACAGAGAACATCAGCATACAGTATAGCCTTGCGGAAAGTTCGAAAACGGCTGTCAGGATTGTCAGTATGAATGGACAATTGATCCGTATTCTTTCATCGAAAGATCAACCTGCAGGCATCCATCAGCTTGAATGGAACGGACGCAACCAGTATGGTAACCTGATGCCTTCGGGCGCTTATCTCTGCAAAATGGAAGTAACTACGCAAGCAGGGAAAAAGATCCAGCAAGAGGTTAAGATCATTTTGATAAAGTAGTTTCCTGATCATAGAGAGGGTGTCATGTTTAAACTTTTGAGATACAATATATGTGTGATTTTTCTTTTCATGGGAGAACTTTCCTTTGCCCAAAATCTAATGATCATTCACAATGCATTGACACGGCCGGGAGATACTATTACGCTCTGGGTCGATATTACAAATGCCGACAAATTCGTCTCTTTTCAGTTTGACCTGCAACTACCTGAAAACGTTTCTTACCTTGACTATTCCCTTCAACTGAGCGACCGGAGGGCCAATCACGTGGTTTCAGGAAATATAATTGGCTCCCATAAACTTCGCATCTTTTCCTATTCACCCGGCAACTCTGCCTTCAGTGGAAATAATGGTACGGTGGTGTCGTTCAGTCTGTTAATCGGTAATATCCGGGGTGAGTTCCCCCTGATCCTCGAAAACGGCATCATCGGGGATAGCCTGTCTGCCAATATCCTGACAAGTGTCGAAAACGGAACACTATCGGTTTTCCCGCTTGGGCAGGATGATCAGGGAAATAAAGAGAATGACAGGGATGCATTGATTGTTTTTCCGAATCCGGTAGCCGGTCATACTCAAATTTTGTTCACTGTAGCTGAATTCTCCGAAGTGACCTTTATCCTCTTTGACCAGGATGGTAAAAAACGCTTCGCAACCAATGTCGGAAATTTTGCGAAAGGCAGTCACGCAGTGGTAATACCCAACGAAATGATGAAACAACTTAAACCGGGAAAAATGTATTGTCTGGAACTGTCCGGAAAATCAAAAACAGGAAATTTAAGTAACCAGATAGTAAAAATTATACGAATTGAAAATTAAAATAAAATTGATCAATAAAATGGAAAAGCTTATCAGTATCCGGAGAGCCGTCATAGTTATCATATTGCTGTTGTTGACTAACGCCGGGCTTCATGCCGCTAATACCATGCAAATGGGCTCCGCCTCCATGGGCCCGTTGCAACCTTTTACCTTACAGGTCAGTATCAACAACAGCAGCCAGTTTGTGGCATTTCAATTTGATTTGCCGATCCCGGCAGGATTTTCCTATGTCGGTAATTCTGCGGCGCTGAACCCTTCAAGGTCAAACGGGCATATACTGCAGGCTGAACTGATCTCAGGGAATACATTAAGGGTTTTTGGTTTTTCATTTAACAATACATTTTTTCTTGGTGATACCGGGACCATTGTGACCTTTCAATTACAATCAGGAACAATGCCCGGCGAATTTCCACTAAACCTCGTAGGGCCCATCATCGGTGATATCAACCAGGTTAATATCCTCACCGGGTCGTTTAATGGGATTGCCACTGTCTTAGCCCCTGATATCAATATTACAGCCACCTTGATTGATTTTGACCGTACACCTTTGGGACAATCGACAACCCGCTCTTTTCAGATCGACAATCTGGGGAACCAGCCGTTAAACATTCTCTCAATCACCTTTGATTCCCCTTATTTTGAAGTGGTCGGAAACTCTACTTTCTCCATCGGGGCTGGCCAATCGGCCAATGTCATCATCCGGTTTAACTCCGTTGTAAAAGGCTTTTACAATAATATGATGACCATCGCTTCCAACGATCCGGATGAAATTGCAACCACGGTCAACCTTCAATCGCATGCTTACGCGGTAAATGAATTGCACGCAGAAACCTTGTCGGTTTTTTCAGGGCAACAGGGTACACTCCATCTTTCAATAAACAATATGGAACCCTTCACCGGTTTTCAGTTTGACCTGCAGTTGCCTGCGCCCATGTCCTATATTATCGGTTCTGCTGCGCTTACCAACCGGAAAACAGACCATGTGGTTTCAGCTAATATGATAGCGGGAAATAAATTACGCGTCATTGCTTATTCTCCCACGATGAAACTATTTACCGGAACGGAAGGTGATATTGTTACCGTTACTTTCATGATCGTGGGACCAGGAGGATATTACCCGCTGGACCTATCGGATGTGGTGATTGGGAACATCGAGGGAGAAAACTGTTTGTCGGATTTTTACAATGGCTACCTGCAGATTGCCGCTCCGGATATCGAATGTAATGGCTCTCTCCCCTTCGGGGATGTTTCCGTTCTCGATACCGGACACCAAAATCTCCAGGTTAATAACCAGGGCAACGACACCTTAAAGATCCACCAGGTAACCTTTACAAACCCCGTGTTTTCGCTTGCCACCCCGCTGCCTTTAAATATCCTTCCATATGAAGCGAAAAATCTGCGTGTTGATTTTCATCAGCCTTCCGAAGGCCAGGCCACCGGGACTATGAAAATTTTCAGCAATGACCCGGAACCTTATGAGAATCCAAAACCGGTATCGCTTTCTGGCTACGCTTTCAATCCGAATTATATGATTGTTCCTGATCTTGTATGCAAAAACGTCGATACCATCCGGATCCCGGTCAAGGTTGATAATATTGAAGAATTCGTGGGGTTTCAATTTGACCTGAACTTTCCGTCCATCCTGCATTATGTGCCGAATTCCGCTGTTTTGTCAACACGGGCGCAAGGCCATCTTTTAATGGAGCAAATACTGGGTCCATCGGCTGTAAGGTTAATCTCATTTTCATTATCACAACTGCCATTTACCGGGGATACCGGGACAATCGCGACACTCACGTTTACGATTAACACACAGGACCCTTCAAATACTTTGTTACCGTTGACCCTCACCAACGCAATCTTAGGGAATGCTTTATCGCAAAACATTCTCTATGCTGTTCAAAACGGAAATCTATCCATTGTTTTTTCTCATGCCATCAGCGGATCCCTGGTATATAACAACATTTATAATACGCCCCTGGATTCGGTCTGGGTTTTTCTGAGCCAAAACAATATCAGAAAAGACTCCGTCTTAACCCAGGCAAACGGAAATTATTCCTTTTCAAATGTATCCAACGGAACTTATACCCTGAGCGCTGGCAACGCCCGCCCATGGGCAGGGGTCAATGGCACCGATGCACTAAAGATCATGCGTTTCATAATCGGTTGGGAGCCATTTTCAACATTTATCCGGGAAACTGCTGCCGATGTAGATAATTCCAGTTCGGTCAGCGCTGTTGATGTGCTGAAAGTTAAAAAGCGTTTTGTGGGGCTGGATACCACCTTTGCGCGTGGGGATTGGACTTTTGAGAAACAAACCGGCGGCAATATAGTCATAATGAACGATGG
>Ga0172381_10003310_pt1 | contig 17134 bp, 21 predicted proteins | sample Leawel6488metaG_FD_119754 | JGI IMG/M metagenome (GOLD analysis project Ga0172381, IMG submission 119754) | Leachate microbial communities from a municipal landfill in Southern Ontario, Canada - Leachate well 64-88 metaG | ecosystem: Engineered > Solid waste > Landfill > Unclassified | place... | reverse complement strand
CCATAACCTACAATCAGATAAACACATTTATCTTTAATGTTGGAAGGTAAATTTTTAAAAGCTGAAATTGAATTTTCAAGTCCTTTCCATTTATAAAATCTACAAACCGAACCTAAAACAATTTTATCTTTGAATTTAGTGTCAGAGCCAATTTCATCATAAAGTTCAAAATCAACTCCTCGTCTAATTATAGGAACCTTCTCTTGTCTACAATTTACAAAATTTTTACAAATAAATTTTTTAACATCATTTGATATTGCTACATTTGTATCTGCTAATTTAAACAACATCTTTCCTAAAGTTTTATCATACGCTTTTGCAACAAATGATTTAAATTTTGAATCTAATTTAACGAATTCACTTCCATGTTCTACATGCATTAGAGGGATTTTTTTAAATCTAAACTTAGCGAAAAACATTCCTAATGTTGAATTTGGAAAAAATCTCGTTCTTGTCATAACTAAATCGTATTTGTTAGAATAAAGTGCAAAATACATTTTCCAAAAGTTTAAACTAAATATTTTTGGTTTTGTAAAATTTTTGACAACTTCGTGAGCAGGATATCTTAAAACTTTAACATCATTGTGAATAGTTTCTCTTTCTTTTCCGCCGATATTGGGAGCAAAAATAGTTATGTCATAATTTTTTTTAGAAAGATATTTAACAAATTCATCTACGTGAGTTTCTAACCCTCCAATAAAAGGCAAAAAATTACCTGGAAATATTATTAATTTCTTTTTCTCCATATAAATCTCCAAACCATTTGTAAACCATTCGCTACACTTTGACCATGACCTTTTCCCAAGGAATGATCTGTATAAATTACTTTTATGGGAACTTCTTTAAATTTTAACTTGTGTTTATGAATTTCTCCGATTATTTCAGAACAAAACTCAAAACCATCATAATTTAATTTAATTTTTGAAACTGCTTTTTTGTTAAAAACTTTAAATCCACTTTGAGAATCTCTAACATAAAGTCCAAAGAAAATCCATGTGAGAAAACTTCCAAACATGTTAATTAATTTCCGAGTTAAAGGCATTCCTTTAGTTTTTATTAAACGAGAACCGATCACAACGTCATATTTTAAAGCATACTTTAACAAATTAACAACATCTTTAGGAGAATGTTGTCCATCAGAATCCATAAATACAAAATGTTCGAAAGGAGAGTTCTTTGCATATTCCAACCCCGTTTTAGTTGCTCCTCCTGCTCCTTTATTTTTTGAATGATGAATTACTTTAGCTCCTGATTTTTTAGCTTCAAGAAGTGTGTTGTCTTTTGAACAATCATCAATTACAAGAATGTTTTTAAAACCTTCTTTTTGGATTTCAGATAAAACAGAATAAATTACTTTTCCTTCATTATAAGCAGGTAAAATGATACAAACTTTATCTAAATCAACCATAAAAATAAAAAATAAAAAGCCTTTTTAAGGCTTGTGAATTAATACTTTACTTTCCAAGTTTGCAATTTCCACCCATTTGTTGCTACAGAATAATCAAAATGCTCAAAATGCTTTAATCCTGCTCCTCCAAGGAAGAAGGCTCTTGTGAATAAAGAGCCTCCTAAAGGAGAATGTGCAAACATTACAAGATAATCATTTCCTGCGTTGTAAACAACTAAATCAACTGAACCTGTTGAGTCTTGTTCAATTATTTCAAATGAATTATCTGTTGCAAAGATTACGTTTGCCAATGTTGCATCTTGTTTTGTCAAGAATGTTGCATTTTTACCTTCTAAATCTACAGCTAACAAATTATTGCAGTTTAAGTTATTCCCCGTTTTAACACAAGGTACGAAATAGTTTGAAGATATTTGCATGTAAGATGGATATGGTGCAAGCCATTGGTTTACTAAATCAGTTCTTTTTATGTTTTGAACTTTAGATCTTAAATCTATTTCTTGCAGTTGAGAAACCCATTTTTCTATTTTTTCCACAGGTTCGTCTATGGCTGTTGCAATTTCAGTTGGACTATTGTTTTTATAAGTATCTAAAGTATATTTCTTTGAGAAATCCCATGAACCCCAATGTGCCCAAACTCCTGCTTTTGAAATCATATCTTCAGAAGTTAAAAAATAATGTTCTGGAGGATTATCACAAGCTAGTTTCGTTAAAATTTGAGAAATCTCTTCTTCAGAGAATTGGAAATATTTATTTTCTCTTAACACTTTAGCTTTATCTTCAACACCAAATGTTGAATAAATTATTTTATTTATTAAAACTCCTCCTGTTGAATCATTTGTAATCCGCATCATTATATCAAACGCGTTATTTCCACCACAAACTAACATTTGCAGTATGTCGTGAGAAACTTCTTCATCGTTTTCCATTAAAAGTTTTCCAACCCAATGGGATTGTGGTGTTGTTTGTGAACCTCCATCAAATGTAGCTCCTACTTCCCCTATTGAGATAAAGAAGTGTCCAAAGTCCCACCACGATGTAATTATTGCATCTTGTGAAGAGTTGTCTCTTATTTTATACATTAAATTAAACCAATTGTCATCAAAATTTGGAACTGAACTTCTTCCGATTTGATCTGCAGTAACTAATGATGGAGATAAAATCATAAATACAAATAACAGTGAAACTAATATTGTTCCAATGTAACTTAATGGTTTTGATTTTCCTAACTCCAACAAGGACGGTATGTGTTTATTTGCGGCTTTAGCAATGTAAAACAATCCAATTCCGAAAGCTGCTGCGAATGCAGGCGCTAATAAAACAACGAATCTAACTCCGTTAAAACTCATGTAAATTGTTCCTGCCATCCAAATTCCTAGAAGCATAACTAAAAATGTTTTGTAATCACCATGTTTTTCATAAAGTGCCCAAATGATACCCATTAAAACAGGTAACATTAAAAGTATTAAAAACATTAAAGGACTGTTTGTTGCTAAGCCAATAAATCCGTTATGTAATGATTCTAATATCCCCATATTTTTAAAATCTAAAACAAATAATGAAAACCAAATTATTGAAAATGAATAAAATAAAAATTGAGATAACCAATTTTTCTTTTCTTTCTCAAAATCGGTAGCCAATAATAACATTCCAAATAAAGCAAAGAAAAACACAAGTTTTCCTCCAACTGAATCTATGATTTGAACAAAGGAAGCAGGATTTAATTCTGCTACTGACGATAAAACATTTGGCCAAATATTCCCTAAATTTGCATTTGCAATTCCACCACTTGATGAAAGAATTGAATTCAAAGTTAAACTAATTACATTTCTTCCAAACATAAATGAGAAAACAATTGCAAAACCAAAAAAGGAAACTAAAGTAACTATTGGTGAAAACATTCTTTCTTTTATTTCAACCCAAGAATGTTTTTTCAAATATTCAACTATTAGTAAATATACAATATAACCAAGTAAAGCCAATCCAATAAATAAGAATGCAAACCAAGCATTACCCCAGGCTAGGAAATATATTGCTTGAGACAAAGCAGCCAAACCAGCAAAAATTGAAGATTTCTTCCAATCTTTAATTTTCAAAGAATAAACTACAAAACATAAAATCAATATTGGGAAAAACACATTGTATGCATCGGTGTCTACAAATCCTGCTTGAGTTCGAGATAAAAATGTTGAAACTGTGGAAAATGAAATACTTCCAAAGAAAGCAAATAAATCATTTAAATATAATTTAATTATAAAAAACAATGGAATAATAGCAAACGCCGCAATTAAAGCAGGCAAGAAATATACTGCTTTCATTCGGTCTCCATTTGTAGAAGTTTCATCAAGACCAAATAATTTGTAAAATTTACTTTCTAGCCAAGGATGAAAATCGAAACTTGAAACATCTACTCCTTGAGGAGCTAATTTTCTTTTTAATATCGATCTTCCTTCATCAGTCATTATATCTCCAGCATGTCCATTTTCAAGAATATTTTTGGATATCGTATGATAATAATATGGATCTATAGCAAGAAAGTAAGTTTGACCATTTTCAGCTTGAAACTTTTCCCTGAACACCTGAGCCATTTTATCTTTCTCAGAATAATACTCATCAGGATTTTCAACAATCATAGCTTCAATCTGTTTAGTCGCTTCATCATTAACCTGTTCATCAGGAAGATTTGGATATTTTTCCTTAATCGCAGAAACAATTTGTTCTCTCAAATTAGATTGAATGCTGTTTTCAGCCCATTCATCTGCAACAGGCAGATTATAAGCATAAGAACGAATGTATATTGTAAACACAAAAGCAATTAATATTAAAACCAGAGTCAAACAAACATCAACTTTACGTTTGTGTTTGGTATAAAACTTAGGATCTTGAAAATGCATAGCAATAAGCGTTCCAATCAACACTAAACTAATTCCGCCTAAGGTCCATAATCTAACTGAAGATAATGGCGCGAATTGCTTTGAAGAAAATATTACGAATAATAACGCTAAAATCTCTATGATTAAAGCTCCTGAAAGTCTTGTAAATCCTGTTTTACTCATATAAACACCCTTTGTCACATGAATTTTGTAATAGTATTTAAACTATTAGGTTTTTCAAAAGATTACTTTTAAAAATAACGATAGTTATTTAAATAAGTAATAATCACTAACTTTATGTTAACAAATGAAACGCTGAAATTACTTTTGTACTGGGAAAATAATTTATTTGCAGAGGCATGTCTTCAAGAATTAATGAAGTCTCAAAATAAATCTTCTAAAGCTTGGATTTTTAACGCTCTGAATTCTTTAATTAAAAACAATTTAATCGTAAAATCTAAAAAATCTAATTTGAATTTGTATTCTTTGAATTTAAACAATCCTTTAAGTTATAAATCTTTAAATTTCTTAAAAACCGGAAACTTTCCGGAAATTGGAACGGTGAATATATTAATTAGAACGATTCCTTTTACAAACTATTGTTTAATTGTATTCGGAAGTTATGCTAAGTATAAACAAAAAAAGGATTCCGATTTAGATGTTTGTTTAATTACTGAAACTAAGGAAGATTATAAAAAAATAAAACCTTATGTTGAGGAATTGAAACTGGAGATTAATTTGGATGTAAATTACGTTACCAAAAAAGAATTTGTTGAGATGTTAACAAATGAAGAAGAAAATTTGGGAAAACAGATTGAAAAAAATGAAAAATTAATATTTTTCAATGAAGACATTTATTATCAAATGTTAATTGAGGCACATAAACATGGTTACAGATCTTGAAAAAATTTATGTTGAACGAGCAAAAAACGAATTTAACATAGCCAAAGCATTATTTGAAATATCTAAAAATACAACCATTAAAGTAGAGTTAGAATTAAAACAAGATTCAACATACTTTAGCAACGTTATAAGTTGTGCATATTATTGTATTTTTTATTCAGCAAAAGCCTTATTAATATCTAAAGGTATACGAACCGAAGCACCCAATGAACATAAAAAAACATTAGATGAATTCAAAGTATTAGTTCAATCAGGATTTATTGATGTAGAGTTATTAAAAATTTACTCTAAATTAATTGTTAGAGCAGATAGCCTTCTAAAGATATTTGAAAGAGAAAAAAGCAAGAGAGGAGATTTCACCTATAAAACATTATCTCAAGCAAATGAACTCCCCGCAAAGGAAAGTTTAAATGGTGCAGAATATTTTTTAAAACAATTATTGAAATTGATAAAATGAATAGCATTCCTTCAAAATATAAAAACATCCAACTTTGGGACAAAGGTAAACACGGTTTAGTTTACAAAGCACAATATAAAACTCAAGATGTTGCAATCAAAGTTAAGCTTCCTTCTTCAAAATCTCAAAACACTTCCTTGTTAGAAGGAAATTATTTAAAACATGTAAATAAATTGGGAATTGGACCTAAGTTAATAGAAACTACTGAAAACTATGTTGTTATGGAATTTATAGATGGAACTAGAATAGATAAGTTCTTAGAAACTGCAAATAAAGAAGAAAAAATCAAAGTTATAAAAGCGATTTTAAAGCAATTAGAACTTCTAGATAAGAACAACATAAATAAATCTGAACTTACAAATCCATATAAGCACATAATTATAAAAAAAGATTTAACTCCTGTTTTAATAGATTTTGAAAGGTCTAGGTTTACAACTAAACCTAAGAATATTTCTCAATTTAAAGAATATCTTAAAAAACATCAACTTGATTTTTCTTGCATATAATTAATTAATGAATCTAAACAACTTTGTTCAAAAGAGTTCAATTCGATTACACTTAAGCCTCCAAGTTTGGAATTTATAGTTTGCTTTAGAGTAGCACTTAATTTATTTTTAGCAAAAATATTTTGTTTATTTTCTTCAGGAATTATTTTTAATAATCCTTGTAAAGAATACATTATATCATCAAATCCTAAATAAGATTCAGGGACGGTGTATGGTGTATAAACTATTTTTGGTTCTTTATTCTCAATATACATTGCAACAATTCCTTTTTCAGCAAATTCAAAAGTTCCTTGTCTTGCACCTACAATTATGCAAAAATTAGTTTTTAAATCCGATAGTTCAAGTACTTTTTCATCCAAATATAATTCGTTTGTCATTTAAATACCCTTTATAAAAAAGCAAAATTAAACTACGTTTATAAACATTTGTAAACTTTTCGGTTTTAATGATGTTTTAAACAACAGTCACACTGGACAACCCCGCATAAACCTTATAAATATAATAATTCTCATTTAATTATAAATAAAAACATTTATATATCAAATATGAATAATATTATTCAAAAATGGATAATAAACTAAAAATTATAAACTATCTAGGAAAAAACAAACAATCTTTCACAATGAATGAACTAAGTAAAATATTGAATATTCCATATGCGACTTTTTATAGAGAAATAAATAAAATGAAAAATTTATTAAAAATAAATGTAATAGGAAACTCAAAAATAATTAGTTTAGATAATGAACCCATATTAAAATCTTATTTGGCAATATCATCAGAAGAAGAAAAAATAATTTTCTTAAAAAATCAACCTTTAATTAATCTAATTTCAAAAGAATTAAATACAAATGATGTAATAATTTTATTTGGTTCGTATGCCAAAAACAAACAAACAAACAATTCAGATATTGATTTGATTATATTAAATAAAGATGGCAAAAAATCTATTTCTTTAAACAAATTAGAAACTTTACTTAACAAAGAAATTAATCCAATGTTTTTTTCATATAACGAGTTTAAGCTAATGATAGATAACAATGAAGAAAATGTTGGAAAACAAGCATTAAAAAGTCATATAATATTAAACAACCCGCAAAAATTTTGGGAGGTAATTTTTGAATGAAATATGAAAAAGAATTATATGAAAAACTTTTCCAAGAAAATCTTAATAAAACAATTAAAGAAACAAATAATTTATTTAAAATCAAATTATTTCTAGAGAAATCAGAAAATAGTTTATTAATAGCAAAATTTCACAAAGATATTAAACCAGATGAAACTGAACCTAAAAAATTATTTTGGAATTATTGGGCGATAACAATTTCGTATTATTCAATACTTTATTCAGCAAAAGCTTTAATTCTTACAAAAGGGTATGAGGTTGAGAATCATATTTCAGCACAAATTGCACTTGGACACTTATTTGTTCCTGATAAAATCGAAAAAGAAGATTTAGAACTATTAAATCAAGCGCACAAAATATTTGAAGAAGAATATGTAACTTATTTTGATGATGCTAGAAGAGAAAGTCATCATGCAAGATATTCAGCAATAAAAACATACGAAGAAAGAAGATTAAATGAAATCTTTATCAATGCTCAAAAATTTATTCTAAAAGTTAAATTAATAATAGGTATTTAAAATAAAAATATTTAAATAACAATTATCATTTTATATGTTATATGTGTGTTGAAAGAAAAAATTCTTCAATTCGTTAAGTCATAGTTATGACTTTGGTTTGTGCCAGACAAGTGCAAAACAATACGGATTGGAGAAAAAATGAAAAACAACAAAATCAGAAAAAATAGTGGTTATTATACGCCTCAGTTAGTAATTTCTAAAAAACAATTAATACAGGAACATTTGTTTGTTAATCCTGTTTATAATGAATGGTTAAATTACAGAGATGGTTTTAGAAATTGGTTTCGAGATAATAAATTAATTAAAAAAATTGAAAGATTGAGATTCAGATATTTTGATTTTTTTGAAAAAACCATTATAATGAATAAAAAACAAAAAAAATTATTAAATAGAAGAAAATTAAAAAAGTCTGAAATTAATTTATTTTTTTATTAATTTTAAAATTTCTTTTCTAATTTTTTTTCAAAACTTTTGGTTTCTGCTAAGGATAAATATGTTTTTGCATCAACACCATTTAATTTTTGTAAATAATCTTCTTTGATTTCATGTTCATCGAATAATTTTTCTCGAGCGGCTTGTTTGTTTTGAACAATAGTCACACTGGACAACCCCGCATAAACCTTATAAATGAGTACTTCTAGCTCATATTGTTATTAATTTATAAATCAAAACCGAAAAGTTTATATATCTCCTAAATGAGATAATATTATCTCAAAATGGAAATAACAAAAAATCAAATAAAAATAATTAATTTGTTTAGAAAAAATGTTTTTTTAGAAACAAACATAAGATCATTGATGTTTATGTTAAAAAGTAATTCATATCAACGAATTTATGAAGCAACACAAGATTTAATTCAAAAAAATATTTTAACAACTAAAAAAATTGGTAAAACAAATATCATAAAATTAAAATTTTCAAGAGAAAGTATAATTAACTTATCATATTTAGATGAGATAAATTCAACACATTTACCAAACTATAATGAAGTAATAAAAATAAAAGAAATCACTAATTACATTATTTTGGTCACAGGCAGTTATGCAAACAACACTCAAACAAAAAAATCCGATATGGATTTAGTGATAATTGTGCCAGATGACAAAGAAATTGTTTCAATACAACGTTTTGTTGAAACTAAAACAATGTTATTAATACCAAAAATTCATTTGTTTGTTTTGAGAAAAAAGGATTTTTTAGATATGTTAACAGAAAAAAATGTTAATTATGCCAAGGAAATTGTTAACAACAAATCGTTATTAAAAAATGCACAAGCATTTTATGAATTATTGGAAGAAGGTATAGAAAATGGATATAAGGGTTAGAGGTTACTTAGATAGGGCGGAAAATCAATTAATAATTGCAAAGGCAACCTTTGAATTGTCTGTTAATGACAAAGCTAAAGAGGCAGTATTCATTCCCTTAGATAAAACTTTTTTTAATAATGTTATTTCTGAAAGTTATTATGCTATTTTTTATACTGCAAAGGCATATTTACTTTCCTTAGGCATTGAAACATCTGCTCCTGAAGAACATAAAAAAACTTATAAACAATTCAAAGAGCTAGTTAAAAATAAAAAACTCGATGAAGAATTATTTAAAATATACGATGAAGAATCAAATAAAGCAGAAAATTTATTAAAAATATTTTTTGATGAAAAAAGAAATCGAGGCAGATTTACTTATAATTTGAGTGCAAATGCAAATAAACCTTTTGCAGAACAATCTATAAAAAATTCAATATTTTTTGTGTCTAATTTGAAAAAAATTATCGAAATAGAATAAAAAAATAAATTATTTCTTCTTCTTGGTTTTCTTAATTTCTTTCTCTAAGTCCAACTTATCAAGTAACTCTTTATACCGATTTCGGATTGTAACTTCAGTTACTCCTGCAACATCCGCTACTTCTCTTTGAGTTCTTTTCTCTCCATTAATTAAAGCAGCAACATAAAGTGCAGCTGCAGCAATTCCAGTTGGCCCTCTTCCAGAAGTTAATTCAACATGTTGTGCAGATTCGATTATTTCTACTGAACGCGATTGAGTTTCAGCTGTTAATTTCAAAGCGCTTGCAAATCTCGCTATGTAATCTGCTGGATTTGAAGGTAGAATTTTAATTTGAAGTTCTCTTGTTATGAATCTATACGTTCTTCCAATTTCTTTTTTCTCAATTCCAGAAGCTTCTCCTAATTCATCTAAAGTTCTTGGAACGTCGTGTCTACGGCATGCAGCATACAGGGCTCCAGCTACAACGCTTTCCATACTTCTTCCTCTAACTAATCCTCTTTGAACTGCTAAAGTGTAAATTCTGGATGCTTCTTCATCAACGGAAGATGGTAATCTTAAAAATGATGAAACTCTTTTTAATTCAGAAAGTGCTTGTTTTAAGTTTCTTTCTAATGCAGATGAAACTCTTTGTTGCCATTTTTGTAATCTAAAGAATTTGGATTTAGTTTTTCCTTCAAATTTGTAAAGATCTGCTTTTCTTCCAACATCTGTTCCCAATCCTTTATCGAATTGAGTGTATGTCATTGGTGCGCCAGTTCTTCTTTTTCTAGCTGCAGCTTCAGAATCGAATTCTCTCCATTCTTGGTCGAAGTCGACCATTTTGTCTTCTATAACAAGGCCACAATCTTTACAGATTATTTCTCCTTTTTCTTTGTTGTAAAATAAATTTAGGCTTCCACATTCTGGACAGCGCTTTACTAATGATGACATTTTAAATACTCCCCCAAATAAATATAATAAATTTCAATACCTAATTAGTTTATAAATCTTTCGGTAAAATACCCCTTTTTTTTATAAAACTTACTAAATATTTAAAAAATAAGATCAAAGATTTATTTAAAAGAAGAACAAAAACTTTTTAAATAACCCACGAGAATAAAGTTACGTGAGGTTTATTTGATGAAGAAACAAAGTCAAACTTGGTCTTTTGATTTAATTGTAGCAGTTATTTTATTTGTAGTCGTTATAGGTATATTTTATGGTTTTGTTATGAAAGATGATGAAGATTTAGATTCATTGCAAAAAGCGACAACTAAAATAACGTATAAACTTGATTGTAAATTCGAAGAAAATGATGAATGCATTGTAAGAGATGGTGCAATTGATGAAGAAGGATTAAAATTCTTATTCACAGAACAAAATTATGAATTACTTAAGGATCAATGGAATTTAGATTCTGATTTTTGTATTTATCTAAGAGATGCTAGTGGAAATGTTATTCCTTTTGAAGGTAAAACTTCATTTGGTTCAAGCGATTTAGTTTTAACCCAAAGTGGTAAAACTTGTGGAAGCGGGGTAACTCCATGATTATTGATTTCTTCACTTATTCATTGACAGTTATTTTAGCTTTTATGGGTTTACTTACTGGGGTATATTTTGCAAATACTTCTCCTGATGAAGCACACGCTATGAAAAAATATATTCCTTCTTTACAATTATTAACAATTATTTTAGCATATGTTGTTTTATTTGTGTACTTTGATTTTGTGCTAAGTTCATTAATATTCTTTTTATCATTTGCATTTATTTATCTTTATTGGCATAAAAGAGATATTAATACAATTGATTATGTTGTATTTGCATCTTTATTAGTTATTTCTTCTATAAATAAGTCAGCTCATTATTATCTGACTGCGATTGTATTTGTTTTTGGAATTTTAGCAGGTATTCTTTATTTTGTACTTCATACGTCTCCTAAAAAACATATTTCTCATGGACACCATAAACACTCTGGTGAAGATTTAACTTTTGAACAAATGTCTTCTCACGTTCTTAAGAAATATGGTTTCTTTGTGTTATTGTCTATTTTCGCATATATTTTCGCAAACATGTTTTGTGGATTGATTTAAGGGTTTTCTTTTATGGAAAAAATAATTACTGACGATGGTAGCATAACTTTTAGAAATGAAGCACTGGATGAATGTTATCACACTAAAAGCGGAGCTTTAGACGAATCTTTAAGAAAGCATGTTATTCCTTCTAAAATTTTAGATGAAGTTAAAGATGAACTTTATATTGCCGATATTTGTTTTGGTTTAGGTTATAATTCCATTGTTGCAATTTCAGAAATTTGGAAAATCAATCCTGATTGCAAAATTTATTTGTATATTTTTGAGAATGATATTAATATTATGAATGAGTTAAAAAATATTTCTTTAAATTCAGAATTAGAAAAAATAAAGACGTTAATGCTTAGTTTGATTGAGAAAGGAGAATTGATTGAAAATAATTTTTATGGTAAATTATTTTTAGGTGATTTTCGAGAGGAATTAAAAAATTGTGACAATTCTTTGTTTGATGCTGTGTTTTTTGACCCTTTTTCTCCTGGCAAAGTTCCTGAGTTGTGGTCTGAAGAGGTTTTTTCTCTTGTTTATGCTAAATGTAAATTAAATTGTGTTTTAACGACTTATTCTTGTGCTCGAATGGTAAGAGATAATCTTCGGAAAGTAGGGTTTAGTGTTGTTGATGGTCCCTGTATTGGTAGAAGAAGTCCTAGTACACTTGCAAGAAAAACTTAAAAATAAGCAACATATTTAAAAACAATTCTTTATTCCTTTAAATATGGGAGATTTACCTTTTGAAAAGTTTAAGAGAGAAGTTCTGACTAGAGTTAAATCTGAAACCAGTCTTAAATTTGGTTGCGACCCATATAAACGACCTATTAAAGAACATTTAAAATATTGCGTTGTTAACGTTGATAAACCTGCGGGTCCTTCAAGTCATCAAGTTAGTGCGTATGTTAAACAAATTTTAAAAGCCAATAAAGCAGGGCATTCTGGAACTTTAGATCCTAATGTTACGGGTATTTTGGCTGTTGCGGTTGCAGACGGTACTAGAATTGTTCAAACTTTGTTGCCTGCTGGAAAAGAATATATCTGCCTTATGCATTTACACAAGGAATTTGATGAGCAAAAATTGAGAAGTGTTATTGAAAAAGATTTTACAGGTAAAATTAAACAGCTTCCTCCTGTTAAATCAGCTATTAAAAGACAATGGAGATTTAGAAAAATTTATTATTTTGAAATTTTAGAAATTGTTGGTCAAGATGTTTTGTTTAAAATCGGCTGTCAAGCGGGAACATATATTAGAAAAATTTGTTCAGATATTGGTAGCGCTATGGGTTCTGGCGGACATATGGCTGAATTAAGAAGAACTAAAGCAGGACCATTTAATGAATTTAATCATATGTGTACTTTACAAGATTTAACTGATGCAATGCATTATCTTAAAGAAGGAGATGAAAGTAAAATACGAGAATTGACTCGTCCTGTTGAAGAAGCTGTTGCTCATTTGCCTAAGATTTGGATTCAAGATACTACTGTTGATACTATTTGTAATGGTGCTTCTTTAAAGGTTCGTGGTATTGCTAAGGTTGAAAGTGATATTCAAGCAGGAGATTTGGTTGCTGTAATGACTTTAAAGAATGAGTTAGTTTGCGTTGGTATTTGTCCTTTAATTTCTAAAGAATTAATTAAGAACGATAAAGGTGTTGCTGTAAAGTCTTCTCAGGTTTTTATGAGACCAGGAACTTATCCTAGAATTGAGAAGAATTTCTGAAGAAACTAAAGATTTAAATATTTTGACTATACTTGATTAAGGAAATGGAAAAAATTTATTGCGACACTAATGTATACATAGATGCTTTGCAATTAGGTAAACCCACTAAAGTGAAGTGTGGAAATTTTAGTGATTTTGCATGGATGTTTTTCGAGAGAGTTATGAATGGAGAATATATTTTAGTTACTTCTAGTTGGGTTTTCGATGAATTCAAAAAAGTTGTAGGTACGAATGAAAAACTACATGAATTATTAGAAGGTATAGAAAATTCCAATAAAATACATATTAACGAACAGAATACTCATAAAAATGAAGCAAGACAATTATCAAAAAGTAATTTTGCAGATGCCCGACATGTAATTCTAGCTAAACATTCTGGTGCGATAATTATTACTACAAGAAATATAAAAGATTTTGTAGAATTTGACGAATACTTAGAAAAACATTGTATTCAATTATTAAAACCTGAAAACATTTAATTCAACATTTTATTTCTAAGAGCTTCAACTTTTGGCGACAACATTATTTTAGGACAAGCTTCTTCTAACTCTAGCTTTTCTTCTTCCAACAAATCTAAATAAGTTTCTTCTCTTGGTTGCGTATAAGGATCTAATTCAAAAATATAGAATTTTGCTAAATCTTTTTTGAAATTAGCGATAGCAATTAAATTCCAACAATATTTGAAGCTATTTAGAATTTCCAATCGTATATTTTCAAATACAGAAGAATCTAAGTTTTTTAATCTTCCAAAATATGAAGTGAATTCATCAAATTGAATTGTAATTTTGTCTGCAAAATTAAATTTGTGTAACAGTATCAACATCCTCATTAAATTTCTATTTATGGTTTTTAAATTGGATTTATTATTTTCAGAGATTGTTTGTTCAAGTAGAGATTTTGTATCTAATTTTAATAAATATAATTCATTGCGTTCTTTAGTGTATAAATAATCTAATAAATCGTCAACATATGTTCCATGTTTTGAAAATTCATCTAAGGTAGATTTAATCTCCTCATCATATTCTTCAGTTATTCCAAAACCGGTTGTATCTTTAAGTGTATGAACACAACATTCCCCATACATGTACCAACCATAAGGCAAATTATTTATTTTTGCTTTTTTAATTACTTCTACAACTGCTTTTTGTAAAACTGTTTGTTTTAATTTTTCTTTACTCAATTCTTTAATCCTATTGGCTAATTTACAAAATAATTCATTTTGTGTTTTAGTCAAAGGAAGATTAAATATTGTTTGTTCATTGAATTCGCCATTCATTGCACAGGAAATAAAATATTTATTATTTTCTTGATCAATAAATTTGGCTTTCTCGAGACTATCGATAGCATTTTTTACAGTTTCCCAATTACTTTGCGTTTTTTCAGAAATTTGATTAATATTCAAAGGACCGTTAACTCTAAGACAAGTAGCAATTTTTGAATAGATTTCACTCCGTTCAAATCTAGATAAAGCCATAAATACACCTCACACGTTTTATACCAATGCTACTTTTTAGGGAATTAGGTTTTATAAATGTTTTCATTTCTAGGACTAAAATGAGGCTTTAATTATAAATTTATGTATTATTTTAATCAAAATTTAAGGTTAAATTCATAAAACTTATAAAGAAAAATTGACCTATTTTAGGTTAAGCATGAATAATTGGAGAAATTTCGAATTATTTGGGGGAATAAAAAATGGTAAAAAGAATAGTTAAACAATATACATTTCAGCCTTTTCTTTCAGTTCTTTTAATGAAGGATAACCTTTAATTATTTTATTATTAAGTAATTTATTAATGTTTTCCACAATTTCATGATTTATTTCCGGAAGCTTAGATTTATTCTTTAAATAAAATAAAGCTACCAATATTAAATTTTGAATGGTTTTTTCATTTTGAGTTTTGTAAATGGAGTGTAAAAATACATCTTTTATTGTTAATTTCTTTTTGGGTAAATAATATTGGTTATCTTTAGCATATATTTTTAATCCATAATTTGAATATTCTGAAAATCCTGTTAAAGTTGCATCAAAATTTTGTTTTGTAGAGAATATTATTTCATTATCTTGTTTATAATCAATAATTGCTCCTGCAGGAATCCTTGAGTCATTATTGTTTTCATATAATTCTAACTCCATAAGAAAGGAATATAATTTATTCCATAAATTTTTGTTAAATTGGTATTTGTTGTCGATAAATTTTATTAAACTTTTATTTTTTGCCTTTTTTAACTTGTAAAAAATTGTACTTCGTTTTATGTTGGTTTCTTTAATTATTTCGTTAATTGTTTTTGGTTCTTTCATACATTGGTATAGTTTTAAACCACAACCTGAAAAATCATCTATGAAACTGGATTGTCTTGAAAGTTCTTGTAGGAGTAATTGAACATGTGTGTTATTATGTGTTTTAATAAGTTTATTTTCTAAGTAAATGAATTCATTTAGTTTTTTTATGATTTTATAAATTTGGGAAGAATCTTTTTTAAGAAGTTTAGACAGAGAACTAATTTGATTGTTTCCTAAAGCAATTTGTTCTAAAAGTTTTAATTCCGTTTTTGAAAGTTTCATAATCTAATAAAATGCCACTAATATATAAATGTTTGGTATATTTTTGGACTATTTTGTTAAAACTAGAGATATTTCCAAGTTTATATGGGCTGTTCGGAAGATTTGCTTAGTAAACATAGTTACTGGCACGCCAGACATTTACAAATTCGGAAGATTTATATATGCTTTGTATATTCTGTATACATTGTATACATAGGTAATTAACATGATACAAATAACATCCACAGATAAATCAACCACAATAAGACTTAAAGAAGGAACTAAACGAAAATTAGAACAATTAGCAAAAGGGAAAGAAACCCATGAAGAAATTATTTTAAGGTTAATTAAAGTTGTTGAAAGTTTGTCTTCTGAACAAAATACAACTATAGTTCAGAAAGGAAATATAATAGGAACAAAGTATGAAACTTTACATAAAACAATACATATTAAGTTAGATGATCAAGAATATGTTGTTGTTTGCACATATAATGATTTATCTATAATTGCACTTATGCGCAATAAGTCATTAAATCAATTTTCTAAAAAATTAGATTGGACTATTGATTTGAATATAGTTAATGTAAATTCGGGTAATGGTTGGAAAAATCCAACAAAAATACATGCAAAAGAACTCAACACATTATATTTTATTTGTGTAAAACAAATATTAGAAGAAACTTTTGATATTAAATTATATCAATTTTCAAACATCCAAGATTATTTTAATATTGATAATTGGATGGAAATTTACAAAAAATATGAGTTATCCAAAGATTCATTAAATGCAGATATTAAGAGGAAGTTAATATGAGTACGCCTAAATATATTTATGTTTTACCAGAATATGCAAATGCTCTTAATTTAACGAATATTAGAAGTCAAACGGAAGATGAATATTTAGTGAAATTTTCTAAAAACAATTTGGTAATAACTTTAAGTGAAACGAATTCTTTAATAGAAGATGAATATTGTTTAAATTTACATTCTTCTAAATTTATTTTAGAGAGTATAAATAAAGAATCAATGATACATAGCCATAGTAAAGGGCATTCAGATAGACATTTACAATTTAAAATATATGCTCAAAACGAGGAAATACGAATTTTTCTTGAGGCAATAGATGATGAAGATTATAAAAAATGTATAAAAGGATTTTTACATATTGCTCAGGATTTAATTTTAAATGAACAAAAAGAGAATAATATTAAAGAAAATTTATCTCTTTACTTCTTTAAT